>ENA-ORLY01003097-ORLY01003097.1-human-gut-metagenome-genome-assembly--contig:-NODE-3097-length-14152-cov-3.712469_pt1 | contig 14152 bp, 13 predicted proteins | sample MGYA00243071_ERZ508832 | MGnify/ENA primary metagenome ERZ508832 (study PRJEB26277, sample SAMN04329777) | human gut metagenome | biome: human-associated habitat | host: Homo sapiens | place: USA...
TTAGATTTTGATGAAATTTTTAAAATTTCCATTCATTTGCCTCCTATAATTTAATAATTTTTGTTGCAACTTTTACATTATTGATTTTATAACATATAAAATTTTTTGTCTAGTACATTTGGAAATTTTTTCAAGTTTTCATCGCGACTTTCGACACTTTATCTAGTTTTTTTCTGCTTATTTACCTTAATGAATGTTCTCCCTAATTAAATTTATAACATTATCTTATATAAATTCTTTTTATTTTAGTTGCTTGATTTGTCTTGTCATCTATCTCAAATTTTACAGCATTTAGTATGCTCTCTCCTTCTGCTAATTTGTACTTTTCAGGAAGTGTTGTCTCAAATCTCTTAAGTGATGCTTTAATATCCATTCCAATTACAGAATCCTTTGGACCTGTCATTCCTAAATCTGTAATATAAGCTGTTCCCTGTGGCAAAATTTGTTCATCTGCAGTTTGTACATGTGTATGTGTGCCAAACAACGCAGTAATCTTGCCATCTAAAAGCCTTCCCATTGCTATTTTTTCAGCAGTTGCTTCTGCATGAAAATCTATGAATATCATATCAACTTTATTTTGTAAATCTTCCACCATTTCTTTTGCTAAAATAAATGGATTCTCTGTAAGTATATTTATATCAACTCTTCCAAGGAAATTCATTACTGCTATCTTTTTTCCTTTACATTCATATATTCCTAATCCTTTTCCAACTACACATTTTGGATAATTAGCTGGTCTTAAAATTTTAGGATCATCTATAAATTTAAATATATCTTTTTTTCCCCAAGTATGATTCCCCATTGTTACTACATTGGTCCCAGCTTCTAGTATATCTTTAAAATTCTTTTCCATTAAGCCCATGCCTCCTGCTGCATTTTCGCCATTTGTTATTACAAAATCTATATTTTCTTCTTTTTTTATCTTAGGCAATTCTTCTTTTAATTTTTTAACTCCTATTTCCCCTACAATGTCTCCAACAGCTAATATATTCATTCTATTCCTTCTTTCTTCCCAGTTTCTTTGCTTTCTTATTTTAACATTTTCTACTAGGATAGTCAAGTTGTGGGACATAAATTACATCTATAAGGGTTGCAAATATTTTTATTTAAATTAACTTGAAATATAAGTTTTGAATGAAATGACGAATGTGCATGGAGAAATTTTAGAAATTCTTTGTAATTTTATGGAAAGAGTTCACATCAGTTGATATAAAAAAACAAATCATAAAATATTAAAATTAAAATAACAGTTATATTATAATCATTATACAACACTTTGTCAAGAAAAATTGAGTTACATATTTCCATCCATATTGAATATATATTTTATAAATCTTATAACTAATCATATTTTAAAGGAGGACTATATTAAATATGAAACATTACAAATTAGCAATAGTGGGAGCAACTGGATTAGTTGGTAGAACTATATTAAAAGTTTTAGAAGAAAAAAATTTTCCCAACTTTGAATACTCACTTTTTTGCTCAAAAAAATCAGCTGGAACCAAATTAAAATTTTTGAAAAAAGATTATATTGTTCAAGAATTAACAGATAATTCATTTGATGATGGTTTTGATTTTGCAATTTTTTCAGCTGGTGGCCAAACATCTAGGCATTTTGCTCCAATCGCCGCTTCAAAAGGATGTATTGTAATTGATAATAGTAGTACATTTAGAATGGATGATGATGTTCCTCTAATTGTTCCAGAAGTAAATTTCCAAGATGTTTTCTCTCACAATAATATAATAGCTAACCCTAATTGCTCTACAATTCAAGCTGTTGTTGTACTAAAACCATTAGATGATAATTTTAAAATTAAAAGAATTGTATATTCTACATATCAGGCTGTTTCTGGTGCAGGAAAACTAGGTCTACAAGATTTAGAAAATGGATATAAAAACAGCTCTTCTGATAATCCTAATAATATACCTTTAATAAAATTTTCTCATCCTATATATGACAACTGCTTGCCTCACATTGATTCTTTTTTAATTAATGGATATACGAAAGAAGAAATGAAAATCATTAATGAAACCCGAAAAATTTTAGGGCATCCAACTCTTCCCGTTACCGCAACTGCTGTCCGAGTTCCAATAAAAAACTGTCATGGAGAAAGTATAAATATAGAATTTGAAAACTCTTTTTCTATTGAAGATGTAAAACATATTTTAAAAAGCTCTCCTGGCATTACTGTCAAAGATGACATAAAAAATGATATATATCCTATATCTTCTATAGCCAATGGACATGACGACGTTTTTGTTGGTAGAATTAGAAAAGATTATAGTGTTCAAAATGGTCTTAATTTATGGGTTGTTGCTGACAATCTTAGAAAAGGAGCTGCAACTAATGCTATTCAAATTATGGAAAAATTAATTTTAAAAAATTTTTAATTAAAGAAGAGGTGTCTTATGAAAAAATGTTTATTTACAGGTGTAGCAACCGCTCTTGCCACTCCTTTTTATCAAAATAATGTTAATATTGAAGAATTTAAAAGATTTATTAAATTTCAGATTTCTTCTGGTATAGATGCACTTGTTGTTTGTGGCACAACTGGAGAAGCTAGTACAATGACAAAAGAAGAAAAAACTACAGCTATTAAATGCGCAATAGAAACTGTTCAAACTACTGATAATTCAAAAATCCCTGTAATTGTTGGAACAGGGTCAAACAATACTTCTACAGCTATTGAAATGTCTATCTTAGCAGAAAAGCTTGGAGCAGATGGTCTTTTAGTTGTTACTCCATATTATAATAAAACAACCCAAACTCGGTCTAATTAAACACTTTAAAGCTATATCAGATTCTGTTTCTTTGCCAATTATTTTATATAATGTTCCAAGCAGAACTGGAATAAATATTACACCAGAAACCTGTTTTGAATTATCCCAAATAGATAATATCGTTGGAATTAAAGAAGCAAGTGGGAATATCTCTCAAATTGCTAAAATAGCATCATTATGTGGTAATGATTTTAGCATTTATTCTGGAAATGATGATCAAATTGTTCCAATTCTTTCTCTTGGAGGAAAAGGCGTAATTTCAGTATTGTCAAATGTTGCTCCAAAACTTGCTTGTAGCATTACTAATTTATTTTTTAAAAAAGCTACTGATGAAGCTTGTTATTACCAATTACAAGCCTTACCATTGATTAATGCACTATTTGCTGAAACTAACCCTATCCCAGTTAAAGAAGCTATTAATTTGCTTGGATATGATTTTGGCAATCCTAGACTTCCATTAGTTAAATGCTCTCCTACTTTAAAAAGCCAACTAGAAAAACTTTTGATTTAACTAACCTTCTACTGCTGCAAATTAATAAATTTAGTATTTAAATAATTATTAATATTTAAAAAATTTGATAATATTATTAAAATATGATATATTTATAAAAAAATGTGAAAGGATGTATATCATTGATGTTGGATAAAGAATTTAAAAAATTAGAAAAACAATCAACTAATCTTAGAATTATGATTATTATACAGTTTATTTGTTTAATTCTTATTGGTATATCTATTGTTTGTATTGTTGGAAATTATACAAAATCATCAACAAATATTAAGAGTATTACATTATCTGTTAGTGGATTTTTAGCAATACTAATATTTTGTATTATTTCAAAACTGATAAACAAAAATAAAGAAAAATTTAAAACTAATTATTATGATATGATAATGTTACCTATAGTAAAGAAAGTTAATGCTAATTGGATATATTTAGATAAAATTAATATATCAGAAATAAATAGAGAACTTATATTATCAGGTTTTTATGATTCTAATACTGACAGGTTGTTCACTGAAAAATCTATTAAAGGAAAAATCAATATAGATATTAATATCCAAATTCATCAACTAAGTTCTATAGATATAATAAGATATGAACAATTTAGGAAACTCAAAAAATTATTTAATGGCTTATTTGCAGTGGTTGAAACAAATATTGATAAAGAATATAATCTATCTATAGAAGGAACTAATAGTCTTGTGAAAACATCTAGTACCTTAAATGATATTAAAATAAAAAAAATTGCAGAAACTTTTTATAAAGATACTTTATTTGATTTTGATTTAGTAATTAAAAATGGCAAAATATATTTTAGAATATTTTCAGGAAATAGATTTACAGAAAATATATTTAAAAAGTTAATCGACAAAAAAGAATTAGAAAATTATTACCTTACTTTAAAGTTTATTCAAGAAATATCAAATGAAATAATAAGAGTAACTTATAATAAATAGAGCAGATTTAAACTGCTCTATTTATTACATATCCCTATGAACATTATGTCTATTATTTTTCTTCTTTTTTTCTATGTAATCTTTGATAATTCTTTTTAGAAGTATCTAACATTCCTCTAATTTCAGCTTTAGAAGAATTAATTTTATTTTTTATTTCTTCTTTAGAATTATCAATTTTTATAGCAATTTCCTCTTTAGATTCCTCTATTTTCTTCTTTATTTCATCCCATTTGCTATAAAAAACATTTTCTTTAATTCTAGGAAATGCTCTAACAAGTCTTCTGTATAAAACCATTTTCTTTTTTATTATCATTTTAACTTTATTAGAAATTTCATCAGTATTATCTTTAAACTCTCTTGACATTTCCTTTAAATTAAGAATTATTTTAAAGGAAACTATAATATCCACAATAAATAATATACTTATTACTCCTAGGATTATTTGCATTATCTCAACTGGAATCATATTAATATATTTTAGTAAAAATGGATTTATCCACATAGTAATAGCTGTCCCTGCAATTCCAAATGGAATCAATGTTTCAAGACATATGCGTCCATTTATATTAAATTTTCTAGTACTATAATCCCACCATCTTGCTTTAAATATTTTTTCCATAAAATAACTTGTTGCATATTCGAGAGTTCCGCAAATTAGAATTGATAAGAAAAACGTTGTAACTATATCTTCATGATATCTTTGTAATAAAATTGTTATCAACACTACTCCCCAACCATATATCGGACAATATGGGCCAACTAAAAATCCTCTATTGGTAATTTTTTTATTCCTTATGGATATATTTACTGATTCCATTATCCAACCAGCTATTGAATATATAAAAAATAGTGCTATAAGATTTTCAACTTTTAATATCATAACTCTCTCCTCTTACATCTATTAAGATAATTTCAACAGATTTATCTAATTGTTATATCAATTATTTTACATTATTTTCTATAAAAAGTCTATATTTTTTTCAAAATACTTTATTTTTCCACTTTACATAAGTTGACATTTTTCTCCAAAGCTGTTATAATAGATACGTAAGTCAAAAAGGCTTATGTTGAATACCGCTTTACAGTCAGGTTGGCTGTTACTATAATTTTTCTTTATAGGAGGACTGTATAAAAATGAAAGCATGGTTTTGTATCAGTGACATTGTTCAAATGGAAGGGTTTAAGAAAACCTTCCAGGCTATTACCGCAGTTGTTGCCATTTGCGCAGCAATTATGATGTTGCCACTTGCATACATTAATGCCGGAGTCAAGATTCTTTCATACATCTTGCTCAATGAGAGCATGACACTCGTATGTATTTTTGCAGCTATCTGCAAAGTAAGTCGAGACTTGCTTTGGTATGGAGGATTAAAACTCATTTGCTTAATGCTGATTATTTCATTTTTCTTGTCATAATCTAGCTGTAAAGCACACTGTCCCCCCACTTTTGAAATCAAAAGTGGGGAGACTTCTTTATTTTTTTACTATTTCTTTTTCTCTTGTTTCATTTTCCTTTTGCAAAGCCTTTTTCTCTTTCTGTTTAACTTTTAGATTATCTTTAGCAACAGTCATAAGAAGTTTAATTCTATTAGTCTGATTAGCCTCACTTGCACCTGGGTCATAGTCAACAGGAACAATATTAGCCTCTGGATACATATCCCTAATTGTTTTTATTACACCTTTACCAACAACATGATTTGGTAAACAAGCAAATGGTTGAACACAAACTATATTCTGTATTCCATTTTCCATATATTCAAGCATCTCTGCAGTCAAAAACCAACCTTCTCCTGTTTGATTTCCTGTTGATAAAACTGATTGAACATTATCTGCTAAGTGCCAAATATCACAAGTTGGCAAATATCCTTTTTTAGATTTTTCTAATGCTTTTTTTGCATCTTTTTCAAATAAATTTATCAATTTTAATGCTACACTATTTAACATTGCTTTTCTTTTATCATTTTTTAACATTTTGTTTGAAAGCACTTTATTTATAGTCATAAATTTGCAAAATCCTAAAAAGTCTGGAAGCACTACTTCTGCTCCTTCTTTTTCTAATAAATTTGCCACATAATTATTTCCAAATGGATGATATTTAATCAAAATTTCTCCAACAATTCCAACTTTTGGTTTCTCTATTGTTTTGTCCCATTCAATTTTTTCAAAATCATCTACCATTTGATTAATTCCATTTGCAAATTCTTTATTACTGCTCTTTAATGCCAACTTTTTAGCTTTATCCATCCAATCATCAAATAACTTATTTGTTTCTCCTTTATTTTTTTCATAAGCTCTATTTTTATATAACATTTTCTGCAATAAATCTGCTAATACCATAGCTTTTAAAAGTCTTTCTGCTAATGAAATTGTTATTTTAAACCCTGGATTTTTCTCCATTCCAACAACATTAAATGATATTACTGGAACTTGTTCAAAACCTGCATCTTTTAAAGCTTTACGTATAAAACCAATATAATTCGTAGCTCTGCATCCTCCACCTGTTTGTGACATAATTATAGCTGTCTTATTTACATCATACTCTCCACTTTGAAGTGCTTCTATAAATTGACCTGTTGTTATAATTGATGGATAACACGCATCATTATTTACATATTTTAAACCTGTTTCTATCGTATGTTGAGTACATTCTCTTAATAATACCGCTTTATACCCTTCTTTTTTCAATATTGGTTCTATAAATTCAAAATGTATTGGTGCCATTTGTGGAAATATAATTGTATATTCTTTTTTCATCTCTTCTGTAAATGGTATTCTATTTAACTGATATTCTCCAGTTGCAGATGAATCTTTTTTCTCTTTCAAACGTTTATTTATACTTGCTAATAATGAACGTAAACGAATTCTTACAGCTCCAAGATTATTTACTTCATCAATTTTTATTAATGTATACATTTTTCCAAAACTTGTTAAAATTTCTTCAACCTCATCTGTTGTTACAGCATCAACTCCACATCCAAATGAATTTATTTGCACCAATTCCAAACTATCATGTCTTCCCACAAAATCAGCTGCCGCATATAATCTTGAATGGAACATCCATTGGTCAACAACACGAAGTGGTCTTTCTGGCAATGTTTTGTCTGCAACACTATCTTCAGTTAATACACACATGCCTAAACTTGTAATCAATGTATCAATCCCGTGGTTTATTTCGGAGTCTATGTGATATGGTCTACCTGACAAAACAATTCCTCTTAAATTATTTTTCTCAATATATTCAACTGTTTCTTTTCCTTTATTATGAATATCTTCTCTGCATTTTTGATACTCTGCCTGAGCCTTTTCTATTGCATCCTTTAACTCTTTTTTAGTAAAATTATATTCTGCAAATTCTGGTAATTCCATCATTCTTTTTAATAATGCTTTAGATTCAAATGGTAAAAATGGATTCATAAACTTTACATCATCTGATTTTAATTCTTCTACATTATTTTTTAGAACTTCTGCATAAGAAATTACTATTGGGCAATTATATCTATTATTTGCATCTTGAAATTCCTTTCTTGAATATGGCATACATGGATAAAATATCGTTTTTATTCCTTTTTGAATTAGACTAATAACATGTCCATGTGATAATTTTGCTGGATAACACACAGATTCTGATGGCATTGATTCCATACCTTTTTCATAAATTTTTCTTGTACTTTTTTCTGATATTATTACTCTAAATCCTAAATTTGTGAATAATGTAAACCAAAATGGATAATCTTCATACATATTCAAAACTCTTGGAATTCCGATCGTTCCCCTTTTAGCATCTTTTTCTTCAAGTGGTGTATAGTCAAAAATTCTTTCATATTTATATTTTACAAGGTTTGGCAAATCTTTATGTTCATTTACTATTCCCTCTCCCTTTTCACATCTGTTTCCAGATACATGTCTTTTTCCATTACTAAATCTGTTAATTGTTAATTGGCAATGATTCTCACAACCATTACATCTTGTGTGTGTCACTTTTATATCTAATTTATCAATTTCTTCTATTGTTGAAAGTGTTGAATGATATTCCATATCCATGTTTGCTTCATATTGCTCACATGCTAAAAGTGCCATACCATAAGCTCCCATAAGCCCTGCTATATCTGGTCTTATAACGTTTCTTCCAACTATCAATTCAAAAGCTCTTAATACAGCTTCATTATAGAAAGTTCCACCTTGTACAACAATATGGCTTCCCAATTTTTTTACATCTCTTATTTTCATTACTTTTTGAATTGCATTTTTTATTACAGAATATGACAATCCTGCTGAAATATCTCCAACTGAATATCCTTCTTTTTGTGCTTGTTTTATTTTTGAATTCATAAACACTGTACATCTTGAACCCAAATCGACTGGATTTTGAGCTTCTAATGCTTCTTTTACAAATTCTTCTATACTCAAATTTAAACTTTTAGCAAATGTTTCTATAAATGACCCACATCCTGACGAACAAGCTTCATTTAGCATGATATTATCAATCTTATTATTTTTCAATTTAATATATTTCATATCTTGTCCACCAATGTCAACTATACTTGTAACTTTCGGCTCAAATTTTTTAGCTGCTGTATAATGTGCTATTGTTTCAATTTCATTTAAATCAACATTTAATGCTGTCTGTATTAACTTTTCTCCATATCCTGTAACACCACTATATCTAATCACTGCATCTTTTGGTAATATTTCATATAACTCTTTTAACATCTCAATAATGCTATCAAGTGGCTTTCCTTCATTGCTTTTATATGAAGAATATAATAACACTCCATCTCTATCTGTTACAACTAATTTTGATGTGGTTGAACCAGCATCTATTCCTATAAAACAATCTCCTTTATGTTCTGATAAAGGTTTTTTCTCAACCTTATCTTTTTCATGTCTTGTTTTAAACTCTTCATATTCAACATTTGTTTTAAATAATGGTTGTAATGGCTGTGTTGTTGTATCGTGTGATTGTCTTAATACTTGGATTTTACTTTTTAATTTTTCTACACTAATAGGTGTCATATCTTTTGCATCTAAACATGCTCCTTTTGCGACCAACAAATGTGCTTCTTCTGGAACTATTGTCTGTTCAGGCGTTAAATGTAAAGTTTCTACAAACCTTTTTCTTAGCTCTGGTATATATGTAAGTGGCCCTCCCAAAAATGCAACATTTCCACGAATTGGTCTACCACATGCCAATCCACTTATTGTTTGATTAACAACTGCTTGCAAAATAGATACAGCAATATCTTCTTTTGCTGCCCCTTCATTTAATAATGGCTGTACATCAGTTTTTGCAAATACCCCACAACGTGAAGCTATTGGATATATTGTTTTATATTTTTTTGCCAATTCATTTAATCCTTTGGTATCAGTATTTAGTAATGATGCCATTTGATCCAAAAATGCACCTGTTCCTCCAGCACATGTTCCATTCATACGTTGTTCTATTGATTTTCCAAAATAGATTATCTTGGCATCCTCTCCTCCAAGTTCTATTACAACATCAGTTTGAGGAATATATCTTTCTACTGCCCTTTTACATGCAACTACTTCTTGAATAAATGGTACATCTAAAAATTTCGCTGTACTCATTGCTCCTGAACCTGTTAATGCTATTGTAAATTCATTATTTTTGTACTTTTCCACTAATTCTTCTAAAACTTTACATACTGTATTCTTTGTATCTGAGTAGTGTCTTTCATATGATGTATATATTTCTTCCAATTTTTCGTTCATTACAGCTATCTTTACAGTTGTTGAACCAACATCCATTCCTATATGTACTACTTTACTCATATTAATTTTTTCCTTTCTTTTGAGTAATATATCATAATTGCTTGCTTTTTTCAAGTTTATAAAATTTGATTTTATTATACAAAATATTTGTGAACGATTTGTGAATTTTAAAAACCTTTCTTTATATATACAAATAAAGAGCCTAGTTTACTTTATCAGTAAAATTGGCTCTTTCACAATTATTTTGATAATTTTATTCTCCACATCCATCACAATGAGAGCAATGTCCACCACATTCAGCATCATCATCTTCTACAAACTCATAGATATCTTCTTGAATGTAAGAAACATTTTTTTCTAATTCTGCAACTCTTTTTTCAAGTTGCTCTATTTTTTCAATCATTTCTTTTTCTGACATAATTTATACCCTTTCCATATATTCACATGTACGTGTATCAATTCTTAGAATATCACCAATATTTATAAACATAGGAACTTGTAATTCTAATCCTGTTTCTAATGTTGCTGGCTTTCCTGATGTTGTTGTAGTATTTCCAGCAAAGCCTGGCTCTGTATAAGTTACCTCTAACTCTACGAATATTGGTGGTTCAACTGCAAAAACTTTTCCTTTAAAAGAAAGTATTGTTACTTCCATATTTTCTTTTAAATATTTTAAACAATCTCCTATATCTTCTTTATTTAATGGCATTTGATCATATGTTTCATTGTCCATAAAATAATATAAATCTCCATCATTGTATAAATATTGCATTGTTCTTTTTTCAATTTCTGCTCCAGGATATTTATCTGATGGATTAAATGTTTTTTCTAAAACTGCTCCTGTTATTACATTTTTTAATTTTGTTCTAACAAATGCTGCTCCTTTTCCTGGTTTTACATGTTGAAACTCTACAACTCTAAAAACTCCTCCATCCATTTCAAATGTTGTTCCATTTCTAAAATCTCCTGCCATATATACTCCTGCCATGTTAATTTCTCCTTTCAATTTCTTTACATAATTTTTCAACTTATTCCATTTTACACTATTTCTGTACAAAAATCAAGTATTCATACATATTTATTTCACAATAACATAATTTTTATTAGATTTTGTAAGTGTTTCACAACCACCCTTTGTAATAAGAACTGTATCTTCAATTCTAACTCCAAATTGTCCTGGAATATAAATACCAGGTTCATTTGTAACAACCATATTTTCTCTAAGAATGTTTTCAGAATTTATACTTAATACCGGTCCTTCATGAATCTCTAGTCCTACACCATGTCCCAATGCATGAATCAAATCATAATTATTTAATTTGAAATCATTATCTACCATTTTTGCAATTTGCTTTGTATTAGCATTTTCTTTCATGTCTTGTAAAACTTGCTTCTGATTCTTTAAAACTAATTCATATACTGGTTTTACATATTCAGGTACTTGCCCAACAAAAATAGTCCTTGTCATATCTGAACAATATCCATTTATTTTACATCCCATGTCGATTGTAATTATATCTACATTTTGAATCTTCCTATCTGTTGGAATTGCATGTGGCTTAGATGAATTTTCTCCTGAAGCAACTATTGTTTCAAATGAAAGTCCTTGTGCATTTTTATAATAATAGTAATCAATCTCCCTTGAAATCTGTTTTTCTGTCATTCCAGGTCTAATATAATTTACAATATGCTCAAAACATTCATCTGTGACTTTACATGCTTTTCTAAGATTTTCTATTTCCTCTTCATCTTTAACCATTCTTTGCTTTTCAATCATTTTTTCTGTCTCTACCAAACTATTAACTTTATATTTTCGCATATATTCCTTGTATTTTGCATAGGTAACATAATTTTCTTCAAATCCAACATTTTCACAAAACATAAAGAAATTCTCATAATCATCTTTAGTTAATCCTTTTGCATCATATACAACTATTTCATCAAACAATGTTAGTGTATTGTGTACATCTTCAATATATCTTCCATCTGTTATAAATATATTTTCTTTTCTAGTTACTAACAATATTCCTTCTGCTTGAATATTTGTTAAGTATTTGATATTTATAGGATTTGTTACTATCATTCCCTGTAAATTTGAACTTAATAGTTGGTTTCTTAACCATTGCATTTTTCGATTCATTTTGATTACATCCTTTCTGTTATTATATAATACCAAGTGTAAAGATTGTTCTTACTGTACCAATTATTACATCTATTGGTACAAACATACATATTAATGTTGAAATTACGATAAATGGTCCAAATGGTATATGTTCACTTGATTTTTTTACTCTACAAATTATTAAAACTATTGCTATAATTGCTCCTAATAAAAATGCCATTAGTGATATTAGTATAATATTAGTAAATCCAAAATATAAACCCAGAGCTGTCATAAATTTGACATCTCCAAATCCCATTGCGTCTTTACTATATATCAAATTTCCAACTACAGCCATCAGTAAAAATATTCCTCCACCAGCTAACATTCCCGATAATAAATCTATTGTTATAGCAACATTTGAAAAGCCATATATAAAAGCTATTACAATACCTATTTCAAACATAGTTAAATTAAGCCTATCTGGTATTATTCGTAATTTATAATCTATAATAAATACTGATAAAAGCATAGGTACTAATAATAAATATTTTATTAAATTTAAATTTCCTATAAGATTATCTTGTACTCCCCAATTATATATCATGCCTACATAAATTATTGAGGTTATAATCATCAATATGTAATTAGGTCTAAATTGAATTTTGTATTCTCTAAATATATCTGTAGAAAATACTTTTTTGTTTTCTGGTAATCTCTTACACATCCAGTCTGTAAACTGCCCCACTAATAATCCTATTATTGCAGCAGCTATGTAAAATCCTATATTTGTGTCATTTATATACATTTTTATTTCTGTATGGTTCTACCATACTCCCCTTCCTTTGTTTTTTTTAAATATTTATTTTTAATTGCATTTTCTATTGGTCTTTTTATCATTGTAATCCATATATCTTTTTCCGCGATTGGTTCTACTAATATTGTAAACATGTTGCATCTGTTTCCTCCCACTACATCTGTAAATATCTGGTCTCCAACAACTCCAATATTTTCTGACTTTTCTTCTAATATCTTTTGAACCCTTTTAAATCCTGATTTTAATGGTTTTTTAGCAAAATATATATATTCTACTTTTAGCTTTTTTGCAACTTCTTTGACTTTTTCTTTTTTATTTGTATTTGATAATATATATAGTTTAATTTTATTCTCTTTTAAATCCTCTGCCCAGTCTATTATTTCCTGTGATAGATTTTTATTATAATCGATTAATGTATTATCCACATCCAGTATTAATGCATTTATTTTATTATTTTGTAAAAAATTTATTGTAATCTCTGTAACACTTTTAAAATGTGCTTTTGGATATAATATCATGCAAACCTCCTAATTTGAGTCTGTTAAATTCGTTTTTCATGTTTATATATTAACAATCTATTTTGATTTTGTCAATAATCTTAGCTTTCCAGTTCAATATAAATTTCATAATCTCTCATTATTTTTCTAACATACATGTTGGTTTCTTTATATGGAATATTTTCTATGTTTGAGCCATCAGATTTTATTATTCCTTTTTTTATCCACTTATCAACATTTCCACTACCTGCATTATATGCTGCAAGAGCTAACTCCACACACTCATATTTATCTAATAATATGGCAATATATTGTGTTCCTAAATTTATATTAATATCTGGATCTAATATATTCTCCTTTGTTAATTTTATTTGACATTTATTAGCTAATTCTTCTGCTGTTGGATACATTAGTTGCATTAATCCGTTAGCATTTTGATGCGATATCGCCTTTGGATTAAAGTTGCTTTCTGCTTTTATTAAAGCATATACCAAATTTTTTTCTACACCATACTCTTCTGCATATTTATTTACATATTCCGCATATTCTTTTTTATATAAAATCTTTGTCATTTGTTTTTTTATAGGTACTGCTACTATAACTATCAATACGAGTATTGTAAAAATTATTAACCATTTTTTTAATTTTTTCCTTACCTTTTTTTTCAAATATATCTCTCCTTTTAGGGACATATGGGGGCGGTTCCATTTTTGACCTGGGCAATTTGGGGTCGGTTCCGTTTGGTCCCAAGGGTAATTCGGG
>ENA-ORLY01003109-ORLY01003109.1-human-gut-metagenome-genome-assembly--contig:-NODE-3109-length-14084-cov-3.081959_pt1 | contig 14084 bp, 29 predicted proteins | sample MGYA00243071_ERZ508832 | MGnify/ENA primary metagenome ERZ508832 (study PRJEB26277, sample SAMN04329777) | human gut metagenome | biome: human-associated habitat | host: Homo sapiens | place: USA...
GGATATGGTTATTATAGATTCATGTAGCGTACAGAATGGAACATTAATCTTCATGAAAAGCGTAGCCAGCATAGATAATCCAAGTATCGGAGTAGGGTTTCAGGAAGTCGCTATAAACGTGAATCAGAACGAAGCTACAGAATTAGCTACACGAGCCGAGAATCAAATATTAAATGACGGTGGGCGTATAGCAGAAATTTCCGTACAAGAGACGGAGGAATCTGGAGTATATGAATATGAGTTGCAAGTAGTATATAATTCAGAATACAGGCAATATGGCATACAAAGTTAAATATGGAGATACGATTTTTGATGTTTTGTTGAACGTTTGCGGGGATTATTCTCAGATAGACGAAATATTATCCTTAAACGGGCTGTTGTCTTATACTCCGCAACTGACAGTAGGTCAAGAATTGGATGTAGAAGGGCTTCAAACTTCAAACAATGCCACATTGATAAGAGCATCTGAATTCCCGTATAATTCAAATCTTTTATCGGATGAAGAATTTGAAAGGCAATTGGAACAGATATTAGATTTGATAGAAGGCGGATATTATTTGGAAGTGCAACCGTCATTTACTACGGTCCCTCAAAATGGGGACAAGCAATATGTAAATATATATACAAACTCAACTTTTAATGTTTTATAATTATGGCAGATGTAACAAAAGGGCATGTAATATTATCCCCGAATACCGGTACAGGGGATACCCAATTAACCCTAAAAGCAGAATCGGCAAATGTAGGTAACCGTGAAATAGTAAAATCAGTTTTTACTATTACAGCGCCAGGTGTTTCACCGAATAAAACGATAACAGCAAATTTAGCTGCTGCACCAGAGTTTATTACTTTAGAACAAGCAGGTACAGGAGTAACAGTTCCTGCCACAGCTGGTAAAGTTAAAATAACAGGAGTATCTAACAGCCCTAAGTTAGAGTTCGGTGTAGAGAGTGGTGATATTGTTGAAGAAGACTTAGGAGACAAACAATTTACAGCAGACGGGAGTAAAACTGCAACTAATGGTGTTGCAATCTCCGGAGACCCAGTGGCTGACCACAAGTACGAATTCTCAATAGAGATTAATTATGTGTTGAATGATACTGTAGATTCAAGAACACAGGTATTTACTATCCAAGGTTCATCCGAATCTGTAAAACAGACATTAACGATTACACAGAGTGCAGGAGCTGCAAGATTGGAAGTTACCCCAGCAGAGATTACAGTTCCACAAAACGGTTCGGCAGTCAATGTACAAGTTACAACCAACACGACATTTACTGTATCTTAATATTATGTTTGTCCCCCTCATGTGTGCAAAAATATGTTAATTCATGGGGGGGGCAATTTAAAGTTTTGTATATATGGCTATAATTAGAAAACAAAAAAAGTGGTCTGACGGTATAGGATATTTTTATGTAGCCTATGACCCTGAAAAAAAATCTCAAAGAGTAGAGATTACTTCAGATATAAATGCTACATTTGAGCAAAGAGACCAAGAAGTAATATTCCAAACTACTGTAGGAGATAAACAAGATACTTTATATTTGGTTCAAAAAAGCGAAAATTGCAAAGTAGCTTATTATCATTCTACGGGTATGGGAGATATAAGGGCGGTATATAGCATGAACGGGAAAGAAGTATTAGGAGTATTTAAATCTTAAATATATGGCAGTACAATATGTAGACATAACATCATTATCAGAATATACAGAGAGCGATTTAAATGGGAATGAGCCTATACAAGTCTCCGCCTCTGCATTTACAACGGTAAATGCTATAAATGAATTCGGGGAAACAAAATTCGGGGGTAGACCTACTATGTTGGAAATGCCTAACTCATTTATAAATCTTAATGATGATTCTTCTTCAGCAGCTATATCCAATGTAATTAATTCTGTCTCTTCTGGATGGACTGATTTTGTATCTAAAGTAAGCTCGGCTAATATTGTATATAATCGTTCAAGTGTAGCAGCATTAAACAATTACAGAATATTTGTAGCGACAATAACGTCCAACTTGACAAATACAGTTAGTTTTGTCGATGTGTCTAATAACACTATTACGTTAAGAGTTATTACATATAATTCGTCAAATAGTACCTATACTTTCAAATTGACGAGATATAATGTAGATACTATTAAAAATAGTATACCGACAGGCTCATTTAAATTTCAAACCGCTAATGTTTTCGCCTATCCAAAGCCAGGCGATTATATATTCGGAGTTTATTCGGCTCCTACGGCCGTAATTAATTTAAAGGCTTCAGATTTTTTGATAAACAATAACCATACATGTAAAGTAGTAGTACCCTACAATACTACAAAAGTACGAGTTGTGACGGATAACGGGATTCCCCCGTTAATGACAGATTTGGCATTTGAGCCTACTGATTTCGGTGCAAATACAAACGATAGGATAGTTTATACTATTACGGCTTTTGCATCAAATAACAATCCGTCAGCAAGCCAAATTTGGTTTTTTATAGATGCAGAGTTATATAGATTAAGAACGGAGTAATTATGGAAGATTTAAGACAACAAATAATAATAGCTATACAGTCTTTATTCCAGAACGTAAACACTTCTGCTTCTGCTATATGGATGCGTCTTGTAGACGCTCTTTCTACTATATTCAATATAGTAGCCAATGAGATACTATTTTCAGAAGATAATATAGCCAATACAGCTCGGAGTTTAAGAGTAACACGTAAAGATTATTATCTGGATAAGGCTTTATATTTCCAATATGGGGATAATCTGGTAATTTTGGATAATGATACTAAAGAAATGGGGTATAATCCTATAAATGAGAATAACAGGATTATAAAGCAGGCTACAGTATCGACGTCTGAAGGAGGTATAATATTAAATGTCGCTACTACCGACAATACAGGCAATCTAACTCCTTTGAGTTCAGAACAGCTTACGGCATTCAAAGATTACTACGAAAATTTTATACCATTGGGATTCAATCTATTTATACAGAGCCGAGAACCGGATATATTAACATTCCCTGAAGGTATGACAGTGTATTACAGTGCCGGCAATTCTCTTGCTCAGGTGAAAAATGATATAGAATCCATGAAAACGACTATACAACAGAATATAGTGTTAGGCGCTCCATTGTTCATAAACGATTTAGAAAAATCCTTCCAAGAAGTATCAGGAGTTGAAGCAGCATATATCCCTGACGTTGTTTCTACAAATGGTTCACTGACATATAATGCGGAAAATGGAAGGATAAAATTAGTATCAGGATATTTTAATTTTGCGGAGGATTTAAATATTAGCTATGTTCCCGTTTAGAGAAATAAATATCCCTAAACTTATTTACCAGATAAACAGACCTAATTATATGGTAAATAATGAATACAGGTTGAACAACTTCTATAAGCTGTTGTTATGTTTGTTATATCCTTTTATCTTACTATGGAACGAATATAATACAAAAAGGCAACGGGCATATAAAATCGCTGCCTGCCAATATGGGAAGCAACAAGTAATAGATATTCTTAATGACCTATACGACCCTGACGGGAGGCATATAGAGGCTATAAATATCACTTCAAATAAAGTATATCTATATCCTTCAGATTATGAAGCTGGCGAAAAAGTATATTGGAGCGATAAAGACTATACGACTGGGGGAAAGTCATATTTATATACTTCATCTTTGACAACAGGAGTAATTATAAATTACCCGTCTTATTTAGAAGAAAATAAAGATACATTTTCAGAATTTACCCAAACTGTAGATTCATTAATAATATGGGGGATAAAATATAAACTAAAATCAGTACAATATGCTCAAAGACACAATATTATCATATATAAACGATGATGGCAATCTTGTTTATATAAATGACTTAGTAAGCGCATTTGATAACTGGCAAAGCGCATTAGGGATATTTTTAGGGGCAAGTAATTACAAATTCATTGATATTAGTATGTCTAATGAGATGGATTCGGCTACTTTTACTTCTGGGACTACCCAGCTTATATTTAAAACCTCTTCATCTCTACCGTCATTAGCTACAGGGACTATAATAATTGCGACCTGCAATAAAACATTTACTGTTACAGAACAAAATAGAGCGACTGTATATGTATGGTTAAGCGATGTAGAACAACGTTCGTCAGAAACAGGGCAAGAATATACAGCTATAAAAAGAGCATTATTTAGCAATACTCAACCTACAGGAATATCCGAAGTGGCTACAATCGACTTAACATGGGCTGTAGGTATGGACGGGTATTCATTCTATCACACATACGATTGGCGGGCTAATCTGGTATTACCGTCAAGTATAGGTTTATCAGACATAGCAAATGGGGCTGTAGGAACCCTAAAGATAGCTGACGGAGCCGTCACCTCCGAAAAGATAGCTGACGGAGCCGTCACCTCCGAAAAGATAGCTGACGGCACTATTTCGACTCCAGATATAGCGAACGGAGCCGTCACCTCGGCTAAAATAGGGGATTATCAAGTAACAGAACGGAACATTGGATTAGGCTCAATATCTAATGACGCACTACAATCCGGTTCAGTATCAAATGAAAAAATTATAGATTATAGCATAGACTCCTCGAAAATTGCTGCACTTGCCGTTACTGATGATAAACTTAACCTGACTCCTTTTTTCTTAAATGGTAACGCGGTATATTATCTTAATTTAAGAATGGCAAAAAGCGGGAGTGAAACTCAAAATCAAGTTTTATTTGAAACTGCTGGTATAAATAATTCAAAGACTTATGGCAATGGCACTAATAATCCAGTTGTAACTATAAACTTTACATCAGCAAGAGCACAAAGTATTATCCTTTCTGTTTATGATGAATCATCAAATTTTATACAAAAATTGGCAAAGGTCAATTATACAGTAGGTAATCAACAAGTCCAGATTTTGATAGATGATGTATCAGGCAATTACGCATATTCAATAAATGCTATTATATATTTAACAAGGAATTAAATTATGGAGAATCAGGCGGGAGGATTTCAGGGATTTTTAGGGAGTTTATTTGCGGTAATAATAAGTTACATAGCCCCTATATATGATTATGTTATAATTATCGCTTATATATTCTTGATAAACTTTATAATAGGATTGATAGAAGATATCATTGTAAAACAGAAAACGTTTAAATGCAAAAAGTTTTACTTCTGCTTATGTGAGATGTTAGTGTTTTATCTTTTAGTAGGGAGCGTTTATTTTATAGGTAATAAATTCCATAACAAAGAAATGGCGTTACAGTGCATATCGGCAATTGTAGCAATCGTCACGTATTTTTATTCATTGAACATACTGACTAACATAAAATCATTGCTTCCGAATAATAGGGCAATATCTTTTATACATTATATAGTAAGCTTTGAGATAGTAAAGAAAATACCATATTTTAAAGAATTTGAAACACATGAAGCATCTGAATCAAATAGGAGCAAAGGGGCTTAACCTTATAAAGGAATTTGAGGGGTTAAGACTGGTTGCATATAAGTGTCCAGCCGGAGTATGGACTATCGGGTATGGGCATACATATAATGTAAAAGAAGGCGATGTAATAACAGAGGCTAAAGCAACGGAATTTCTTTTAGATGATATTTCTAATGCTGTAGATATAGTATCCGGCTCAACTATGGATGTGGAATTGACACAAAACCAGTTTGACGCATTAGTCTCTTTTACTTATAATGTCGGGGTGAAGAACTTTTCGGATTCTACACTTTTGCGTAAAGTGAAATTAAATCCGAATGACCCTACTATCGCTAATGAGTTCAAGAAATGGATATATGCGGGGAAAGAAGTGCTTTCAGGACTTGTAAGGAGAAGGAAGGCAGAATCTGAATTATATTTTAAGAAATGAGAAAATTTGGGGTGTTATTGGTTCTCTCGCTCTTTCTGTCCTTTGCTTGTGGATATGTCATAGGCAAACATGCCAATACACCCCAAATAGAGGCTCATACAGACACTTTCGTGATAACGAGGGTAGATACTATCATTGACACTCTTTTGATTCCAAAATACATCAAAATAAAGGAGGCTATCAGGGACACGTTGTATGTTCCTGAACTTTCTAAGCCGGCAGAAGTAGAAATACCGATATCCGAATACTGTTTTGAAGATTCTACATATTCAATATGTATGACCGGATATAAGGTAAAGGCTAAAAAGATAGAGGTTTATTCTCCAGTCAAGTATTTAACCATAACAAAAACTGAAACGCATATTAAAAAAAAGAAAAGCCACTTCAGCTTAGGATTTCAGGCAGGATATGGTTACGCCATTTCTTGTAATAAATTTTCTCCATATCTCGGTTTTGGTGTACAATGGAATTTTCTAACATTTTAGTGTGTTGGTAGTATAGAGGATAGAAATATTCTCATGCTATTAAAAAAAAAGCTGCAACTTTCGTTGTAGCCTTTTCTACATTATCATTTAATATGAAAAAAATTAAGTGGTGACAACTATTTTCACAAACCGTTGTAGATACATACGAATATTAAACACTATGCAAATATATAAAAACTCCCCGAATTTCACAATTTGGGGAGCCTCATTTGCCAATTTTTCTGTTTTCCGAAATGCTGTACTTAATGATATGTACAAATATATAAAAAATCCCGTCTATTTTCACAAACAAACGGGAATCAATTACAAAAATATGAATAATAAAGAGAATTATATGTTTAACTAAAACTAAGTCTGGTAGATTGAATTAAGAAAAATAGGTATTTGTCTCTTATTTTTCTTGTTATTTTAACCATTAAATCTGCCGTTGTATCGTCAAATTGGTTGAAGTTATCATTTATATAATCATATATCTTTTGTAATTCTGATATAGTATCCTTTAGCATCATTTCAAGAGAAGGAATAAATTTAATAGGCTCTATAAAGGAAAATTTTAAATATTGTTCAAAATTATAGGGCGGTATCCCTCCAGTTACTACAGTGCTTTCCGCAATTTCATCTACAAAATCTATTAGTTTTTCGTTTATTTCGTCAAAATACGGATGATAAGTCATAAAGTCGTGCCCTACCATAGTCCAGTGACGGGCTTTAATATTCTCAGCGCATATTTTTAATGACGCTTGTATAATATTTAAAATTTCCTCTGTTTCCATGATTTATATTTTAAAAAGGACAATCATCATTATTATTATTTCGACTATTATTGTTTTGTTGTGTCTCTGTTTTATTTGTTTTTATTTCAACTCCTTTACCGCAGAATATTTTAGGTTGATTTGACAATCTTTCTTCTGCATTTTGATTTATGTAAACTGTAATGTCACTTCCGTAAGGGTCTGGCTGTTTACGTTTACATGCACATAGCTTAACAACATTGGCTTCATTCCCATTTTTCCGCAGGAAATTTTTTATTTTATCCGAGGGGATTTGGCTCAAATCTATTTCAATAACAATCATTTCCATACACAAATATATTAAATTTTATAATTCAACGTATATTTCTCGTTCATTTTCTTGTTTATCAGAGTTGTATAAATCCGCTAACTCTTTTAAGTTATCAGGACTTATAATAAATAAACATCCCTTTTTGTTTTTTTCCTTTATAGCTACAAGAGGTATTTTCCCCTCTTTCTTAGCTTTTTTAGAAGTATCATCAAATAATCTCCATATCGAAAACGATTCACGTAGTTTGCATTCTATGTAAATATCAGGATGCATAGAATCGGAGTGAGTATTATGCCCTGAATTGCTACCTGAAAGGGGGACTCTTTTAGTCCCAAAAATGGCTGCTACTGCTGCCTCGAATCTTTGCCATGTTCTTTTACTTGTTGCCATATTATTTTATTTTAAATAAATCTACTCTGTCACATAGAAATATTGTATCATTTTCGACCTTTGTATTATCTATGATTTCTTGATAATGTTCTTTATGTTTATATATATACCTTTGCGGGAAAGGAATCCACTTATAGCCTCTGTAGTTTTTGAAACAGTCCACTATTGCAGGTTGAGGTCTATTGTTGGAATCTATATGTTCCCACGAAGATTTTTTTATAAGTTGCCAAATAATATTGTCGTTATGCTTAAAAATAGGATATATCTGTTCCCTAAATAGTCTCGACAAATTATAACCATCTATTATATTATTATTAAATGTATCGTCGTACACAAACCTAATATAGATTGTTTCTGTTTCATTTATATGTGCAAAAATAGATAAAAGTAAAACAGTCTGACTTACTAAATCAGTGTATTCTACCAGCCCGTGACAATTTAAAAACAGTCCTAATTCTTTGTCATATCTTATTCTGAAGTCAAAGTATCTTACTCCATGTTTGAACTGTTCATATATTGTCAACTTCTGGCATTTTGACGTAAAGTTAATCAGCTTCATCCACCATTTGCGTGGTTCCAGATATGTGTTTGCGTTGTGCGCTCCGAGTATCTTTTTCATTTGCTTTTGTTTTTTAATATTACTTCATCATCAAAAGGACAAAATTGGGATTTTTCCCAATATTCGTAGTATTCCCCAATTGGATGTTCTGGGTTATCAGAACTGACTACAGTTCCCTTTAAATAATCACCATTTTCTAAGGCTATAATAATAACATTTAAATCTGGATTAAACGCTAAAATAGGGAATTCTTCCCAAGAGATGTCCGCGTGATTTATTCTTGTCTGTATCATTTTCTTGTATTTTTATATGTTTGACAATACTACTTTATCGCTGGAAATAGTGAAATTAAATGCAAACCACTCTTCGCTATAATATCCAATTTTATACTCTTTTTGTGTTGAAAAACATACTGTCCCATGTAAATATGCTCCGACTTTAGTAGCAATCAAAATAAGAGATTTATCTTCGTTTGCATACAATGCGTATTCAAAATCTTTTACTTGTTCTATTATTTCTGCTTTCATAATCATTCAGTTCTATAAGGGGCCTCCAAACTTTTCATCTCCATATACAAGGATATGATAATCAGTATATGGTCTCTTGTCATTTCTATTACACTCATCACGTTTAATTCTCGCTTCTTCAATTGTATCACATACACAAAATGTACTTACTGCATAACTATCGAAGTATCTTGTTACTCTATATTCTTTCATAATAAATTATTTTTTATCTTTAAATTCGTTCCACCTTCTGGCTATTTCTTCTCCAAGTTTTGAAGCATCATCAAAAGTTTCTATAAAATCAACAAACAAATCATTGCTAAATAATTTTATCCTTGCTATTGGAATATTAATTCCGTCATCTGATTCTAAACACAAATCTATCCTTCCCCTATTTTTTGATGGGACGCAATTCATCCTTACTTTTTTTGTATCAAAACTGCCTTCTAAATAATCTATTTTTGGAGTAATTATCATGGTTATTCTTGTTTAGTATTCAACAAATTTTTAATTTCTTCTATCGTCTCTACTACATTTATCATCTCGCCATTATTCATCGTTACAATACTTCCAGTTCCATAATGGGAATAACTTGATACAAGTTTTATACTATCTGTGTATATTAATACAGAGCAAAGTTCCTTTTTTGAACATCTGTAATTATAAAAATAATAATGTAGTTTAATATACTTTCCCATACAATTTATTTTATCAATTTGAATTCATAAATAAATACATAGGGATTTGAGTCCCATGTGCCTTTGACGTAGACTTTATCTATGAGAGATGCAAATGCTTGTCGAGGTTCATTAAAAATAAATTTCTTATTATTATATTCGTACCAATACCAAGGGAAATCTTTTGTAGGTTCTTTTATCCCCTCTTTCAAACAATCTTCATCTGATATATCTTGCAACTTCTGCATAAAAACATCAGTAATTTGTATATGGTGAAGCATTAGGTCAGCTCTTACAAACATTTTGTTATCCCACCCTTTGGAATATTTAAGGTTACTGCCAATCATGCTCAAAGGACCATTATATAAGACTTTATAACACTGTGCTACGGAAACAATTTCTCCAATTCTGTATTGAGCTTTGTTCCATTTAGTGTATTTTTTTTCTTTATTTTCCATGCAAATTCTCTGGTTAATCTAAATCTTATCTTCCCGTCTGTATCGGATTCTTTTGGCTCAAAAGCAGGGAATACAATTTCATATGTTTCATCTGGTCTGTCATACTTACATAGGTATCGAGCCAGAGTTTTTTTTCCATTCAGGACTGCTTAAGTCAATCCAAATTTGTCATTAAACATTATCTTTTTCATATTCTTTTATTTTTAAATTCTACACAATAAGAAAATAGTTATCATAGATATTATTACAGCATAAGATAATAAGTATGTATTTTTAATCTTTAAGAGTTTGAGCCTTTCTTCTAAATTAACCACCCGTTTACTTAGTCCGATGCAATTCTTTGCAGTAATATTTTTATCCCTTAATCTTATTGTGTATAGTCTAAGATTTTCGTCCATCCATCCTTTTATTTTTGGTTCAATATCATTTAATGCATTATAAATATCTTCTTTTTCTCCGTCTCTGATAAATCCAATAGGAGCTGTGAAGTTTTTTGAATTGGAATATTCGTTAAACTCAATTCTTACAAGGACTCCATTTTCTTGCATAAAAATGCGTTCAGCTTCTTTTTTAATTTCTTCATCTGTCATCCTTGCTTTTTCTACCAGTTCGTCATAATCAAATCTATCTATTATGACTACATTTTCTATTTCTGCCATGTCTATTTATTTTTAAATTTTGCACAGTAAGGTCTAATTCCTACAGAACGATATATATTTAAGACACTGCAAAACACCATGAAGTCTGTTACTTCTCCTGCGTTTTTGCAGTTTCTACAGTCGCACGATTTAGGAATTTCTTTCTTTTTCACTTCTCTTTAAGTCTTTTTATAATATATTTGTTACTATTCATTATATCATCAAATGAAGGAATCGACATCCATAAATCATTATCACTTATATTACAATCAAAATCGTCTCCGTCTTCTGTATCCCATGCTTTATCATAGGCATTATAAACATTTAGTTTAGGCTTGAAATGGTATGCTTCAAGCCTTGTTAAAACTAATTCATCATGTTCAGGCTGTTGTTCACTAATACTAATCCAAGGTGAATTATTCTCTTTTATTAAAAATTCCTTATTAATTCTCTCGATAAATGCTTCATTTTTAATAATGGTTAATAATCCTCCTACTCCTTTATGTAAATTTACTGATATGATATCTCCTGCTGGGATATTACTATTTAAAGCTATTTCAGTAATTCCAATTCTTCTTTGAGATAATAATATATATTCTTTAGGCAAAAGGGTTAATAGTTTATAGTATGTCCAAGCTGGGACATTTTTATATAAAATATTGCCTTTCCTACAGGCAGGTACTAATTCTTTATATGGCAAAATGCCATATATTTCTTCTTCTCCGTCTCTTATACCCGTTAAGTATGTCATATCCGAAGTTTCAGGATTAAGCCCAAGTTCTAATAATTGTTTTGACTGTTCTAATGTCGTGCAGAAATTAAAGCCATCATATATATTTATATTTCCAGTTGTTCCCATAGTTCATATCTCTTTTATAGTTAAATATGCTTCTTTTACTTTATCATGATGTGCATTTAGATATTCGTTTAAACTTATTTTGCCAAATAGCTCAAGGAATTTTTTTCATCACGGAACCAATTATCTTTTATTATCTCATAAGGCTCAAATAAAAGTACATATGGTAAATCGCGTTTAAAGAATATCGCCATAGCAGCATAAGCATCAAGCTTATTGTATGCTTCTATTTGATATTTATTAGACATTATCCCGAAAGTAATTTTAATTCTATTCATATTTCTCAAAATTTATAGTTACATATCCCAATTTATGTTCGTTAATCCAGTCTTCAGTTTGTTTATAAGAGAATTTTATTACAGCATCAAATCCTTTTGCTTCTAAAAATTGTGTAACAGATATTGCAGACTTAATCAATTCTTCAGGATTGCCGGATTCCCCAGCAACGATAATTTTTAATTCTGCTTTTTTAATTCCACCTAAAAAATTCTTCATAGTCATTTTCTATAAGCTACAGCCATATTCCTATCTATAAAAAAATGTATCCCATTTGAAAATTTATTCCATCTGCATTTGTCAAAGTCTTTCACTTCAACTGTTTCACCCACTTTATATATAAAGGTTTTATCATGACTCGAACATATTTCTGTTATATCAGCTATACTCCCATCTATATTTTGGATTTCTAATACCTCCGCTTTTGAGCATCTACATATTATTGATGTTGATGAACTTCTATCTGCGTCCTCACATATTTTTAATTTGACAATATATTTATCGAGTCTTTTCCACCCTATAAAACTTCCATCTGTCGGGCATTGAGATGTCAAGAAAGATGTATATACCGAATAATAAATGTCTTTCAAATCTGCATCTCTCAAATTAGCTCCTTTCAAATCTGCCCCGCTCAAATCAGCTTCTCTCAAATTAGCTCCTCTCAAATCTGCATCTCTCAAATCAGCACCCCTCAAATCTGCCTTTCTCAAATCTGCATATTCCAAATAAACCTCTCTCAAATTAGCTCCTCTCAAATCTGCATCTCTCAAATCAGTTTCACACAAATCAGCTTCGCGCAAATTAGCACCGATTAAAGTAGCTTCTACTAATGTGTTTTTAATTGTGTTGTTCTCTTTCTCGAAAGAAAATAGCACATTTCCAAATATTGATTTTATGTCTATTCTAATTTTCATAGGTTATTATTTTAATTGGTTAATTAAATTCATTAATCCTCTACCGTCTTGAATAGATTTCCCCGTTGCCCATCCTGAATAAGGGAAATATTTTACATTGATTCAAGAATTTTTTTATAGTATGATAATTTATCTTTTATTGTATCAAGTAAAATCGGCTTTAAAACTTCAAAATCTACGGATACCTGACGAAGAGGATTTTTTATATAAAATTGGCAGTTTGAAAATCCTTTTCTGCTAAATACGTATTCCAACATTTCAAGTTCATTAATTATTCTATCTAATTCCTTTATTTTTTTTATTTTTTTTCTGTCCATATATTTAGTTTTTAGTTTCTATAATTACATATTCATCATCTCCGCAATCTTCAGGGAACATCCCGAATTTTGGGAAATCTTCTGGATAGGCTAACCGACAAAGTGGGCAAGAAAACGCATGACATGCACCTTGAAACTTCACTCCGCATAGGTCTATATATTCTGAAAAAAGTAACCATCTCGCTTTTTTAATAAACTTCTTTGAAAGTCTCCTATTACACTTTATATTCCTTTTTGTAAGCCCTTTTGCAACTATTAATTCTGCATCAGAAAGATTAATTTGTTTCCCATTATAGGTATATACGCCATCATAACAACGATGATGATTGCACCCATATCCATTTTTTATAATGGTATCAGATGTGAAATATCCACATCTACTACTCAAAGTATTTATATCTATAAGTCGTTCTTTATTGAATACTTCACTTATTGGCATATTTTTCAAATAAATTATCTATTTCTAAATTTACTCTATCTGCAAATTCCCCAAATGATTCTGAAAATTCATCATCATTCAAATCATCTACAATTTTAACTACTCTTTCCGCGTAAAAACGAGCTTTTGATAAGTCTTTCATTAATACCAAATTAGAAGATGAATCTACTTGTTGTATTATGTTCGTAAGTTCAATTGCAGCCTGAGAAAGCAAATCCGCGAAAAGAGGTATTTTTTTACAAACATACACCGCTTTTTCTTTCTGTTCCTTGGTCATGTTCCCGAACAAATCCTTAACTGGTATCAATTCATATTTATTCAAGTTGTCAAGTTGCGTTTTTATTTGAGTTACTTTTACATAGTCTCTTTTTTGTAACGCTTTATTCATCTTTTCAAGTAAAATATCTTTCTCGCTTTTCATCTCATCTGGTTTTTAGTGTGTAATAATCAGTTAATAATTTCCTGCAAGCATTGTACACAATTACAGCTTCTTTTGTAGTATTGTTAGCCATTATCAGCTTTTGTATTTCGTTTTTATTTTCGTTTTCTACGGCTATTGTAGCTTCAGAAACATATCTTAAATAAGTCTCTGCCCGCACTTTGTTTTTGCTTATCAGATACTTAACCACTGGCAAACATGGTA
>ENA-ORLY01003112-ORLY01003112.1-human-gut-metagenome-genome-assembly--contig:-NODE-3112-length-14076-cov-2.165726_pt1 | contig 14076 bp, 17 predicted proteins | sample MGYA00243071_ERZ508832 | MGnify/ENA primary metagenome ERZ508832 (study PRJEB26277, sample SAMN04329777) | human gut metagenome | biome: human-associated habitat | host: Homo sapiens | place: USA...
AAGGGGCATATTCTTTTGTTGTTTCACCAAGAAGCATTCAGAGACAGTCATGTGAGTATATGTTAATAATTGATAAAGATCAAAGTTGTAAGTACGAATTTAATGCTATCAAGGCAAGATATTATAATGAGAAGAATAAGGCTGTAATTTATACATTAAGGACAATAGATTGCTGTTGGAATGATGAGAACTTTGATAGTGATGAAGATTGGCATCAAATGAAGAGAAGAGAATGAATTATAATAGCTAAGTGTGAGTAATATTAAGGGGCAGAAAATTGTATGGGATTATTAGAAATACTAAAAGGCGAACAGCCAGGCATAATAACCTCACTCCTGCATTACAGAAATGTAGGGCAGTACGGTGAGTATTTAACTGAATATGCACTTACACATGACAACATAGCTGGCGATCTTGTTGTTCTCAAGAATGTTTATGTTCCGACGAGCAGCAAGACTACGGAAATAGATATGTTGATGATACATGAAAAGGGTATATTCGTAATTGAGAGTAAGAATTACAGTGGGTGGATATTTGGCGATTACAATCAGTTGAACTGGACACAGAGCTTTCCGAATGGAGAGAAGCATAAGTTTTATAATCCAATAAAGCAGAACAGGACACATATAAAGGCGTTGGCAGAATATCTGGGAAAGCCAGTGTCAGAATTTATGTCGTACATAGTATTTTCTGAGAGGTGCACATTGAAGAAAGTACCGCCAGACACATCGGATGTTATAATAGTGCGTAGACCACATATGCTCAAAAGGTTACGTTCTCAGCTTGACACTATGCCAGTTAAGTACTCTCATGATGAGATAGTGGCAATGAAGGATAAGCTGACAAATCTGACCAATAAGAGCACTGCTGAAAAGAAACAGCATATTGAAAATATTAAGACAAAGTGTCCGTTTTGTGGTAGTGATCTTGTGAAGCGAAATGGCAAATATGGCGCGTTCTGGGGATGTAGCGCATATCCGAAGTGCAAATTTACAAGACCAATAGATAAATAACATCGAGAATGTGATACCGGAAATGATCAATTCATGTAATCATGTGGATCTTTCACGATTGGAACTCTAAATATGGAAGAAAGGTCAGCCTATATAGAACACATACATATTGTAAAAGCAGGAATAACGGAGTTAGATGTTGATTGCGTGGTCAATGCTGCCAATGAAGGCTTATGGAAAGGTTGCACTAAGAGCAGTTGTCGATTCTCTTGATTCCTTAGTGGATATGGGGGTACTTTGCTGTATTAGATGATTCAATGCTTGCTGTTGGACAGGAAATATATCATCTTATGTTTGATAATACTGATGACTTACTATTGGCATCAATAGATGAGAAAATGCTGTGAAAGTGTATAGAAATGTTGTGTAAAATACGAAAAATCGAGTGGAATACCCCACCATCAGAAGGTGGAGTAATTTTTTGTGATGGTAATATTGCAGCGGAGGTCGAAAATGGAAATTTGCTGAAAATGTTACTGCGCTTGGATGATCTGTTAAAAAAACAGGAGGAGCAGCACTTACCATTGTAGTACGGTACGCACAATCAACCGGAGGGAACCTGGTCGGATGATACCAGTATGGCGCTTGCCACTTGCGCCAGTATCAAAGCGTGTGGCAGAGTTGATGTGGACGACATCAGAGATAGATTCCGCAGACGGCTAAAAGAAGGAGTATATTCTTGTAAATGGTGTATCACTTGCAGAAGTCGATAAAGAGATATGTACCGAAAGGTTCAAAGCTATCGGCAGCTATTGGAATAGAGAATATGGTTAACAGTTTATCCGTAGGATCTTCGGGGTACGTTGTTGATACATTTGTGGCGGCAATGTGGTGCCTGCTTACGACGGATAACTACAGGGATTGTGTGCTCAAGGCGGTGAATCTGGGCAGCGATACGGATACGACAGCAGCGGTAGCCGGGGGACTTGCGGGAATCATGTATGGACTTGAAGGTATGACAGATGAGAGGTTGTCAAAGATGAAGTCAATGGACATGATAGATCAAGAATTGTTTTCTTCGCTCCAATAATTGTAATCCCACGTCTCTGAGGATATAGCATCATTGAAAAGCCTCATAAAAACAGGTATAATGATTAACAACGGCCCATCACATCAAACAAAGAGTTGTGACGGGCTTTATCTTTAAAGAATAAAGGAGATACATAGAAAATGGCAGATTTTAAATACGAAATAGTGGAGCACATAGGAGTGATCTCGGAAAGTGCAAAGGGATGGACTAAGGAACTTAATAAGATATCGTGGAACGGTGGCACACCGAAGTATGATATCAGAGAGTGGGCACCGGAGCATGAGAAGATGGGTAAGGGTGTGACACTTACAGAAGAGGAGGCGTCTAAATTAAAGTCGTTGCTGTAGAGACAGCACGAGAAAGGACTAGGTCAATGAAGATATTTGTTGATGCTGACGCGTGTCCGGTGATTGATATAGTTGAAGACATAGCAACAAAATACAACATCCCTGTGACGCTGCTATGCGACACAAATCATATCCTGTCATCGGATTACAGCAAAGTGATCGTTGTCGGAGCTGGCGCGGACGCGGTGGATTACAAACTGATCAGTAGCTGCCATAAAGGCGATATCGTCGTCTCTCAGGATTACGGTGTGGCGGCGATGGCGCTTGGAAAAGGTGCCTATGCGATCCACCAGTCAGGTAAGTGGTACACGAACGACAATATCGATCAGATGCTCATGGAACGCCATTTAAATAAAAAAGCGAGAAGAAGCTCCCACAAAAATCATGTAAAGGGACCGAAAAAACGGACAGAGGAAGATGATGAGAGGTTTGCGGAGTCTTTTGAGAAGCTGCTGCGAAAGGCAAATAATTTGTAGATACATATGAAAGTGGAGGGGGATTCGCACCATTACCACACATGAACCGGAAGAGGTCAGATTTTAATGGATGATAAAAATACAAACAGAACAATAGAATACTACAACACACATGCTGACAGGTATTCCGAGATAACCAGAAATGCAGACATGTCGGACATTTACAAGCGCTTTGAGGAAAATCTCAAGCCGGGCAGCAGAATTCTTGATCTTGGCTGCGGCAGTGGCCGTGACAGCAAATATTTTCTGGACAAGGGATATGATGTCGTATCTCTGGATGCGTCTGAAACAATGTGTAAGAAGACATATGAGCTCACGGGAAGACCTGCTCTGAATATGCGTATTGAGGATATAAACTGCGAAAATGAATTTGATGCGGTGTGGGCGTGTGCCTCGATGCTCCATGTTGACAAGGGTGATATGATCAAGATTTTTGCTAAGGTTATGAAAGCGCTTAAGATTGGCGGTGTATTCTATGCTTCGTGGAAGTATGGAAAAGGTGAGCAGACGCGGGATGATGGAAGAACATTTGCCAATTATACCGAGACAAAGGTTTGTGATATGGTGTATTCGGTTTCTGGCGCGGCCCTTGAGGATGTATGGACGAGTCAGGATGTGAGACCTGACAGGACAGGTCAGGGGCATTTGTGGGTAAATGTTCTGGTAAAGAAGACCAGAGTTGTCATAACTGAGAAGGAGTTCCTGAATATTTTCTGGAAGCAATACCAGATCATTGAGAAGGATGTCCGGATCAGTTCTGAGTATGTGGATATCCACAAGAGCAACTTCTCGACATTTTCAAGCAGATACATAAATATGTTCCTGAATATCTGCAGCAATATAGACTCTCTGATAGAGATATATTGCAAGATAGTCGAGGAGGATGATTACAGGAAGAAGTACAGCATACATGACAGGCTTACTCCTGTGCTTAGAAAATTCCCGGATATCCGGCTGGATGCGGTGAGGATGATAGATACTTTTGAGGATATTGAGCTGAAACCGTTCAGTGCGTTTGTGGGTGACCGGATCGCAGATTGGTGGAATGACTATAATCTGGTGAAACATGCCAGAAGTGACAGGAACGAGAAGACTGGAATGTATAATTTCCAGCGGGCAAATCAGAAGAATGTGCTGACGGCGATGGCAGCGTATTTTATCGTGTGCAACCGTATATATGAGGAGATATGCGAGATCTCGGCAACACCGAAGAGGCTTCTCAAGTCAAAAATATTCCTGTACGTGAAGAATGGTGAGTAGATAAGGAAAGGTAATAGACCATGGTAAAACAGATAGTAAGAGACCAGATGTTTCTCAGCCAGAAGTCATCTCCGATGACTCCTATGGATGCGGGTATCATTGCAGATATGCAGGACACATTAGCGGCAAATCAGGCGAGGTGCGTCGGAATGGCGGGCAACATGATCGGGTATAAGAAGAGGATAATCATCGTCAGCATGGGATTTGCCAATGTTGTCATGCTGAATCCGGTTCTTCTGTCAAAGTCGGGGGCTTACGAGACAGAGGAGGGATGTCTGTCTCTGGACGGCACGAGAAAGGTGACAAGGTATAGAGACATAGAGGTAGAGTTTCAGGATGCATCATTTGCAAAAAAGCGTATGAAGTTCAACGGATATATAGCCCAGATAGTGCTCCATGAGATGGATCACCTTGAGGGGCGAATAATTTAGGAGAGTTTATGGAATCAAAAGACGGAACATGGATCATGTATGGAGTTTCGGAGGATGATCCGGAGTGCCTGCACACGGTGGATGAGCTTATCGGATATATAGAGGAAGTGGGATTTCTGCCTCTTTTCCGCAATGAGATACCTGGATTTTCAGTGGAGGAGCGAACCACGGAGAAGTACTGGTGGAGTGAGGATGCACAGATGGATCCTTGGGTATGGCGTGAGATCATAGCCAGAAGAGGCGATATCGCATATGGTAAATTTTTCCACAATAAGGCGGGATTTATCTCAAAGAAATGGTTCCCGTATTTTGCAAATTACAGAAGATCAGGATATGATTTCGATGCCAGATGGGATGATGAGCTTGCATCATTCAGACAGAAGAAGATCATGGATCTGTTCATGGATGACCGGATAGATGAGGAAAGCGATGCGGAATTTGCAGCAGAAAAACCGGAGAGCCTGTATGATACAGAGCTGTTATCATTTGATATCAAGAAGCTTGCCGGATTTGGCAAGGACGGCGAGAAGGGCTTTGAGGGTACGATGACACAGCTTCAGATGCAGACCTATCTGTGTGCATGCGATTTTAGAAAGCGGGTGAACAAAAAGGGAGCGGAATACGGCTGGAATGTGGCTGTGTATTCCATGCCGGAAAAGCTGTGGGGATATGATCATGTGACGTCCGCATATGGTGAGAGCCCTGAGGAATCGTGGGAGAGGATAGTGAAGCATATGGATGATATCTACCCGATTGCCACAGAGAAACAGATAAAAAAAGTCTTAAAGTAGATACGATATACAGACAAGATGACGAAAATATTTATATGTATGGAAACTGCATCAATACGATTGAAAATAGTCATGTTGGTGCAGTTTTTTATGAAATAAATTGGATGACATAGCAATTACCCCTACAGCACTTACATTAATTCAAAACTTTACATCGAAAGTTTACACATAACATTACATATATCTTTACATATGTGTTTACATATGTTATGTTTATATGCAAGTCAGGTTATAAAGAATAATATGATGTCTACTTGAAGAGGAGAAATGATGAACACTGTATATGATGTTATTATCGTGGGAACTGGCGCTGCAGGTTTGTTCTGTGCGTTGAATTTTCCAGAGACAAAAAAAGTCTGTATTATCACAAAAAGGCGGGCTGATGAGTCCGACTCTTTTTTGGCCCAGGGCGGCATATGTATGCTGCGGGGGGAGGAAGATTACGAAAATTATTTTGAAGACACCATGAGAGCCGGCCATTATGAGAATAATAAAAAGACAGTCGATCTTATGATCAGATCATCGAATCTTGTTATCAGAGAATTGATAAGGCTTGGAGTTAGATTTGAGAGAGATGAGAGCGGAAAGCTTGCCTTCACCAAGGAGGGAGCTCATAGCCAGCCCAGAATATTGTTCCACGAGGACATTACCGGCAAAGAGATTACATCCACTTTGCTGGAGTGCGCAAAGAAGAAATCCAATATCGAGATATATGAGTATACGACTATGCTCGACATCGTCTGCAATGACAATGCCTGTGGTGGCGTGGTTATAGCTGATGAGGCGAAGAACATAAGCATACTTAGATCCAGCAACGTTGTATTGGCGTGTGGTGGAATCGGAGGCATATATAAGAACTCAACGAATTTTGCCCATATAACAGGTGATGCCATAGCAATTGCCTTAAAACATGGAGTAGTGGTAGAGAATCTGAATTATGTGCAGATCCACCCGACGACACTGTTTAGCCGGAATAAAGGAAGAAGGTTTCTGATATCTGAATCTGTGAGAGGCGAAGGCGCATGGCTTCTAAACAAGGCGGGCGAAAGGTTTACAGATGAACTGCAGCCTCGTGATGTAGTCAGCCATGCAATATGGAAACAGATGGAGCTAGATGGAACGGAGCATGTATGGGAAGATCTGAGACCGCTTGGAAGAGATGTGATCCTGCAGCATTTTCCACATATATACAGGCAGTGCAAGGATGAGGGGTATGATGTGCTTGTTGAACCAATACCGGTTGTGCCGGCTCAGCATTACCACATGGGCGGAGTGAAGGCAGATCTCGCCGGAAGGACATCCATGGAAGGATTGTACGCGGTAGGAGAAGCCGGATGTAATGGAGTGCATGGCAGAAACAGACTGGCAAGCAATTCGTTACTTGAGTCGCTTGTATTTGCACAGAGGGCGTCAGATGATATCATGTTCAGCAGAGAGCACAGAGGCTGAGGAGAAGACAATATGAAGATATAGATGGTTTGTTTAGAGAATATAAGAATATAGTTTTGACAGAAACGGAAAGAAGAGGCTGAGAATGAATCAGATAACAATGAAATTGAATGCGGACAAGCTTATAATGATGGCTTTACAGGAGGATATCACAAGTGAGGATGTATCCACAAATGCGGTGATGCCAAAGGCACAGAAAGGAAAAGTCGACCTGATATGCAAGCAGGATGGAATCATTGCAGGACTTGATGTATATGCAAGAGTATTTACACTTTTAGATGACAGCACTGAGGTTGAGTTCTTCTGCAAAGATGGCGATGAGGTGAAGGCTGGCCAGCTTATGGGAGTTGTGACTGGTGATATCAGGGTTCTTCTCTCTGGAGAGAGGGTTGCGCTTAATTACCTGCAGCGTATGAGTGGTATAGCTACATATACCCATGAGGTTGCAGAACTTCTTAAAGGAAGCAAGACTACTCTGCTGGATACCAGAAAGACCACACCTAATTGCCGTATATTTGAGAAGTATGCAGTCAGAGTCGGCGGAGGCAGCAATCACAGATACAATTTGTCGGATGGAGTATTACTTAAGGATAATCATATAGGCGCTGCGGGAAGTATAACCAATGCAGTGAGAATGGCAAAGGAGTATGCACCATTTGTCCGCAAGATAGAGGTTGAAGTTGAGACACTGGATCAGGTAAAAGAGGCTGTTGAAGCGGGAGCCGATATCATTATGCTTGACAATATGACAACGGATCAGATGAGGGCTGCGATAGATTTGATCGATGGACGTGCGGAGACAGAATGTTCAGGCAATGTTACAAAAGAGAACATAGAGAGACTGATATCATTGGGAGTGGATTATATATCAAGCGGTGCGCTTACACACAGCTCACCTATAATGGATATATCGATGAAAAATCTTCATGCGGAGGGATAAAGTGAAGGCAAAAGAGAGAAGGGAAAGGATACTTGACATTGTGAAGAATTCAGATGCTCCTGTTCCGGCAAATAAGCTTGCGTCAGAATTTGAAGTCAGCAGACAGATAATAGTGCAGGACATTGCAGTGATCAGGGCGGCTGATGATGGCATAATTGCAACTAACAGGGGTTATATATACAAGAATGATTCAAAATGTCAGAGAGAGTTTAAAGTAAAACACGGTTATGACAGGACTGAGGAAGAACTCACGATCATAGTTGATTATGGCGGTGTTGTAAAGAATGTAAGTATAAGTCATACGGTGTACAATCGTGTTACTGCAAAGATGAATATTGCTTCCAGATACGACGTGGCAAAATTTATGAAAAAATTGGAAAACAGCCAGTCGTCCCTGCTTGGAAATGCTACGAACGGATATCATTACCATCTGATAGAGGCTCCAAGTGAAGAGATCCTGGACAACATAGAGCAGAAACTTGATGAGACAGGTTTCCTTGTTCCGTGGCAGGAGTGGGAGAAATAACATAAAATGATTTGGAGAGAATAAAATGACGATAAAAGAGATACAGGAAGAGATAATCAGACTGAAGAAAGAGAAAGATTTCTGCATACTGGCACATGCTTATCAGGGACATGAGATTCTTGAAGTTGCAGATTATATGGGAGATTCATATGGACTTAGCGTTGAGGCGAGCAAGGATTCCCGCAAAAATATAATAATGTGTGGTGTGCGTTTTATGGCGGAGACATGTAAGATATTGTCCCCTGATAAGAATGTGTACCTGCCTAATCCTGAGGCCGGATGTCCGATGGCTGAGCAGATGAACCTTGAAACGCTGAATGAGATGAAGAAGAAGTATCCGGGATATGCGGTTGTCGCCTATATAAATACGACATCTGAATTGAAAACTGCCTGTGATGTATGTGTGACATCCTCATCAGCAGTGCAGATCTGCAGCAAGCTTGATAATGACAAGATTCTTTTTATTCCAGATCCGAATCTTGGAAACTATGTTCAAAAGCAGATGCCGGAAAAGGAATTTGCATTTTTTAACGGCGGATGTCCTAGACATCTTGCGGTTACCCTAGATGATGCTTTGAAGGCAAAAGCGTTACATCCACATGCGGAACTTCTTGTCCATCCTGAGTGCAGGCCGGATGTAGTAGCAGAGGCTGATTATGTAGGTTCAACCACAGGAATCATGGCATATGCCAGAAAGTCAGAGAAAAAAGAGTTTATCATCGGTACAGAGCACAGTATTGTGGAGCATCTTCAGTATGAGTGCCCTGACAAAATGTTCTATCCAATTTCTTCAAAGCTGATGTGCCATAATATGAAGCTTACTACCCTGGTTGATATATTGAATGTATTAAAGGGCACAGGTGGCGAAGAGATAGTCCTATCTGATGAGGTGATGGAGGGAGCTTCCCGCTGCATCAACAGAATGATCGCGCTTGGATAACGATTTGCGGATGCCGGGAAACAGTATATAAACAAAGTTTTGTAATAAACATTTACTTTCAAGGCTTCATGTGATACTTGGGACCCTGACAGCGACTATTGCTTAATTATATAAATACGGTTGCTTATTAGTTCATTAAGCGACCGTATTTTTTGTACCTGTGTTATAATGTTATAAAAGTGTATAATATTATTTGTAAATTATGATCAGCCGGACTGGCTGGAGTATAGGAGGACATGATGGGTATTGTTGAATTAAAAAATGACAGAATTGCTATCGGAGTAAATACTCACGGTGCAGAGCTTGTGAGTCTGAAGAGTAACGAGACGGATAGAGAGTATATGTGGTGCGGAGATGCGGCATATTGGGGAAGAGTTTCTCCGGTGCTGTTTCCATTTGTCGGAAAGCTTGAGAATCAGACATATAGACATGATGGAGTTACATATGAGGGTATTCCGCAGCATGGTTTTGCAAGGGACAGCGAGTTTGTGGTGGCAGAGCAGACAGAGGATACAGTGTGGTTTGAGCTTGTGAAGGACGAGAAGTGGCAGAAGAACTATCCATTTGATTTTACTCTCCGCATTGGTTACAGGCTTGAGGGCGCAAGTGTTCATGTGATGTGGACAGTGGTCAACACAGGCGCCGGAAAGCTTCATTTCTCAATCGGTGCACATCCTGCGTTTGCCTGCGATGGCGGCATAAATGGTTATTCACTTGATATGCATACCAATAAGTCCGAGATTGAATGTGGTCTGCTTACAGAAAGTGGTGTTCTTGGCAGCAGGACAGTTACCCATAGCCTCACGGCTGGTGTGCTGAAGCTTAACGATGCGATGTTTGACGAGGATGCCCTTATCATAGACGGGAAGGGCATAAATACCGTGACACTCAAGGACGTATCGGATAAGCCGGTTCTTCAGCTGAAATTTGACGTGCCACAGATTGGTATATGGTCGCCTGCCAAGAAGCATGCACCATTTGTCTGCATAGAGCCTTGGTTTGGCAGATGCGACAGAGAGGGCTATGCCGGTGAACTAGAAGACCGTGAGTATTCAAACAGCCTTGAGAGTGGACATTCATTCAACAAAGAGTACGTTATAGAAGTTTTATAATAAAAGTGCCGAAAATTTAGAATTGCATATATAAAAGAAATCGAAAGTGCGGGAGCCTCTAAAACAGAGATATCCCGCACTTTTTATATACTCCATTGGGGGACGGAGGTACCTGTCCCCTTTGTCGAAGTGGAGATATTATAGAAAATACCACTTGACACATAATACTATGCGTTGTATAGTATACCACGTTAGGAGGTATAGCGATGGACACACAATTAAAAAGAGGAATGTTGGATGTATGTGTGCTGGCAGCCATAAAGGACGAGGATTCATATGGATACCAGATCATCAAAGATATGAAACCATATGTGACCATATCTGAATCAACACTTTATCCCATACTCAGGAGACTTGAAGCTGGCGCTTTCCTGAATGTGTATTCTGTGGAGCATAATGGCAGACTAAGAAAGTATTACCATATAACAGATGCCGGAAGGGCGAGGATAGAAGAGTTCAAAGAAGAGTGGAAGGAATTGGAATCTATATATCAGTTCATAGTGAAGGAGGATGAAGCAGATGAATAAGCAGGAATATCTGACGGCCATAAGGGAGAAGATCAAGGCCATGCCGGCTGAGGATATAGAGAGATTTACAGATTATTATAGTGAGATGATCGATGACAGGATCGAGGATGGACTTTCCGAGGATGATGCTGTTGCGGATATGGTGTCGCCGGATGATGCGGTAGAACAGATACTCTCGGAGATGTCTCTTGCAAAGATCGTCAAAGAGAAGATAAAGCCAAAGCATGAGCTCAAAGCTTGGGAGGTTATCCTTATAATTCTCGGATCGCCGGTATGGATACCGCTTCTCATAACCGCAGCGGTGCTTTTATTAACACTTTGGATAGTAGCATTTACACTGCTTGTGTCATTTTATGTGGTCGTGCTCAGTTTTGTAGTGGCAGGGATATGCGGAATAGTGAGTGTAATCCCACTGTTCATAGCCCATTGCCCATATGCAGCTTTTCTCATGCTTGGAGCAGCGCTTATCGGTACAGGAATTGCGATACTTTTCATTGTGTCGGTAAAACCTGTTACAGTGGGCATATTCAAGGTGTGCAAGGCCAGTGTGAACGGTATCAAGAGAATGTTTGTAAAGGAGAAATAGGATATGAGCAGGACAAAGAAAGCGGTTATAGCGGCATCGGTTATGATAGTTGCCGGAATAATAACTATAATATCTGCATTTGCGGCAAATGGTTTCAGCTGGCCGAATGTGCAGATCAATCTCAAGGATATTAAGACAGAGAATATACAATATTAGAAAAAGACAGAGTATGTAAAAGAAGGATTCAAGCGCATAGACATACACAGCTCAACGGAAATAGATGTCAACGAGAAGAAGGCCGAGGGAGATGCAGACTACGTTGAGTATTATGATTGCACAGGTCTTACACATCATGTTGATGTGAAGGATGGGGTTTTGAAGATAACAGCCGATGATACGAGAAATAGAGCATTTAATATATCACTGGGTGTGAGTACAGTTGCATGGCCGTCGGTTACAGTATATCTCGCTGGGACTGAATATGAGGATATAAAGATAGTCACAGGCAGCGGCGATGTGGATGTGGAATATTATCTTGCGGTGAAGGATATAGACATTGTTACTTCGAGCGGAGACACCGGTATAACAGGTGCAAATGCAGACAGCATCACAGTAAAAGCAAGTAGCGGTTGTATAAAGCTTGACAGTGTTGCGACAGAGGAGCTGAATCTTTCCGCAAATAGCGGAGATCTCACACTCAGCGACACTGTAGCTGCAGATAAGGCTGAATTCACAACGAAGAGTGGTGATATCAGTTCAACAAATATGAAATCAGAGAGGGTAGTATGCAATGCGTCAAGTGGTGATATAACACTCTCGGACAGTGATGCGGCAGTATTCACCATAGAAACTTCAAGTGGTGATGTATCAGTGGATATAACTTCAAATAAGAGATTCAATTATAAGACAAAGACAAGCAGTGGCGATGTAGATGTTCCGGATTCTTATGTTGATGCAGAGGGCAGCTGTGAGATCATTACGAGCAGCGGTGATATAGATGTGACGAAGAGAGATTAAATGCGTATATAAGGCAGGTATATAGTACATGTAAAATCATAGAATATATAATACATGTATACAGAGCAATTTTATAGTATGACAGAGAGCGGGCTTTTCCATTTGAGGGATGTCCGCTCTTTGCGTATTTGTGAAAAATAATATCATGTAAGGTCACTGCTTATTGTGAATTTCAATCAAAAATGGTATCTTAGAATATATATGTCTATTAGCATAAGATAAAGGGAGAGTGTTACATGAGTGCATTTGCGTTGAGGCTGGCGATACTGCCATCGATTTTACTTTTGTTGTTTGTGGTGGGGAAAAATAAACAGAGAAGAAATCCAACCAGTCTCCTTGTGTGGCTGGCGGTTCTTGGCGCGGTGAGTGCCATACCTGCGGTCATTGTTGAAATTTTGGGTTCAGGATTATTGTATATGCTTGGATTGGATCCCAGCTCTGCAATGTATAATTTTGTGGAGTGTTTTTTCATAGTTGCGATGATAGAGGAGCTTGGAAAATTCCTTGGAATGCTTTTGATGACATGGAAGAACAAGAATTTTGATCACAGCTATGACGGAGTGATATATGGAGTTTGCTCATCCCTCGGATTTGCAACTCTTGAGAATGTAATATATGTGTTTCAGGGAGGAATAGGTACCGGAATCATGCGCGCCGTATCTGCGGTTCCGCTTCACTGTGCGTGTGGTGTTGTTATGGGATTTTTATATGCCAAAGCGAGAGAAGATGCCAATAATGGTGAGAGTGCATTTGGCAATCTTCTGCTTGCGTATGTGTGTCCTCTTGGAATACATGGTCTGTATGACTTCGTTCTGTCGGTTGAGGACACCAGTGTTCTGCTCTGTATAGCGGTACTTGCGCTAGTGATAATTCTGATGTTCCTTCTTATAACACATGCGGCAAAGGAGGATCATATTATAGCTGTACAGCCTATATGGACAGCACCATACAATTTCAGATATATGCCTATGAGAGGCTGTCAGTCAAATCATTATAACCAGCCAGGCGGCTATGGCACGCAGCCGAACACATACGGTCAGCCAGGCGGCTACGGAGCGCAGCCGAACACATATGGTCAGCCGGGCAGCTATGGAGCACAGCCGAATATATATGGACAGTTCGGGTATACGGATACATATGGTCAGACAGGAAATTATGGCATACAGCCAGATAATAGAAGATAATACTAAATATTGTGATGAGGTGAATAAAGAATGATATTGATAAAAAACGGACGAGTCGTTGACCCTGTAACAGGTACAGATGAGATTATGGATGTGTTGGTTGACGGAAATACTATAGCAAAGACCGGAAAGGACTTGGATGTGGATTGTGCTGAGGTGATTGATGCCACGGGACTTGTGATCGCGCCGGGACTTGTGGATACACATGTGCATTTTCGTGATCCAGGATTCACATATAAAGAAGATATAAATACAGGAGCTGCGGCTGCAGCCAGGGGCGGATTTACCATGGTTGTATGTATGGCGAATACAAAGCCTGCAGTGGATAATCTGGATACTCTGAAGTATATACAGGAGAAAGGCGCCAAGACTGGTATTCACGTTGTTCAGACTGCCACAGTGACAAAAGAGCTCGCAGGCAAGGAACTTGTGGACATGGATGGTCTTGCAGCGGCTGGTGCGGCAGGATTCACGGATGATGGAATTCCTATTATGGACGAGAAACTT
>ENA-ORLY01003113-ORLY01003113.1-human-gut-metagenome-genome-assembly--contig:-NODE-3113-length-14069-cov-6.706189_pt1 | contig 14069 bp, 8 predicted proteins | sample MGYA00243071_ERZ508832 | MGnify/ENA primary metagenome ERZ508832 (study PRJEB26277, sample SAMN04329777) | human gut metagenome | biome: human-associated habitat | host: Homo sapiens | place: USA...
GCGTTCATTCGTCCGTCTGATAATGTGCGCCGCATCGAACTGCAAGAGCCCCTCCCGCTGCGTGCCGTGTGCATCGTGAAACGGAAGGGGCAGCCCCTGAGCGTCGCCGCGAGGGAGTTGGAGCGGATGCTGCTGGCGGCTGGGGCTCAGAGCACCTGACTCAGATTTGCTGCTTCAAAAGCCGAAGCAGCTTTTCTTTTCTGTAATGCAGCGTCATCACCGGGATTCCTGTTTTCTCGCTGTAGGCACGCAGGGTCAGCGGCGGCGTTTGCAGATATAACGCACGAAGCAACGCCGCGTCTTCCTCCGGAAGTGCATCTACTACTTCACGAACGCGCTGCACGGCAAGGGTAAAATTGCATCGTGGGTACTGCATCTTGTGGTATGATTGCCGCGTTTGTTGTGTGAACATCGCAGAGGAGGGCAATTACCATGCAGTACACCGATAACGAAGCCGCATTGATCGGCGGCCTTATTTCAAACTATTTCTTCCAGCCGTCCGTGGACGCAAAGCTCCGCGAGTCCTATCGCCGGGTGCTGCGCCATCTGCACGAGAATACGCTCTCCGCATCTGATCTGAGCCGCATTCAGAACGCGCTGACGTTTCTCTCGCCGCTCTGCCGCGATACCCGCGAAGCCCACAAAGACATGATGGGCGTGACATTAAAAACCGATGCTCTGCTGAGAGCCAGCAGATAAACGACCTCCCGTTGCCAGCGCAACGGGAGGTTTGCTTTCTCGCGTCCCAGCATCGCCAATACGCTGTGGTTTCGTCCCGGAGTGGGACGGGGCTGGCCTGCGGTCTTAACGTCTGAAATGCCGCACAGCGGGCTAACGCACCGGCATCTGTGCTTGGAGCGCGCATTCGGCAGAACCAACAAAAACTCCAGTCAGAATTCTACACTTTGCCGAGAGCAAAAGCGAGCCACTTTCCCGAAAAATCCTCGGAAAAGCGGCTCAAAAAGCCTTGGGTAAAGGTACAGGTCCATCGAATTTGCCTAACACCGCAGTTGGCATCTTTTTGTCACGCTTGAAAAAATGGGCGCAAAAAAGCCCGGAAGTCGTTCTGTTTCCCTTCATAGGGACACAAACTGTCACCCCGGTTGAGAGGGAGTGGAGAGATCCACTCCCTCCTGCTCTTTTTTCTGCGTTATGCCGGGAACGAAATGACATCACTCAGCGGCGGGAGCAGCTTCGGCTGCTTCTCGTCTGGCTGCATGGCGCTGTCCACTGTGCCGATGTCCCGGTAAATGATGCGGACAGACTGGCTGGAATTGCGGGAGTATTTTGTTTCCCGTTCACCGACCTCAATGCGCTGAATAAACAGCCGCAGCAGTTCAGGTGTCAGCGTATCAATTGCTGTGTACTGTTTTGCCTTTTCAATGAACGCATCCACGTTCGCTTCGCGAGCCTGAAGCTGTGCCAGACGGTTTTCTTTCTGCGGAATCTGTTCCTCCAGCATACGCTGCTCGTCCGTGTAATCGCCAGAGAGCATCCGGTATTGCTCGTCTGTCACGCGCCCGAGAACATTGTCCTCATAGAGCCGTTTGAACAGCTTGGACAGCTCTGCGCTTCGCTTTTTCATTGCGTCCAATTCACGGAGGACACGGTTCATCTCCTGCCGCAGTTCTGCGCTGTTTTTCTGGTTGATGTGCGCCGCGAATTGCCGCTCCTTCATTCGGGCGAAATGTGTGACCCGACGGAGATCATCCAGAACGATTTGCATAAGTTCACATTCCCGGATGTGGTGCGCGCTGCAGGCAGTTTTTCCTTTCTTGCCGTAGGTATAGCACTTGAAATTGTACTCCACTTTCTTCATGGTGCTGGCTCTGTGCAGCACCAGTGGCTTTCCGCAGTCTGCGCAGAACACCAGCCCTGAGAAAATGTTCGGTTCATCCATGTGCTTCGCCGTGCGCTTTTTGTGCTGCCGAACCTCCTGCACGATCTCCCACTGCTCCTGCGTGATGAGCGGCTGGTGCGTGTTTTTTACCAGACACTGTTCGCTTTCCGGCCGGTCGATCCGTGTTTTATTTTTGTAGGAGATGGTCGTCCGCCGCAGTCCAACCGTATGGCCCAGATACATGACGTTTTTGAGAATATCACTGACCGTCGTACCAGACCACGTACACGGATGCAGCGCATCGCACCCCTTGTGCGTTTTTCCGGCCTTCTGAAAGTAGTAATTTGCAGGTGTCAGAACGTTCTGATCTGCCAGGATCCGCGCGATCTGACTCGGACCTTTCCCGGCAGCACAGAGGGAGAATATCTGCCGCACGATCTCTGCCGCTTCCGGGTCGGGCTCGAGATGGTTTTCCGTAGTTTCGGATTTCCGGTAGCCATAGGGCGGGCGACCTCCGAGCCATTCGCCGCGTTCAGCCTGCAGCTTTTTCACGGCGCGAACCTTCCGACTCGTGTCCTTTGCGTGGAGTTCGTTTGCCCAGTTGCGGATAGGGTTAAAATCGTTGCTGCTCTCGACCGCAGAATCCACGCCGTCGTTCACTGCGATGAACCGTACATTCTTTTGCGGGAAATAGATCTCCATGTAGTAGCCGACCTGCAGGTACTCGCGGCCAAGGCGTGATGTGTCTTTAACGATCAGGGTAGACACCTCACCAGCTTCGATCATTTCTATGATCTTCTTCCAGCTGGGGCGATCAAAATTTGTTCCGGAATACCCGTCATCCGCAAGAAAAAGTGTGTTTTCAAAGCCTTTATCCCGTGCGTATTTTTCTAACAGATCCCGCTGATGCTGGATGCTGTTTGACTCTCCGGTACGCTCGTCCTCCTGACTGAGCCGCCCGTAGAGAATCGTATATTGTTGCTTCTGGCTTGCCATTGTAACCTCCTTTTCCGTGGGGCAAGCCGGTACGGTACGGCAAGTATACCGCAGCGGCTGCCACAAGTCTATCAGATTTTTATGCGCTGTGCGCTTCCTTTTCCAGTTCCGCGTCGATGCAGGCAATCAGCTTGTCCGTCGGCGTTGCGGAGGGTTCTGCCGGAAATACAGACGTGATACAGAACCGTCTGCCGCCGATCAGCATCTCGCGCTGTTTTGTGATGCAGTCTTCTTCCATACAAGTTGTTGTGTCCCGGAAAACAGTTGCGACATCGCCATCCTCTGTTTGCCGAAGTTTTGCACACTCCGGCATATATCCGCCGAGAATACCGGTGCCCCGATAAATCTCCCAGTCCTTTTTCATAGGCTTCCTTTCTGCCTCCCACTGGAGGCTGTTTTTATAAGTGCTGTTCCATTGTCCAATCCACATGATCGTCCTCGGCATGGCCGAGGGCGGTTTTCTTTTGCTTGAGCTTCTTCCGGCTCTTGCTGTCAATGTCTAGCGACGTGGTTGTTCCGTCGCGCGTCGGTGCATCGTCCGTCATCTGCTCCACAGCACGGCCAAGGCGCACAGCGTCGCGCACAAGATCACCGCTGTAATCGAGATCCACGCGCACGTTCGGATTTTCTTCCGCGTCTCCTGCACCGTATTCGAAAGCTGCTTCTTCGTATCGTTCAGGATCGCGGTCAGGGAGAGCTTCGTATTCTCTGTCAGCGCCTTGCAGTTGGAAGAATACCTCTCGTTCAGGCTCCCAGCCTGTTTCTCGAAATTTTCTGCGCTCGTTTGCATCTTGATCAGAGATTCCTGCGCTTCTGCTTTCGTCAGAAGCATTTTCAGGTTCGTGTCTAACTGCATCTGCTGCCGGAACAGCCTGTCCTGCATTTCGAGCAGCGCGCTCCAGTTCTTCTCGGTCACCATCACGCTGGTTTCCAACTGCTGTGCCTCGTCCATCAACTTTCTGTGCTGCGCCAACATTTCTTGTGTTGTCATTCTCCGTTCTGTATCCAAATTCCGCCTCCATGTTTTCTTTCAAGTATTTTTCTATGTGTAGTTTGCTGTCACGGCATTTGCGTCTGTCCGGTGTCGTGTAAGTAATATTTTTACGACTGTCCGTCCATGTGGCATCGTAACCCTCAGAGCGGAGCAGCGCCAGAAATTCTTCGCGGCTGGCGGCATACCGCATACACTCGTCGATCACGCGCATGAGCTCCAGCTTCCAGCTCTCGCCCTTCGCTGCCGGATAATATTCCGCGTTGGACATTCCTCGTGACTGCCACTGCTCATCTTTCTGGAATTTTGGCAGCCCCAATTCCTCGCAAATCTGGTCATTGCGGACGCGCAGTTCCTGAATCTGCTTGTCCGCCATATGCACTTTTTTGCCGGTTTCAAAATTGACACTGTTGATAATACAGTGTGAATGAATGTGTTCCCGGTCAACGTGCGTACAGACCAGTACCTCACAGCCCTCGAAGTATTCTGCCAGCCGCCGTGCGGCTTCGTGCGCCGTGCGCGGGTCAACGTCTGCGCCCTTCGGGAAGCTCTGCACCATGTGATAAAACATCACGCCGCCGTCTTTGTGGTGCAGCAGCTTCGTACTGAGGAATTCATCGAACGCGGTTTCCGGCTGGCAGCCAATGCCGCTGACGAGCTGCTGTCCATTCCACAACGTCTTGCTGAGTTGGGAAACGTAGCGCATGACACTTTTCATGCACCCGCGCGTTTGCGTGCCTTTTTTGTAGTTCACGAAATGGACGATTGCGATTTTGTCACACCTCCCTCCTGTATTTTCCTCAGAGTAGTATTGATCTTAGAGAATTCCTGCACGGCAGAATCCAAATTGGCGAACTGTACCTTGCCCATATTCGCCAGCACAGCCAGTTGGTTGAGATTGTTGCCGATGGCTTTCTGCTGCCGCAGGACTTCTTTCAGTCCATCGAGAATGACGATACATTTTCCGAGACAACACGCGGTCACATAGTCGCTCTGGCTCATGTGCGCCTGCGCTGCTTTTCGGCGGATTGTCTCTAAATCCTGTTCCGAGATCCGAATGCTGAATTGCTTGTCTTTTTTCATCTTTCCTCCGTTCGTAAAAGTGGGCACGGGCTTCTGCCCGATTTGAGGCATTTGGCAGGGAGCCGGTGGACCGGCGACTAGCCAAATGCGATGCTGGCTCCTCCCGAACGGGAGGATTTTCCCCGCCGTAGCGGGGATTCTCTGCGTTGGACTGGCGTATTGCACCTGTGTTTTCCTGCGTTGCCCGCACATCGGCGCAACGTGGGCTTTTTCTGCCGCGCCGCACACACACTCGCTGTCGGGGCAGAAAGCCGCACACAGCGGCGACACGCGCCTCACGGCACGGTGCAGGTGCTCGGCACACCCGCAGGGTCGATCGTGCCGATTGTTTTCACGGGCAGAAAATCGGCACGATCGGCACGTTTAAGGGAAATCCACCGTTTGCCGTCGCTGCGGTAGGTATCCGCCAGAATCCCGTTTCCTCTTAGAGCCGCAACGCTTTCCCGCACCAACCGCGTGACCTTTTTCGGTGTGATACCGAGGCTACCGTCAGGGTCGATCTTTGCGGACAGTGCCGATGGTGAGCCGAGATATGTAGAATCGGCACGGAGCAATTCAGAGAGAAGTTTTGTGAGTTGAAGCGTTGAAATCTTAGAAGCACTGCTGCAAGTTTTGCTGTCCTCAAGCAGTTTCCAGACGTGATCTTCCTCGCCAAATTCGAGTTTTAACGTGCGATCCGGAATGTCACGGCCGGTGCAATGCAGCGAGGCAATGTTGGCAAGGCGAGAACTTTTCTGGAGAACAAAGGTTGAATCTGCCGCGCCGCTTAAGCCCGTCGAGCCGGAGATCATGTTCATCGGATCGTCATCGTGGAGCTTCCGCAGATGATGAATCAATAGGATTGCAATGTGCTGATTGTCTGCAAGTTTTTTCAGAAGCCCGATGTCCTGATAGTCATTTGCGTACAAATTGCTGTCGCTGCCAGTGCCTCGAACGCGCTGCAAGGTATCAATCACAACGAGTTTCGTTGTCGGATGCTCCATTAAGAACTGCTCGATCTGCTGTTCCAACCCGTGCTTGAGCGTGTCAGCCATGATCGCAAAGTGCAGCGTCGGCGGCGCATCTTCCGTCAGGTCAAAGAGTCGCGTCTGGATGCGCTGGAACGAGTCTTCGAGGCTGAGATACAGAACCTCGCCCTGTGTTGTTGCAAAATTCCAGAGCGCCTGCCCCTGCGAAATGCACAAGCAGAGCCACAGTGCCAGCCACGATTTGCCGATTTTCGGTGCACCCGCGAGGATGTGCAAGCCCTCTGGAATAAGCTCATCTACCAGAAAGTGCGTCGGTTCATATGTCCTGTTTTGCAGATCTTCCGCATTGATAGTGTGTAGTTTGTTCATACTGTCACCTCCTTTCGATATTGTTGCTGCGATTTTTATTTTCGATTTCCCGCACCGATATCGTAACATAAGGATTGACTTTTGAAAATAGGTAATGTATCATTTCAATAGATACACTATATCGATGCAAATACATTCTCTAATGAGGAAACAGCTTATGGGCGTTTTAGGAAAAGACTTATTTGATTTCCATCGGCCGCAGACAAACACCAAAGTCGAATTTGGTGCATCCGCCTATTGGGTAGAGGATAGAACGATGCCGCAGCCGTATGGAGCGGTGCTGACGGAAATACTGAACCTTGATGTCGCACCTTTTCAGGAATTGCTGAATCAGCTGAACACAGCCGTTCAAGAAAAAAGTGATAATGTCCTGCGTGCTTACATGGACATGAAGAAGGGACTGGCTTCTCTGCCGCTCTACCGGCTGTATCTGGAGGACTTTCGCGTCTTTGGCGATATGCCGGTCGAGGCGTTTGCGGTCGGAGAAGCACAGGATGCTTTTGCGGAGTTCGTGATGCAGGAAGATCATGATCTGCCCGCATTCATGCAGCAGCAGATCGACGATATTCGTTTGATTCAGGAACGGTATGCGTGGTTCCTCGATGGTGTTTTTGCGGGCGCGGTATTTGAAAAGAAAAAGGGCCAGAAGAAAATTCCTCTGGCACCGATGATCTGTTCGCGCGGATATGGAGCTTTTATCAGCGGTGTCAGTCTCGGCGAAAACCCTGAGACAGACGCGCCGCCGGTGAAGACGCAGTACCGCATCCGCGGCGAGAAGGAAAAAGCCGAGATCGTCGAGAGGATGTACTTCGACCGGCTGCTGGATTTTGTCTATGTGGAGTTCATGAAGGGGCTGCAAAAGGGCTTTGTACCGAAACGCTGCACCAACTGCGGGCGCTGGTTTTTACAGAAACCGGGAGCGACCTATGCCTATTGCACAGAACCTGCACCGGGGCAGGACGGCAAGACCTGCCGTGAGATCGGCGCGAGCAGCAGTTTCCGCAGCAAAGTAGAGAACAACGATGTCTGGAAGGTTCACCAACGGGCTTACAAAAAATATTTCGCCCGCATCAGAAGCGGTCTGATGACCAAGAGCGAGTTCGAGGTGTGGTCCCGGCAGGCAGCAGAACTGCGGGATGCCGCGCTGGAACGATATGCGCGGGCGGAAAACGAGGAGGAACGGCAGCGCATCGCGCAGGAGGTCACTGAGGCGCTCAACACAGAATGATAGAAAAAGCAATTCTAAATAATTTAGAAAAAACAGCAGGGAAACAATATCATGAGCCAGAAATAATTCTAACGTATTGTGCCGCTACATAGTGTATGGAAAAGTGTGCATTCCTGTGTACCCGAATGCTTGAAAGGCATGTAGGAGGCTCTGACAAAATCACCAAAAGTGAGAGAGAATTTCACGCGAACTTGATGCAATATTTCCACTTGCTAATTCGGTAAAGCATCATTATAATCAAAATTAAATTGGCCGTAATTTGCTTAAAAAGTTCCGAAAACCTTGAGAAATTTCAAGAAATGAATATATATATATATATATTCAAGAATTACAGGAAATGGCGGAATGGGGCTTGCGGCGGAAAAGCAGGAGGAAAGACAGTGAAAGCACATCTGACAAAGCGACTTGTGTGCCTGATCCTGGCAATTGTTTTGTGCCTGTCTGCGGCGGTTATCCCGGCGCTTGCAGCAAACGACACGAAAAATGTCAAGGTTAAGGTTCAGAAGGTCAGCAACGACACCGTTCCTACGGAGCTGAATCCGGAGCGTCAGGCAGCGGCGGAAGATACCGTCCAGACACAGTCGGCGGAGGGACCGGTTCGTGTGTCCATCGTTGTAAAAGGTGGATCCGTTCTGGATAAATATTCAACGAACGGCCTTACCGCCAACTACGCTGCCGCCAATTACCGGCAGCAGGTGCGCGCTTCGCAGAACGCGGTGGCGCGTGAAATCTCCGCAGACGTACTCGGCGGCAAGAAGCTGGACGTGGTGTGGAATCTGACGCTGGCCGCGAACATCATCTCGGCAAATGTCGAATCTGACCAGATTGACGCAATCCGCGCGCTGCCAGATGTTGAGGCGGTCGTGGTTGAGCAGCGCTACTATCCCGACCGCTCGGCGGAGAAGCTGGCGACGCAGCCCAATATGGCCACGTCCTCCAGTATGATCGGCACGAACGTCGCATATGAAACCGGTTATACCGGCGCGGGCACGCGGATCGCCGTGATCGATACCGGCATCGATACCGATCACCAGTCGTTTGACAACGGCGCATTCGACTATGCGCTACAGCAGGAAGCGAACGGCAATGAGAATTACATCAAGAGCCTCGATCTGCTCGACCAGAGCAAGGTAACGGCGGTTCTCAGCCAGCTGAACATTGCGCAGAACGGCGTGAGCGCCGACGACCTCTACTATGGCAGCAAGCTTCCGTTCGCATATAACTATGTAGATAAGAATACCGACGTGACGCACGACAACGATACGCAGTCGGAACACGGCTCGCACGTTGCCGGTATTGCGGCGGCAAACAAATATGTCCCGCAGACAGACGGCGACGAAACCACCTATGTTTCCGCGCTGGATACCGTCAAGACACAGGGCGTTGCGCCGGAGGCACAGCTGCTGGTTATGAAGGTGTTCGGCTCGAACGGCGGCGCGTTCGATTCGGACTATATGGCGGCCATCGAGGACGCAATTGTTCTGGGTGCCGACAGCATCAACCTCTCGCTCGGCTCCAGCTATCCCGGCCCGTCGAAGTACACGGCCTATATGGACGCGGATACCGATCCGGTTCCGGTCTATCAGGCAATTCTGGACAGCCTTGCGTCCAAGGACGCTGTGGTGTCCATCTCTGCCGGTAACTCCGGCAACTGGGCGGAAAATGCCTATGCCGGCTCCAATGGCTACGATGCCAGCAGCGGCACGGGGCTGCTGTATGACGATGACGTCAGCATGGACGTGGTCGGCGCGCCCGGCTCGTTCACCAATGCATTTACCGTCACGTCGGTTGACAACATCGGCAACACCGGCGAATATCTGGAGGTTGACGGCCAGAAGTTCATCTACATGGAAACGACCGGGGAAAAGGCCGGCCATGGCATGAAGCAGATGAAGTCTATCGCTGGCGAGTATGAGTATATCCTGATCGACGGCGTGGGCAACACGGGAGATTATGACGCCATCGGCGGCAAAGACCTGCTGGAGGGTAAGATTGTGTTCTGCTCTCGCGGTGAGCTCGACTTCTCCATGAAAGCAAGCAACGCCGCGCAGTATGGCGTTGCCGCAACGATTGTTTACAATAATGTCCCCGGTACGATCAGCATGGATCTGAGCAGTTACTGGAACGAAGCACCGTGCGTTCTGGTGACGCAGGACACAGCAAGAGTGTTCCGCGACAAGGCAGAGCCGGTCTATGACAAAAACGATTCCAGCAAGGTGCTCTACTATAAGGGTAGGATGAAAGTCAGCGCAGATGCAGCTGTCATTCCGGACTCCGCCGAGTACATGACCATGAGCAGCTTCGCCAGCTGGGGTGTTCCCGGCAGCCTGGAGCTGAAGCCCGAAATCACCGCCCCTGGCGGCAACATCTATTCGGTCAACGGTCTGGAGCAGGGCGGTAAGGGCTATGAGAATATGTCCGGTACGTCCATGGCTGCGCCGCAGATTGCCGGTATGTCAGCGCTGTTTGCGCAGCATTATCAGGCGGCCGGTCTGTCCAAGACGAACCGCTCGGTGCGCCATCTGGCGCAGAGCCTGCTGATGTCCACAGCTACTCCGGCGCGAGAGGACGCGACGCATCACTGGTCGGTTCTGAAGCAGGGTGCGGGCGTTGCGAACATCGGCGCGGCCATCACGGCAGATTCCTATGTCTGGATGGCCGATTCTGCGAACAAGGGCGCTTCCGACGGCAAGGTCAAGGTTGAGCTTGGCGAGGACGCGGCAAAGAACGGTACATACAGCTTCTCGTTTGATCTGTATGATCTGTCCGGCACGGAGCAGACTTATGACCTGTCGGCAAGCTTCTTTACACAGGCAATGACCACCATCGGCGGTGATCGTTATCTTGATGAGGCAACCGCACCGCTGGTGGCAAATGTTACCTATGGCAGTGCGGCAAGCGGCAGCAGCGTTACTGTTCCCGCAAACGGTCACGCGACCGTCACGGTAAACATTGCACTGACGGCGGAGCAAAAAGCGGCGCTTGACCGCGACTATTCGGTTGGTGCATATCTTGAGGGCTATGTGTTCGCGCAGGAGCGCACAAGCGCCGAGGGCGTGAGCGGCACGTGCCACTCCATCCCGGTGCTGGGCTTCTACGGCTCATGGACGGCTTCGAGTATGTTTGAGGTTGGCGACTACTATCACTACCAAAGTGGCGAAGAGACCCGGATGCCGTATCTGGGCAACGCCTATACCGATAACAATGTGCTGTACGTCAAGTACGCATCCGACAACAGCCCCTATAGCCGCGGCAGCGTGCTTGGCGGCAACCCTGTTGTCAACGACAGCAAATATCTGCCCGAGCGCAACGCCATCAACAGCGAGAACGGCGACAGCATTTATTATTGGAAATTCTGCGCCATCCGCAACGTGGCAGACAGCCGTTTGCAGATCATCAACAAGACGACGAATACCGTCCTTGCAGAGCAGACGCTCGGCCACTTCCTTGGCGCGTTCTATTCGCAGTATTTTAACCCCAGTGAGTACGTCAATCTGCCGCTGGACTGGAAGCCCGCTGGCATGAAAGAGGGCGAACAGCTGGAGTTGAACCTGACGCTGGCACCGGAGTACTATGTGCAGGACGACGGCAGCGTGAACTGGGCTTCGCTCGGCAGCGGCGCAACGCAGACGTTTACGGCCGTGATCGACAACACCGCGCCGGTTGTGAACAATGTTACAGTTGCTGACAACGAAATGACCGTCAATATTTTTGACAACCAGTATGTGGCGGCTGTTCGTCTGTATGACCGCAGCGGTACGGTGAAACTGGCAGAGGCCGGCGCAAATCAGACGACTGCGGCCAATACGGCAAATGACTTTACGCTGAATCTGTCCAGTGCCAACGGCAACATTTTCTACGTCAAGGCATATGACTACGCGATGAACGAATCCACCTATCGTGTGGAAATGGAAATCGGCGAACAGCCTGGCGAACCGGCAATGTTCCTCTTTGATGCCTACTATACCGGCAACAAGATCTGGAACACCATGAGCGGCAGCGATACAACCTATGTCAAGACGCCGTATGCCGCAAGCGCGGATGATTTCTATGCGGCGGCCTATGTGGACGGCAAAATTGTTGCCTCCACCAGCACGGGCGATTTGTATGTGCTGGACGCCAATGACCCCGAGAACGCAAGCTATGTCCGCACGCTGGATACGCTGCTGCTTGACATGGCCTATGACAAGACAAGCGACACGCTCTATGGCGTGGATGCTGGCAGCAAGGTCTACACCATCGACCGCTACAGCGGTGAGCTGACGCTTGTCGGCACGCTTCCGGTCAAGGCCAGAACGCTTGCCTGCGATGACAGCGGCAATTTCTACTATGCATTTGCCGAGACAGATTACAGCTACTATAAGATTTACCGCCTGCCGATTACGGCAGTAACCTCCGATGCAGCCGCAGATCCGGAAGCAATTGTGACGGTCGGCCAGCGCTATACAACGCCGGAGGAGGACGACTTCAGCGCCGTCGGTTCGCTGGAGTGGGAATCGAAAGAGAATGTTCTGTTCTTTGCCGTCAGCTCCGCGCTGCACAAGATCGACCTGACCGCAAAGACAAGCGCAGAATGCACGGAAAGCGGCTGGGGCGATTACTTCCCGGCAGAGTTCCACGCGCTCTGCATCCCGCGCGAGGGCGGCAGCTGGAGCGCTTCGGAAAGCGCCGCCGCAGTTGCGCTCTCGGATCACAGCGTTTCCCTGCTCCTTGGCAAGACGCAGACGCTGAAAGCATCGGTTCTGCCGTGGAATCTTGCAAACCGTGAGGTTGTGTGGAGCAGCTCCAACAGCAGCGTTGCAGCCGTCAGCGCCAACGGCGTGGTTACGGCCAAAAATGCCGGTACCTGCACCATCCGAGCAGCCTCCGCGCAGAACCGCTCGGTCTATGATGAGTGCACGGTCTCGGTGGAGCAGCTGAACGTAACGCTCACCGGTATGCTCCAGGACGCAAACGGCAAGGCAGAGCTGTTCAGCTGGGATCTGAAAAACAGCAGCAGCTGGAAGACCGGTATTGAGATCGACACCAGCATGGCGGCCATGGCCTATGACCCCGTGGATCAGGTCTACTACGTCATCGACGCGACCGACCGCACCATGGTCAAGGACGAGTCGCAGACGTGGAAGCTCCACAAGGTCGACCCGGCGGCAGGCAAGAGCCTTGCGGTTGCAGACAACGGCATCGGCGTTCCGATGATCGACATGGCGTACAGCACCAAATTTTCCGCGGCAGGCGCTGCCCGTCTGGTCGGTATCTACCGCATGGGCTACGTCTTTAAGCCGTTTGACCCGATGGACACCAGCAATGTGACGCTTCGTGACGCGATTCAGCTTCCGGTCTCCAACCATCATGCACAGAACCTGATCGGTATCGCATCGCTGGGCGTGGAAACGCACAGCAGCGACGCGTGGTACGACGGTGCAACGGATTGGTACGGCGACCCGGAGAACACGACCTGGAGCGGCGAATATGAGGCGGAGCACTTCGCGATCCTGGACGATGCGGGTTATCTGTGGGATCTGTGGATCAGCGTGCATGACGACGGCTACGGCTTTGATTATACCACCACAAAGACGCCGCTGTCGGCACTGGAAGCGCCTCCTTATGACTCGACCAGCAACTACGTCTACTGCTCCATGACCGCGTACAGCGACGGCAGCCTGTACCTGTCCCGCTTCAACGGCGACACGAACGAGATCTACCGCCTGCGCAAGGACGCGGACGGCAGCTATGAGGCCGTCCTGATCGACGACTTCGGCAGCGGCGTCTGGCCGGCACTGCTCGGCGGCGTGGAGACCAGCAAGGACGATCCGGTTCCCGTGACGGTCGACAAGAGCGCGCTGCAGAAGCTGTACGACGACAATCAGAACCGCAGAAAAGACGACTATGTAAGCGGCTGGGACGCATTCGAGACGGCAATGCGTGAGGCGGAGGCTGTTCTTGCCGACGAAAACGCCACGCAGGAAGCGGTAGACGCAGCGAAGGTAAAGCTGGAAGCAGCCATTGCCGGGCTTAAGAAGAAGCCCGAGACGCCGATCATCCCGCCGTATTATCCCATCCTCGGCAATACCGGCTCGTCCCGTGCGAACAGCAAGCTGCCGTTTACCGACGTGTCGAAGAGCGACTGGTTCTATGATGCCGTCAAGGGCGCATGGCAGAATTACCTGATCGACGGCGTGACCGCTACGACCTACAAACCGCACGGCACACTGACCGTGGCTGAGGCGATCAAGCTGGCCTCCGCGCTGCATCAGATGCAGAATACTGGCAAGGTGACGCTGATGAACGGCAAGACCAACTGGTATAACAGCTATGTCGAATACGGCATTGCGAACGGCATTCTGGACAAGAGCTATGCCAACTACACCAGAGCGCAGATGAACGCCCCGGCGACCCGCCGTGAGTTTGTGTCCATCTTCTATCCGGCGATGGACGGCTACAAGGCGCTCAACAACATTGCCGACAACGCGATCCCGGACGTGAAGCTGGGCGACAAGTGTGCGGATGAAATTTACGCATTCTATCGTGCGGGCATCCTGACCGGCTCTGACAAGCAGGGTACCTTCAACCCCGACAGCACCATTGTCCGCAGCG
>ENA-ORLY01003116-ORLY01003116.1-human-gut-metagenome-genome-assembly--contig:-NODE-3116-length-14048-cov-2.850762_pt1 | contig 14048 bp, 8 predicted proteins | sample MGYA00243071_ERZ508832 | MGnify/ENA primary metagenome ERZ508832 (study PRJEB26277, sample SAMN04329777) | human gut metagenome | biome: human-associated habitat | host: Homo sapiens | place: USA...
ACGTATAAAGGACGTATCAACATCGGAATCCACAGGCTGAAACAACTGTTTCCGGATAAGCAGATTGTACTATTAACCCCGTTGCACCGCTCACTGGCGGATTTTGGAGAGAAGAACGTGCAACCGGATGAAAACTATCAGAATAGTTGTGGTGAATATGTGGATGCCTACGTGCAGGCCGTCAAGGAAGCCGGTAATGTGTGGGGAGTGCCCGTAATTGATTTTAATGCGGTAACCGGGCTGAACCCGATGGTGGAAGAGCAACTGATTTACTTCTACGACGCAGGATATGACCGTTTACATCCTAGTACAAAGGGGCAGATACGTATGGCACGTACGCTGATGTACCAGTTGCTTGCGTTGCCTGCAACATTTTAAAGAGAACCAGCTTTACCGGTGAATCACCGCACGGATCACAAACCATATATGATGTGCTACGGTGCCAATCAACCCGTAGTGCTTTGCCATGATGCGAAATCTCTCTTTCAGGGAGGCTTTCTGATTGCGGGTAGTCATTCCTTCATCCAGATAATCGATAATCGTCAGATGGGTATTGTGTAAGGTGCGCGCTTTCTTCATAATACGGATGCACCAGTCGAAATCGGCAGAAAAACGATATTTCAAGTTGTAGGGCTCTACCAGCGTATGACGGGGAAAGAATGCCTGATGGCAGACTAACATACCCTGTTTGAAACTTTTCCAGGTAAGCGTTTCGGGAGCGGACAATCTGCGCATCCGCAGGAAATGCCTGTCCTGGTCTACGATAGCGGTTTCTCCGTAAAGCACATCGGGCAGTTCGCTGCCGTTGATGGTATGCACCATTTGTTGTAGTGTGTCGTCCTCGTGAAAACAGTCGCCCGCGTTCAGGAAACAGAGATAATCACCGCTGGCAAGGGCGATGCCCTTATTCATAGCGTCATACAGTCCTTTGTCGGGTTCGCTGACGACGGTGTGTATGCGTGACCGGTAGCGGTTGATAATAGAGAGGGTTCCATCCTTGGAAGCTCCATCCACGATAATATATTCTATATGATGATAGGTTTGTGAAATAACACTTTGAATCGTGTCTTCCAATACCTTTTCAGCATTGTATGTCACCGTAATGATAGAGAACTTGGGAGTAGGATGGACACTATGCATATTTCCCCGTTATTTTATTGTAGACATCTGTATATTTCTTTGCAACGATACTCTCCGAATAATTACCCAGAACCTTGCGGCAGGCCTGTGCAGAGAGTTCGTTGTATTCCGGTTCCGTCAATATCCAATGTATGCCGTTGGCAAAATCTTCCGAGGATTTGTATTGTGCCACGTAGCCGTTGTGCAGATGATCGATCATTTCGGGGATACCTCCCACATTAAAACCGACACAAGGCACTCCACAGGCCATTGCTTCCATAATCATATTGGGAAGATTCTCTTCCAGAGACGGGATGGCGAAGAGGTCTACGGCATTGTAGATATTCACTACTTCATGCTCATTTTTGATATAAGGGAGCGGGTATACATGGAAAGGAAGTTGTTCCTGTAACTGCTGCGACTGGTTGCCGAATACGACTACACCCAGTGAGTCTTTCCATTCCGGATGCTTTTCTGCTAACAGTTTGCATGCCCCAATCAGATAGTCGACCCCTTTTCGTTTATCGGTGATCTTTAATGAGCCGAACAAAACTAGTTTCTTACCTTCCGGCAACATGAATTTGGCACGCGCTTCCTTCTTGTTCATGGGTTTGAACAAGTTGGTATTAATAGCGTTCGGAATATTGGTCACGCTTTTCCCTTCAAATAATGCACTGGTCTGGGCTTGTTCCTTCAGCCAATGGCTGCACGTGACGAAATGAATGGGAGCGTAGCTGTATAACTTTTGTTTTTTGCGGAACGTGCGATAGGATAAATCCTTTCGTCCCCCGCCTTTGTAGATGTACGGACAGTCGTGACATTCCTGCTGATAGTTGTTGCACTCCCGTGCGTAATGGCAGATGCCGGTGCATGGCCACATATCGTGCATGGTCCAGACTACGGGTTTGCCGGAGGTCAGTATCTTTCGTATATCGTTCAGTGAGAGCATTCCCTGGTTGATCCAATGCAGATGGATCACGTCGGCCTGGCGGAATTCCGGGAGTGAGGTGATGTCTGTACCTGTGTTGGCGATGTCTACGTCAAACAAATGGTAACGCCGGAAACGGTTGGCACTCCAGATCACAATCCGTTCCCACATGAACTTCCACACTTGCAACCAGTTACTTTTTAAGCGGACAACACTGATTTGGTCGGTCTGTTTGTCACGTACCAGCATTTTGGCTTTGATGCCGTTGTTTTTCAGTGACTCCATCAACCGGCTTGCTGCGATGGCTGCTCCTCCTATTCGTTCAGATGTATTTATAATCAGGACTCTCATGGGCAAAAGTTTATGCAAATGTACGGTTTTTAGAGGAAATGTTTGATATTTCCAGCAAGCTTTCTGCTATTTCGCGTGAAAAGATTTCGAGGTTGAAACGTTCTTCCGCCAGTTTGCGGGCATTCTCTCCCATGCGCCGTGCCTCTTCGGGGTGGTCGGCGATGTAGCGGATAGCGTCTATCCAGCCTTGTACGTCGTTATATTCTACGGTGATGCCTATTCCTTCCTTGTCGATGTCTATTTCGAAGTTGGGGTTGCGCGAACAGATGACGGGGATGCCGAGGGCGAATGCTTCCACGAGCGTGGTCAGTCCTACGGTATAGGGGAAGTCCAGGCAGCAGATCACGATACAGCTTTTGCGTGCCACCAGTTTCCCCAGTTCGTAGGGAATCACTCCGTCGGTATAATGGATGCGAATGGAGTCGGGCAATGCATACGGGTCGATGATCTTTTTATAGTTGATGTTACCGCATGAGACGGCAATGTACAAATCCAGTTTCTCGTTCGTTGCGGCAAATGCCTGGAGCAAGGTGTCTACGTCCCGGTTTTCTTTGCCGGTGGAGATAAATCCTTCGGGCTTCCGGTCGGGCATTTCTGCAAGCAGGTGGTCGTAGAAAGGAAGATCCGGTCCCCAATGGATGAGTTTCAGTTTGTGGGACGGTGCTTTCCGGGTTTTCTGCGAGTCCTGAATCAGTTTCCGACTGAACAGGAACATTTGGTCTATACCTTTGTAGAAAAGGCGGGAGATTTGTTCGCGCCACGGTTTGGGATTGGTCACGACTGCCGTATGATGCCAGATCACGATGGGTTTGCGATACAGTCCCAGGGCACGGAGGAAGATGACGGGCTCTATACCCCGGAAAGAGGTGGCGTAGAGGACGTCGTATTTCTCCTTGCAGAAGAGAATCTCTTTGGTGGCGTAAAGCATGAGTTTCAGACGGCCGGAGAAATATTTGCATTTGTGCATCACGGAGTGTATTCCGTAATTCTCCAGTAAAGGAAGTCCGTATAAGATGTGTCCGGGGAATTTATATTCTTTCCATTCCTCGTAGCTTTCCCGTGTGAGGCGGGTATGGTAAAAATAAATAGTAAGCAACTTATTTAGTGGTGCTTGTTTCTTTTCAGCCATTTGTTGATTCGGTTTTTGACAGCTTTCGTAATGATGGAGAAATTGCCGTATTTCAGGTTGAGGAACAGTTCTTCGAACGAACGTCCGATCTTGATCCACGGATGATCCCAGCCCATGATGCGGTAAACGCTCTCTTTGTAGGCAACGTTTTCGATGACGTAGCGGGGATGTTTCAGTGGAAAATCCACCTCATAGCGCTTCATCGTGAAGATGCGGCGGTAACCTTTGGGCAGGGTATGAATCGAGCCGGCGAAATGGGTGGAATCTGCCGTTGCTCCCAAGTTATTAATCATGTTGCGGGTAGGCACGATGCTTAGCCCGGAGTTGAACAGTATGGAGGCGTGGAAGATCGTTTCATAAAAGGCTTTCTGCTGTTCCCGGTGACGCTGGCACATGTAGATAAAGTCGCTCCGGAATTTGCGTTCCTTGATAAGCTGTTCCAGTTGTTGCATATTGAAGGAGTCGTCCAGGAAGTTGTAGAACTCATCCCATTGGTCGACTACCCGTTTCCAGCTTGCCCATCCCCAGATAGAGAAGGTGGTGGTAAAGAAATAGTCGTAGGGCATATCTTGGGTGATTTCTTCGGGGTTAAATCCGGCAATCATGCTGATGCGGGTGTCATATTCGTATTTATCCAGCATCTCCTTGCAGAATTGGAAAAAGGAGACGGCGGGCACATCGTCGTCTTCCAATACGATGCACTTGTCGACTTTCGAAAAGGCCCATTTCTGCGAAATGTACTCCGAAGGGTCGCAGCCGAAATTCTTTTCCTGATAAAGCCGTTCTACTTCACATTCCCAGTCTATCTGTGATACGATTTCACGGCAGGCTTTTATTCCGGGCAGGTCTCGTTCGTTTCGTGCTCCGTCCTGATAGAGGTAGAGGAGGGACGGACGAGCTTTCTTCACTTGCTCGAACACTTGCGACAACTGTTGCGGGCGGTTGAAGAACAGGATAAGTACCGGGACGTCTACTAAAGCGGATTTCATATTCATAGTTCTTGTTTTGGGGTTGTACTGAATGACAGGGCGGCAGGATAGTGGTTGTTCACTTTTTCCTGCTCTTCTTCTGTAAATCGATGCAGGGTTGGATAGTTGTAACGCAAAAATCCTTCCAGGTCGTCGGGGGCGGTCACTGTGAGAGGGCCGAATTTCACGGGTTGCAGGTGGCGGATGCTTTCTACGGTTACGTGGTCGGCAGTGGCCATTACGTTGTTATAGTAACGGGTGTTTCGTGAGTTGAAACAGCTTTGAACTGACACCAGCATGCGGTAGATTGCTTTTTTAGAGAAAAGTAGGTCGACTACCCTGTTCAGGAAACAGGAGAAGGCTCCCCGGTTCGTGGGGTTCTCTATTTCACATGTACCGAAGTGTTTCCACATCCATATCTCTTTTCCCATCAGGCAGCATTTGAGGAAGCCGAGTGCTTCGGATTGTATTCTTCGCAGCAGCTTGTTGTCGGGAATCTTGTCGAATGGGAATATATCGACAAAAATGCCCGGATGCATCGGGACATTCTTGAACATTTCTTCTACAAAAAGGGTGTCGTTTTTCTTGACTTTGGCAAAATAATACGGGGTATGAGGGTCTGTCTCTATCCATGAAAGGAAGTAGGAAGGACCCAGTTCCCCGGGAGCTACTTTCAGAAATTTGTTGTAGTTCTCCCGCGTCATGCCTATGTCAATATCATCATCCCAGGGGAGAATCGCCTGGTCGTAGAGTGCACCGATTGCCGTGCCGCCAATCACAAAATAGGGAATGTTGTGCTTCTGACACACCCGGATGGTTTCTCCCAATATGTCGTAGAGTTCGGTATGTAATAAATCAAGCTCTTCGGCTGTATATTTCTTGTTCATCGGAAATGGTTAATGCACGTTGTATTGCAAATGTAGTAATTATATTGCTAAGTTACTATAACTTTAAGTTTCCTTGCATAAATTCGGTGGCCACTCGCCCGCGTCCCGGAATGGGGAGAACGGATGCTTGCGGAAAGTCCTTGAGCAGACAGTCTGCCGGATTGATCTCCGGATAGAACTTCTTCAACAGGAACAGGCTGGGACCGGTGGTGATACTTCCTATAAAGACGGAAGCATCCATCAATAGCTGTATCGAACAGAGGAAACGTGCCATTTGTTTCTGTTTCAGCTCTTTGGCGGTCTGCGTGAAGGCACTGTTGACGTATCCTTGCTCGTTGGGGCTGCAAAGGGTGTACCAGTGTATGTCCGGGGCAAGGGTTTGCACTTGCTCGAAGAGACGGTAGTCGTCGGTCAGTACAAAGACGTCGCGGATGGCTGTTTTTTCTTTGATGAGGCGTATGTAGTGTTCCGGTGGCAGCAGGTTGGTTTCGGTTATCTTGTCTCCTCCGCGTATCTGGCATCCTGCGTATTGAGGCGGAAGTTGCAGGGTGGTGGCAAATTGGCGACATTCCTGTGCGGTGGTGTCGTTGAGTTTCCAGGTGATTTCCGTCAGCTTTTGGAAGGTGTGGAGGTAGTCACCGTCTATTCCCAGTTCGGGGATATGGAAATGCTGGTTGGGGTTGAACGTCACTTGGAAGTTGAGTCGGATCGGTTTACCATACGTGAAGAAAGCAAGGGCTTTTCCGATGATGTTCTTGCAGGTTACTTTCAGTTTCCATTTCAGTAACTTCGTCTTAGGCAGCTTTTTGTCTTTCATCAATGCCTGCCAGGAGGGGAGGCGATGGGTGTTATAAGTGTGATGAAACGGTTCGTGCACTTGCTCGCAGAAGGGGGCGAAACAATCTTCCCAACCTTTTTCCCATCCGAAGTTGGCGTCGTCGGAGTAAAGCTTGAACTGTATTTTGTGTTGCAGGCAATAGAGCATTGCATGGAGCATATAGGTGTATTCGGTAAAGAATCCGGCGTCTATACCTATGTGATAGATCATCGTCTTTTTGAAAGAACGATTTAGAAGGTGGTATTTGGTGGCAAGATCATTGGGGTTCATGTGTCTTCTTTTTGATGAAATACTGGATGCTTTCTTTAAAGGTGACCGAACGGCTGCCCCACATGGCGGCTACGTAGAGTGCTGCTGCGAGCACTATCTTGCTTGCCAGGCGGAGATAAATATTCTCGATGGAACGGGTGGAATAATAGGTGATTGCCATTACCGTAGCTGCAATGACAGCATAAGGAAGAATGTCTATCAGTGCATGGCGCAGCTTTAGTCCGATTTCCTGCCATACGAAGTAGTGCCACGTCAGTAGCCACAGTATATTGGTGGATACATAGACGGCGAGCATGGCATAGATCCCGTGTGAATGGACTAACAGAACGCCTGACAGTAGAATAATGCCGAGCGCTATGGTGTTCCACATATAGATGCGGGATTTTCCTTTGCTGATGATGAGTTGCTGATAGAGGTATGCAATGGGAGTGAAGGCTCCGCTGATACACAGAATCTGCATGATGGGTATGCTGGAATACCACTTGTCGGTGATGGTGATGGTAATCAGTTCTTCTGATACGATTCCCAGTCCGAGCATGGCGGGAAACGAGACGAAAGCGGTGAAACGCAGCATTTTGCGGAATACCCGTTTTTGCCGTTCAAGGTCGTCCGACACTTTGGTGAGTACCGGTTGCGCCACTCCGTTTATCATGCCGGATATAAAGAGCTGTCCCATGCCGCACCATTTATTGGCCTGGTTGTAATATCCTACTTCCTTTTCGGTGTAGAACTTACCCAGTATCACAGAGAACAGGTTGTTGTTGATGTGATTGAATACATTGGTTACCAATAGCTTTCCGCTGAATCCGAACATTTCCTTAATCGGGGTGAAATTGAATTGCAAGCTCGGTCGCCAACGGGTGAAATGCCAATAACAGGCTGTGTTGACGGCTACATAAACGATGCTTTGCGTGGCAATACCCCAATAAGAGAAACCGAAGTAGGCAAGAATGACTCCGGTGATTCCGGATACGGTAAGTCCGATAACGGAAGACAGGGCCCGCTGTTTCACCATCAGGTTTCGCAGAAGATAGGCACTGTGGGATATTCCCAGGCTGGCTATGAAGAATCCGATGAAGGAATAACGTGCCAGTGGTGTCAGTTCGGGAGTATCGTAAAAGTCAGCGATAAGCGGTGCACAGAGGAATAACAGCAGGTACAGCGACAGACTGATGGCCGCGTTGAACCAGAATACGGCATTGTAATCATTGTGCGTCACTTCTTTCTTATTAACAAGGGCAGCTGTGAAACCACTTTCCTGTATCGAACTGGCAATGAGGGAGAAGATAGCCAACATTCCCACCATTCCGTAGTCTGCCGGAGTGAGCAACCGTGCGAGGAATATTCCGAAAAGCAGGTTTAACAACTGCTGTATGCCGTTGCTGAATCCTCCCCAAAATAGTCCTTTGGCTGTTTTTTCTTTTAGTGACTGATTCTCGCTCATGTTATTTGCAAAGAATACATGAAAAGGCTATGCGCAATGATAGCTTTTCATGTATTCCCTATTTAAGTTTTATTATTTTACTTCGCTACCCGGCTTCACCTCACGTCCCGGCATGATAACTGCCAGACTGCCGTCGTTGTTTTCGGCACTTAGAATCATGCCTTCGCTGATGATGCCTTTCAGTTTGCGCGGAGCAAGGTTGGCGATGAAGCAAACCTGTTTGCCTACCAGCTCTTCCGGTTGATAGTGTTTGGCAATGCCCGATACGATAGTACGTGTTTCCAGTCCGTCGTCGATTTTGAATTGCAGCAATTTATCCGCTTTCGGCACTTTCTGACATTCAAGAATGGTACCTACACGGATATCCAGTTTCGTGAAGTCGTCGAATTCGATGTTCGGACGGATTGGATTAGCCTTGTAATTGGCTTCTTCGTTTGCTTTCTTTGTATCGAGCAATTTTTGTACTTGTGCTTCGATAGTAGCGTCTTCAATCTTTTCGAACAATAATTCCGGTTTGTTCAACTGGTGACCTACAGGGAGAAGGTTGTCACGTCCCAATTCAGACCATTCGAAAGTATCCATGTTCAGCATTTTGCGGAGTTTTTCCGAGCTGAACGGCAGGAACGGGTCGAAAGCGATGGCAAGGTTGGCAACCAGTTGCAGGGAGATGTTGAGGATGGTACCTACACGCTCCATATCTGTTTTTGCCAGTTTCCACGGTTCGGTGTCGGCCAGGTATTTGTTGCCGATACGTGCCAGGTTCATTGCCTCTTTCTGTGCATCGCGGAATTTGAATACGTCGAGCAGTTTTTCTACTTCTGCTTTCACGTCTGCGAATTCTTTCAGCGTTTCCTTGTCGTAGTCGGTTAAGCTGCCCTGTGCGGGTACGCGACCGTCGAAGTATTTTTGAGTCAGCACCATTGCACGGTTTACGAAGTTGCCGTATACGGCTACCAGTTCGTTGTTATTGCGTGCCTGGAAGTCTTTCCAGGTGAAGTCGTTGTCTTTTGTTTCCGGTGCGTTGGCGGTCAGTACGTAGCGGAGTACGTCCTGTTTGCCGGGGAAGTCCGCCAGGTATTCGTGCAACCATACAGCCCAGTTGCGGGAAGTGGAGATTTTGTCTCCTTCGAGGTTAAGGAATTCGTTGCTCGGCACGTTGTCCGGCAGGATATAGCTGCCTTCTGCTTTCAGCATGGCGGGGAATACGATGCAGTGGAACACGATGTTGTCTTTTCCGATGAAATGGATCAGGCGGGTTTCAGGATCTTTCCACCAGGTTTCCCAGCTGTCGGGGAGAAGTTCTTTGGTGTTGGATATGTAGCCGATAGGTGCGTCAAACCATACATAAAGCACTTTTCCTTCTGCTCCTTCTACGGGAACAGGGATACCCCAGTCGAGGTCACGGCTCACGGCACGTGGTTGCAGTCCCATGTCGAGCCAGCTTTTGCATTGGCCGTATACGTTCGGACGCCATTCTTTGTGATCTTCCAGAATCCATTTGCGCAGCCATCCTTCGTGCTTGTCGAGAGGAAGATACCAGTGTTTGGTTTCTTTCATCACCGGTTTGCTGCCGCTGATAGCACTTTTCGGGTTGATAAGATCCGTAGGAGAAAGTGAGGTTCCGCATTTTTCGCATTGGTCGCCGTAAGCGCCTTCGGAATGGCAGTGGGGACATTCTCCAGTGATATAACGGTCGGCAAGGAATGTTTTTGCTTCCTCGTCGTAATATTGTTCAGACGTTTTCTCGATGAATTCGCCTTTATCGTATAATGTTTTGAAGAAATCCGAAGCCAATTGGTGATGCGTCGGTGAAGTGGTGCGGCTATACACGTCGAATGAGATACCGAATTCTTCGAATGATTTTTTTATCAGCGAATGATAACGGTCTACTACATCCTGCGGAGTAATTCCTTCTTTCTTGGCACGAATCGTGATAGGTACCCCGTGCTCGTCCGAACCTCCGATGAATAATACATCTTCTTTTTTCAGACGCAGATAACGCACATAAATGTCTGCTGGTACGTATACACCAGCCAAGTGACCGATATGGACAGGACCGTTCGCATACGGCAGTGCCGATGTGACGGTGGTTCTTTTGAATTTCTTTTCCATTATATAGTGTGATTTTTGTTGTTTTCAACTTTGTAATGTGCAAAGATAATGACTTTTCACCACAGATTACACGGATTAACACAGATTATTTCATTGAAAAGTGGTCACAGAATGAAACAGGAACGTTTCGTAATAAAAAAACAGGTAAAAAGAAAGTGTTTTACCCTGATATAAGTTGGCTAGAAAATAGCCAATTTGTATCGGGGTATTTTTATATTTTCTATTATGTTCTATTTTTAAGATTGAAACAGATTAGGAGTATCTAAACTGTATTCTAATAAAAGAAGTGACGTATAAAATACTGTATGAATATGCGGAATAAGTCATCTTTCTTGAATACAAATGAGTGAATATTCATGATTGTTGATAGAATCATGAATCATTTCTTTTAAAGGAAGACTTCGTTCCTTTTAAAGAAACGGTTTATTGGTCAGTGAGAAGTGCTTCCTTGCTTTTAAACGAAAGGACAAAAGGGTATTTAGAATACTTGTTTTGTGCTGGTTGCTGTCGAATAGGTAACATGTGAGTTGTTTCTATTTGAACTTATATTTGCAATAATCTGCTCCTGAAATTAGGAATTTTGCCTTTTTGATGTTGAATCGAATGATTTAAAGTCTGTTTTGTGTGAATATGGATTATGCAACTTGCTTATCCTTCAAGTTTTCCAATATACTCCGGACTCATCTTGTATATTTTTGATTCTGTATGAGTTTTATGTCCATTTTTTCTGCATAAAGTAATATTCTGTTCTAATGATAAGAATTACATGGTAAGATTATAGCTTTGCATTTCAATAAGTCAGTATAATCTATATAATTTCTTGCTCATTTCCTCTTTTATCATCTATTTACATCTATATTTCTCCCCTTTTTCTTTCTTTTTTCTCGTAAGAAAGAATATATTTGTACCTAAGTTAAACGAAAACCAAAGCATGATATGATAACAACCCAGTTGCTTCGTCCTGAAAGCATTGTCGTAGTAGGGGCATCGAATAATGTGCATAAGCCGGGTGGCGCAATATTAAAGAATTTGATAAACGGAGGTTATCAGGGAGAACTTCGGGCGGTGAATCCGAAGGAAAAGGAAGTGCAGGGAGTTCCCGCCTTTGCGGATGTGAATGATCTGCCGGACACAGATCTGGCGGTGTTGGCTGTGCCTGCCTCGATGTGTCCTGATATGGTGGAAACATTGGCTAGCAAGAAACAAACCAGGGCATTTATTATACTCTCGGCTGGTTTTGGTGAAGAAACCCACGAAGGGGCGCTGTTGGAAGAACGTATTTTGGAAACAGTTAATAAATACGGCGCTTCACTGATTGGTCCTAATTGCATTGGATTGATGAATACATGGCATCATAGTGTATTCAGCCAGCCGATTCCTAACTTAAACCCCAAAGGGGTGGACTTGATTTCCAGCTCCGGTGCTACGGCGGTATTTATTCTCGAAAGTGCCGTAACAAAAGGTTTGCAGTTCAATTCAGTCTGGTCGGTGGGAAACGCCAAGCAGATCGGTGTAGAAGATGTATTGCAATTTATGGATGAGAACTTCGATCCCGAAACGGATTCTCATCTGAAACTACTCTATATTGAAAGTATTCAGAATCCGGACAGGCTGTTATTTCATGCTTCGTCTTTGATTAGAAAAGGGTGCAAGATTGCGGCAATCAAAGCCGGAAGTTCGGAGAGCGGAAGCCGGGCGGCATCTTCCCATACAGGAGCAATCGCCAGTTCCGATTCGGCAGTAGAGGCTTTGTTCCGTAAAGCAGGCATTGTGCGTTGCTTCTCTCGTGAAGAATTGACTACTGTGGGTTGCGTGTTTACTTTACCCGAATTGAAAGGAAAGAATTTTGCCATTATCACTCATGCCGGAGGGCCGGGAGTGATGCTGACAGATGCGTTGAGTAAAGGCGGACTGAATGTGCCTAAGCTGGAGGGAGAAGTAGCCGAGGAACTAAAAGCTCAACTATTTCCCGGTGCTGCCGTCGGAAATCCTATTGATATTCTGGCTACCGGAACACCGGAACATCTGCGCCTTTGCATTGACTACTGCGAGGAAAAGCTTGACAATATAGACGCCATGATGGCTATCTTCGGAACTCCGGGATTGGTTACTATGTTTGAAATGTATGATGTGCTTCACGAAAAGATGCAGACTTGCAAGAAACCGATTTTTCCCATTCTTCCTTCCATTAATACAGCCGGAGCAGAGGTTTCCGCCTTCCTGGCAAAAGGGCATGTGAATTTTGCAGACGAAGTGACCTTGGGTACTGCCCTTTCACGTATCGTCAATGCTCCTAAACCGGCAGTTCCTGAAATAGAACTGTTCGGAGTGGACGTTCCGAGGATTCGTCGTATTATTGATTCTATTCCGGAGGATGGTTATATCGCTCCCAATTATGTACAGGCATTGTTGCACGCTGCCGGTATTCCGTTGGTAGATGAATTTGTTTCCGATAATAAAGAGGAGATAGTAGCTTTTGCCCGTCGGTGCGGATTTCCGGTAGTTGCCAAGGTTGTTGGTCCTGTGCACAAATCAGATGTCGGTGGTGTCGTTTTGAACATTAAAAGTGAGCAACATCTGGCACTGGAATTCGATCGTATGATGCAGATACTTGATGCAAGAGCAATTATGGTACAGCCGATGCTGAAAGGTACGGAACTGTTTGTTGGCGCAAAATATGAAGAGAAGTTCGGTCACGTGGTACTTTGTGGTTTGGGAGGTATTTTTGTGGAGGTGCTGAAAGATGTATCTTCCGGTTTGGCTCCGCTTTCTTACGAAGAAGCTTATTCAATGATTCATTCTTTGCGTGCTTATAAAATCATTCAGGGAACACGTGGGCAAAAGGGAGTCAACGAAGATAAATTTGCTGAAATTATTGTCCGTTTGTCCACTTTACTACGTTTCGCTACAGAGATCAAAGAAATGGATATAAATCCGCTCTTAGCAACAGAAAAGGCCGTTGTAGCAGTTGACGCGCGTATCAGGATAGAAAAATAGGACTATTCTTTCATTCATTGAGACATATTTACTATCTTTCCGCTGTGATTTTGCCTACATTTGGTAACTCAAACGGAAGGATAGAAAACACGTATGTTTATGAAGAAAGTTCTCATATTTTTAATCTGTTTAATCGGCTATCAGATCGGCTGCCATGCGCAAATGGCGGACGAGCATTATTATTTCAAAAATCTTAGTGTACAGAACGGGTTATCTCAAAATACGGTCAATGCGATTTTGCAGGATAAGCAGGGCTTTATGTGGTTCGGCACAAAAGATGGTTTGAATAGATATGACGGTTTGTCATTCCGCAAATTCAAACATGATGACCGCACACGGCGGAGCATTGGTAATAATTTTATCACAGCTCTTTATGAGGACTCAAAAGGAGATATCTGGGTAGGTACGGATGTAGGACTTTATATCTATCATCCGGAAAAAGATTCTTTCCGGCATTTTGCTGAATTGAGCGCAGAAAACACGAAAATAGAGCATACCGTAACTGCAATCTCCGGAGACAACAAAGGATGTGTCTGGGTAGCGGTAGAGTCGCAGGGGCTATTTTGTTATGATCTGGAGGAAGGAATACTCCAGAACCACACATTGAAGAACTTTTCTTTTATCTCCACCAATGTCCAGTCTTTTGTTTTCGATAATAGCGGAACTCTTTGGATTGGTTGCTATGGTGATGGACTTTTCTTTTCGAAAGACCGTTTGCAAACCCTTCATCCTTATGTCTCGCCTGTAGACAATCAAAAAACTTATGAGAATGATGTCGTGATAGGCCTGGTGAAAGGAGCATATAATTGTCTATATGTAGGCTCTTTAAAGGGAGGAGTAAAAGAACTGAACCTGACCTCTAACAAACTACATGACTTACTTTCAGAGGATGAAAATGGAGAGTCTGTTTTTTGTCGCGAACTGCTGGTCGCTTCTGATAATGAATTGTGGATTGGTGCAGAATCGGGACTCTATATTTATAATCTTCGAATGGGTAAATATGTT
>ENA-ORLY01003131-ORLY01003131.1-human-gut-metagenome-genome-assembly--contig:-NODE-3131-length-13989-cov-3.490512_pt1 | contig 13989 bp, 13 predicted proteins | sample MGYA00243071_ERZ508832 | MGnify/ENA primary metagenome ERZ508832 (study PRJEB26277, sample SAMN04329777) | human gut metagenome | biome: human-associated habitat | host: Homo sapiens | place: USA...
CAGGAGACACTGTCTGCGTGTAAATCATAGAGAAAAAAGAGCGGATTGTCAAACAGGCGCTTTGCAGTGTGAGCGCTTGTATGCGGCAAAGTGCGGGATCATCCTATTTCAGTTTCCCGTACTCCTCATCAGAAACGGTCTCACACCATTCGTTGGAGTTCTCTTCGCCCGGAACTTCGATGGCGAGATGGGAGAACCAGGAATCCGGAGCGGCACCGTGCCAGTGTTTGACTTCCGCCGGAATATTGATGCAGTCGCCCGGCTTCATCTCGATGGCTTCTTTGCCTTCCTCCTGATAGTAGCCGCGTCCGGCCACGCATACAAGGATCTGTCCGCCGCCGCTCTTTGCGTGGTGGATATGCCAGTTGTTGCGGCAGCCGGGTTCAAAGGTCACATTGAAGATTTTGACCTGCTCCGTGGAAACCGGTGCAAGATAGCTCTGCCCGCTGAAATACTGTGCAAAGCCGTCATTGGGCGCTCCGATGGGAAATATCATACTGTTTTGATGACGCTGCTTTTCGTCGGTGCTTTCCTCGTCTGCCCAGATGTCCTTTGCCATGCGGAATGCTGCCCATGCCTTCGGCCAACCCGCATAAAATGCGGCGTGTGTCAGGATCTCCGCAATTTCGCTGCGGGTGATCCCATTTTCTTTTGCCATTGCCAGATGATGACCGAAGGAGGTATCCGTCAGCCCCTGCGCCATCAGTGCTGTCACGGTGATGAGGGAACGGTCGCGTGCAGAAAGCTCGCTTTCCCGGCTCCAAACCTCACCGAAAAGAACATCATCATTGAGCTGTGCGAACTTCGGCGCAAATTCACCAACCATATCTCTGCCTGCTGTGATTTTCTTCATGGTCACCTGCACTCCTTCAAAATTTCGTAAATCTCGTCATGGCTCAGCTTCTTGCAGCAGCCGGGGGTGAGAACGGTGGAATCCGCGATGGCGCGAAAATCGGTGTCATCGGGGATACCCAGCTCTGCAAAGCTGGTCGGCAGACCAATTTCCTTGATGAACGCAGCCAGCGCGTCGATACCGGCAGCAGCCGTCTCCTCAATGCTTCCCTTGGGTGCGACACCCCAGACATTCTGCGCAAACCGTGCAAACCGCGCTGCGCCGGGCTTGTAGATATGGCGGTACAGAACGGGGTGGATCACCGCCAGCCCCGCACCGTGGTTGCAGTTGGTGTACGCGCCCAACTGGTGCTCCAGCATATGGCACTGGAAGTCCGTGACTTTTCCGATCTTCAGAACGCCGTTCTCTGCCATCGCGGACGCCCACGCCAGCTCACTGCGGGCATCGTAATTCTCCGGGTCGGTCAGCAGAACGCGGATGTTGCGGATGACGCTGCGCATGACGGCTTCGCCCAAGTCATCGGAAAGATTGTTTTCATCCGGCTTGCCGAAGTAGGTCTCCATGGCGTGACTCAGGGTATCAAAGGCACCGGAGATGACCTGCTTCATGGGAACGGACAGGGTATAGCTGGGGTCAAGGAAGGCAAAATCCGCCTGTGCGCCCCAAAGAGCGCCCTTGATCTTCTTTCCCTCGTGGGTGATGACGGCCCCGTTGTTCATCTCGCTGCCGGTACCGAACACCGTAACGATGGTGCCGAGGGGGATAAACTCCGTTGGGAATGTGTGCTTGGTGTTCTCCAGTTCCCAAATGTCCTCGTCCAGTTTGGCCTGCGCGGAGATGACCTTGCAGCAATCGGACACGCTGCCGCCGCCCACGGCGAGGATGAGGTCAACATGATTTTCCCGCGCCAGCTTTGCGCCCTCCTGCGCCTTGGCATAGGTGGGATTGGGCATGATGCGGTCGAACTCCACGACGCGCTTGCCGGCGGCGTTCAGAATGCCCATGATCTCATCGTACACGCCGTTGCGCTTGATGGAGCCGCCGCCGTAGGCCAGCATGACGGTTTCGCCGTAGTTCCCCAGCAGACAGCCAAGATACTCCTTGACACCGCCCTTGCCGAAATACACCTTGGTCTTGTTTTCAAAAATAAAGTTGTTCATAAAAACGCATCCTTTCTGAATGTTATTTCTTCATTTGCTGTTCCCAAAAGGCGACGGCATCATTGATCCAGCCTTCGGCGCTGGTTCCAGTCCCAAGTCCAAAGCCGTGACCCAGACCGGAATACACATGAAACTCCGTGTCGATCCCGGCCTGCTGCATGGCTTCGAGCCGCGCCTGCATGACCCGCCAGCTGGCGATGCCGTCCCGGTCACCGACACAGGCATAGGTGGGCGGATCGCTTTCGGAATACTCGCTCAATCCTGTGTACTGCATGATGACCGCGCCGGGACGGGGCAGATCACCGCCGCCAAAGGCTTCTGCACCGTAAGACCCAAGCCACGCCGCCATTCGCGCTCCTGCCGAGCCGCCCCATAGGGAGTAGCAATCGGTGTCCACTTCCAGTTCGTCCGCATGGTCAAAGATGAAGCGGATGGCTCTTGCCAGATCCTCGCAGGCGGTCTGTGCGCCGGGGCGATAAATGAGAGCGAAGGCGTTGTAGCCCTTTTGGGAAAGCTCCAGCGCATGAGGAAAGCTGTCCTGCATGGCCCCCACATAGGCAAAGGCACCGCCTGCATTGCAGATAGCGAATTTCTCGCCGGGGATTCCCTTGAAGAAAAACAATCCTGTATCTTCTTTGGCAGGGTCAGCCGCCTTTTCCTCGTCGGTGTAAATGTCATAGAAGATGGTTTGGCCGTCCGCTGCCCGCTCTCGCAGGGTGTTCACGATCTCCACCGTTTCGTCTGGATCAATATGGCTGTAGTAGGTCAGCCCGAGTTCTTCCAGAGTGTCGCCGCTGTAATAATACTCGTCCGTTGGAAACAGCAGCCGCCCGAAACCGTCAAAGGACGGAGCATTGATGACATCTTCGATTTTTGTATTGCGGGTAAAGGATTCGGTATTATTTTGCACGGATTCGTTCACTTCCTCGTCTACCGCGCCAGAGCTGCATCCGGTCAAGAATAGCATGACGCATAGAACTATTGCCATGTATGAGACTGGTTTCATGGTATCGACCACCTTTTGTTTTCTGCCATTATTATAAGAAAAGCGAGACTTCCGCGGAAGTCTCGCTTTGTTCATCAGTATATACCTTTGGGTTATAATCAGCCGTACAGTTCTTTTCTGACGGCCTTCGCCGCATCCAGAAACCGCCGTACCGTAGGCGTCGGCTCCGGGGAATGGAGGATGCCGTAGGGGATGTTGTGTTCCCATTCGACAGGAATGACCTTTAGAAGCGGATGGACATTCGCCCAGCCGGGAATCGCCAACAGCACATCGTTGGTGTTCTCGCAGCGGTTGAACACGTCCATGCTGTAAAAATCAAAATCCACAATGTGAATTTGCGGGTGGTGCTGCCACAGATCGTCCCGAAGCTGATCGACATAGTGGCTCCAGCCGCGGTGCATCAGCAGCAGATTCTCCCCATAGAGGTCAGAAACTTGCAGCTTGTCTTTGTCCGCCAGCCGGTGGTGGATGGAGACTGCACAGCAGAAGCGCCCCCGCGTCAGCTCCAACCCGGCACAGCCCCGCAGGTGCAGCATGGTCTCATCAAAAATACCGCCTACAATATCAATGTTTTTGCCGAGATTGGCAAGAATTTCCCGCGCATTTTCCGGCGTGTTCTCAAAGGGCACGATCTGGAATTTAATATCGGGGTGCAATGCTTGCACTCTCGACCAGAGATCCATCAAAAGCTGTGCGGGCGTCATGGGGGACGAGCCGATGCGGATGATGTTCTCATCCTCCTGCATGGCGTTTTTTGCCCGAGTCACGGAGTCCCGGCAATACTGGATGATATATTTTGCATCCTGGTACATAGAACGCCCAGCTTTTGTCAATGTCAGCCCACGGTGGCTGCGGTCGAAGAGCTTCACGCCGAGGGATTCTTCTAAAAGATTGATCTGCTTGATGACAGCCGTGGGCGTGATGTAGCTTTCTTCGGCGGCTTTGTTGAAGCTGCCTGCATCCGCCACACGGAGAAAAGTCTCAAGTTGTGGGTTATACATGAAGCACCTCCTTTTTTAGAGCATTCCAAAATGCTTCAGTGCTTCCGTAATGGCTTTTTCCTTATCCGGCGGGCATTGCGGCTGTTTAGCATTCTCGGACTTGGGCTTGTTGTAATTCACCCGCTCAATAATGCCGTGTTTCTGCTTTACCTGTGCGATATAAAGACTACTGATCTTCAAACCGCTGCGTTCCAGAACATAATCCTTGATCTGCCCATAGGTTGCCAGTCCTCTTTTATCCTGCACCATTTCTTCCACATCCACATCAATGTTGATATGTGTTACCGGATTTCTCAGAACTAATAGACAAACCGTCTCAACATGAAACGTTCTCGGGAAGAGGTCATAGGCCTGCGCCTTTTCGAGGGTATAGCCTGCGCCGCACAGCTCGGCGACATCGCGCGCGAGCGTTGCCGGGTCGCAGGAAACATAGACCACGCGCGGCGGCTGCATCTTCAGGATCGCGTCACGGGCGGTCTCGTCCAGACCCTTGCGCGGCGGGTCCACCACGAGCACATCAATGCCGCTGAACCGTCCGGCCGCCTGTCCGGCATCCGCGCAGTAAAACTCCACGTTCTCCGCCCCGTTGCGTCTGGCATTGTTCTTCGCGTTCTCGATGGCCTCGGGCACGATCTCTACGCCGACCGCGTGCTTTGCGTGCGCCGCAAGCGCGAGCGTGATAGTGCCTGCGCCGCAGTACAGGTCGAGCACGGTCTCCCCGCCGGTCAATCCGGCATAGTCCACCGCGCACGCATACAGGCGCTCAGCCTGCGCGTGATTGACCTGATAGAACGCATGAGGCGAGAGCAGGAACGTGTTTCCGCACAGCCTGTCCTCCAGCATCGGCTCGCCCCACAGCACATCCGTGCGGTCGCCCAGAATGACGTTGTCGCCGCGCTGGTTGTGGTTGATCAGGATGCCCGTCAGCGACGGCTCCGCTGCACGCATACGCTCGATGAGCGTATCCAGCTCGGGCAGCTTGCGCGTCGCGGAGATCAGCGTCAGCTGGCATTCACCGCTTTTTTCGCCCGTGCGGACGTAAATATGGCGGATCGTGCCGCGTTTTGTCTCGTAATCATAGGGCGGGACCGCGAATTCGGTCATCCACTCGCGCACGATGCCCGCGAGGCGGTCAGCCTTCTCCGACTGGATCAGACAGCGCTCGACCGGCACGATGTCATGGCTGCGCGGACGGTAAAAGCCGGTCACGATATTGCCCTCTCTGTCGCGGCCCACCGGATACTGCGCCTTGTTGCGGTAGTGCTCGGTCGTTTTCGCGCCCGTGATGCCGAGCAGCTTTTCGCCGTCCTGCTTTCCGATACGGGTCAGCGCGTCGCGCACCTTCTTCTCCTTGGCGCGCAGCTCCTCCTCGTAGGTAATGTGCTGATAGCAGCAGCCGCCGCACTTGTCCGAGACCGGGCAGGCAGGCGTGATGCGCGCGCGCGAGGGCGTCACGAGCTTCTCCACGCGGCCGAACGCCACGTTTTTCGTGACCTTGACGATGCGCACATCGCAGCAGTCCCCGACCGCCGTGCGCGGCACGAACACCGCCCGCCCCTCGATCTTTGCAAATCCCGTGCCGTCCGCTGTATAATCGCTGATCCGGCAGCGGTATACCTTGTTTTTCATCAGTTCCATAACAGAAATCCTCATCAGAGATGCGTTCCCGCCGCTCCCTGTTCCCTTCTCGATAGATACTTTCATTATACCACGGTCTGACCGCTCCGTGCAATCCGCAGGCCCGCTTTCCGCCGCCGGAAAATTCTTTGCGAAAAATGTAGGATTTTTCCGAAATTTTTGTTATACTGTTGTTAACAACACAGGACACAAAAGGAAGGGTTCGCCATGAATTTTTTAGAGGAACGCATCGTAAAAGACGGCGTGGTCAAGAAGGGCAACGTGCTCAAGGTTGACAGCTTTCTCAATCATCAGATGGATATCGAGCTGTTCGATAAGATGGGCGAGGAATTCAAGCGCCGCTTTGCGAATGAAAACATCAACAAGATCGTGACGATCGAGGCCTCCGGCATCGGCATTGCCTGCATCGTCGCACGTCATTTCGGCGTACCGGTCGTTTTTGCGAAGAAATCGCAGAGCATCAACATCGATGGCGACGTTTACATCGCAGAGGTCGAGTCCTTTACGCACAAGTGCAAGAATCAGGTCATCGTCTCCAAGAAATTCCTGAGCGCTGACGATCACGTGCTGCTCATCGACGATTTTCTGGCCAACGGCTACGCGCTTCAGGGTCTGATCTCCATCGTTCAGCAGGCCGGCGGCACGGTCGAGGGCATCGGCATCGCCATCGAGAAGGGCTTCCAGTACGGCGGCCGCACCATCCGCAACCTCGGCTACCATCTCGAGTCTCTCGCCATCGTGGACGGCATGGACCCGGAGACCGGCGAGGTCATCTTCCGCGAGCAGTAAAATGCCTGTCGGAAAAACTTCGTTTTCCCCGACAAGGTGTGTTCTGACGAACGCAGAACACGAGTCGTCCGAAAGTTCCCATGCGGAAACTTTCTCCCTCTAAGAGTAAAAAAACCGAGGCGCATGTCCTCGGTTTTTTTGCATTTGCACAGCAAACGCTATTTCATGCGCGCTAACGCGCGATAACATCAACATCGCAAAAACAAACTTTATCGAAAAACTGGCTCTTTTTGCTGTTTTTCAGGTCATCGTCTTGACCTGTCCGCGTTTTTCTGATAAAATAGGAAAGATTTCAGCACTTTACCGTATTCAAGCGCGCCTTGCATACGGTTTTTATTTCCAGTTCTCTGTCTGAAGGAGGAATTTCCACAAGATATGGCCACGATTTTCAGCATACTCATCAATCCGGTCACGGTGTCCGTGCTCGTTCTGTGCGCGCTGTGCCTCACCGGTCTCAACGTACTGCTTTCCATGCTCATCGCCTGCATCATCGGCGGCGTCGCGGGCGGCATTCCCCTGCTCTCCGCGCCGGAGGGCACGCAGACCGTCATGCAGCTGCTGACGGGCGGCTTCGCAAGCAATGCTACGACCGCGCTCGCCTACATCCTGCTCGGCACGTTCGCGACCTGCATCTCCACGACCGGCCTTGCCGAAATCCTGTCGAAAAAGCTCTCGCGCCTGCTCGGCGGTCACAGACTCGCCCTCATCGGCGTGCTGACGCTCGTCGCCTGCCTGTCGCAGAACCTCATCCCCGTGCACATCGCCTACATTCCCATTCTCGTGCCGCCGCTGCTCGGCATGATGAACCGCATGAGGCTCGACCGACGCGCGGTCGCGTGCGCACTCGCCTTCGGCCACAAGGTCCCCTATATCACTATTCCGTTCGGTTTCGGCCTGATCTTTCAGCGCGTGATCGCGGATAACCTCACGGAAAACGGCCTTTCCGTCACGGTACGCGACGTCACCGCCGCGAACTGGAGCATCGGCATCGCCATGCTGCTCGGTCTGCTCATCGCAGTGTTCGTACTCTACCGCAGGCCGCGCGAATATTGTGATCTGGAAGCCGACACCTCGGCCTCTGAGGAAATCTCAGAAAAGCTCGAATACCGCCACTATGTCATGCTCGGCGCGGCCATCGTCGTCGCGGTCGTGCAGGTCATCAGTCAGGATCTCGCACTGTCCGCACTGTGCGGTCTGGTCGTGATCGTCGTGTTCCGCGCGATCAAATGGAATGAAATCGACGCGCAGGTCGAGGGCGGCATCCGTCTGATGGGTCAGATCGCCATCATCATGCTCGTCGCAGGCGGCTACGCTTCGGTCATCAAGGCGACCGGCGGCATTGACGCCCTCGTGAACGCCGGCATTTCCGCCATCGGCGGCAGCAGGCCGGTCGCAGCCGTCGTCATCACGCTCATCGGTCTGCTCGTCACGATGGGCATCGGCACCTCGTTCGGCACGGTTCCCGTGCTTGCGGTGCTGTTCGTGCCCATGTGCGCCTCGCTCGGCTTTTCCACCCCGGCAACCATTCTGCTCATCTCGGCGGCCGCCGCGCTCGGTGATGCAGGCTCTCCGGCTTCGGATACCACGCTCGGCCCGACCTCCGGCCTGAACGCCGACGGCCAGCACGATCATATCCGCGATACCTGCATTCCGACCTTCATCGCGTTCAATATCCCCATCATGCTCTGCGCCATCATCATGTCGCAGGTGCTATAAAGGAAGCAAAACAGAAAAGGCACGCCGATGGCGTGCCTTTTTCGCGCCCAAAGGGGCGCAGTCTCCTGCCGCATTTTGCCTTCGGCAAAACAGGCAGGACAGGCGCACCGCAGTGCGCCGCATAAAATTCCCTATAAAAGTCCAGCTCTGCCGGACTTTTATACCTCTGCCCGCGCCGCGGCGGCGCGGCCTCGTCCGCCGCACCCCAGGGCACCTTCTCTTGCCCTTTCAGGGCAATTCACCTTGTGCGGACGAGAGGGGGGTATCGTTTCCGGTTTCTCCGGAACCGGAAACGTATCCAGGGGGGAAAGCGTCCCCCCTGGAAGAAAGCCCGCAGGCACGGAAAAAGGCCGCCTGCATTCACAGACGGCCTTTTCCACAAAGAGTAGGTAAAAAGAGTAAAGAAAGAAAAAATAATGAGAGATATAAGCAGATTAACGGGCGAAGCGGTTGTAGAACGCTTCCTCACGGTCACGGCCCATCAGCGCAGAATCTACACGATAACCATTGGTAAGCATCGCTGCAAGCGTCTCAAAATAACCACGAGTGTTCTTCATAAGGGGTTGACCTCCGTTTCAATGAATTTTTTTTAATTTTGTCCGGTTTCCCTTGACAAGTATTATTATAGTTATTTTATATAAAAATGCAATTCGAATTTTGTTTAATATAATCAAAGAAAATCACTTGGTTTTTGTGTATTAAGCACAAATTAAAAAGATGTAAAATGTAAGTAAAGCACAAATACTGGATATTTGCCGGAAAATATGGGAATATGGGAACATTTCCGGGGGAAAAGCCGTGTTATGAGTGAAAGGAGGATGAGAGACATGTCAGATGAATTGTTCGAGGACGCATTCCTGGAGGGTGCGATGGAGCGATACGGCGACGCCGTGTACCGGCTCGCGCTCTGCCGCCTCGGCTCCCGCGCGGACGCGGAGGACGTTTACCAGGATGTTTTTCTGCGTCTGCTGCGCGACACAACGGCGTTTCGCGACGGTGAACATCTCAAGGCATGGCTGCTGCGCGTGACGCTGCACTGCTGCGTTGATCTGCGGCGCTCGGCGTGGTGGAAGCGCACCGCGCCTCTGGAAGCCGCCGCGGATGCCGCCGCGCCGCTGAGCGAGGAGAAGGGCGCGCTCTGGCAGGCGGTCGAAGCGCTGCCGGCCGATCTGCGTACCGCCGTGTGGCTGCACTATGTCGAGGGCTACGGCACGGACGAGATCGCGGAAATCGTGAACTGCCGTCCGGCGACGGTACGGACAAGGCTGCATCGCGCACGCAAAAAACTGCAAACCGAACTGGAAGGAGAGCTGAATGATGAACATGTGGGACGAAATGAAGAATATAAAGGCGCCGGGCGAGCTGAAGGCGCGGACTCGCGCGGCGGTGCGTGAGGAAAAAGGCAGAGCGCGGCAGCCGGTCCGCAGCATGAGGGGCGGCATGAAGCGGCTGCTCGCGGCAGCGTGCGCATTTGCGGTCGTACTCGGCGGCGCGGCCGGACGCCATCAATCACACATTCGGCTTTGCAGCCTATGCCGCCGACACCGGCGAGCTGCGTCAGCCGAAGGACAGCAGGATCGTGTTCGACTGCGGCAGCGGCGCAGACGACCCGGACAAGGGATTTTTCTCCGGCTGCCTGTTCAAGGTGACGGGCGAGAACATCAAAACCGTCTCCGCGACCATCGACAGGGGCGCGGTGTACCGCACAAAGACCGCCAAGGATACATCGGCTGACCGCGACGAGTGGGTGCGCTCGATGTATCAGGGCACGAACCCTGAACTCGACGGCGCGGATACCGTGATGGTCTGGGGCAACGGCTTTGAGGGCGCAGAGCAGATGTACGCCGACCTGTGCTGGAAGCTGGACAACGGCTTCACCGACGAGTACGACCCGGACGCCAGCTACGGTCTGTGGCTGCCCAGCCGGAAGGAGAGCGAGGACGACGACCTTCAGGACTCGTGGCATAAGTCGGTGGACGGCTTTGAGGGCGCGAAGCTGAACGTTACGGTCACATTCACCGACGGCTCGGAGCAGATGCAGTCCATGACGCTCCACACCGGAAAACTCGCCGTCGAATACAAGGGCGAAGCGTCCGGCGCGAGTCTGACCGGCGAGGTGCTGACCGACGAGCAGGCGGCGGCCGAAGGCTATATCTACGGCGTTTACGCCGAGCTAGACTGAGCGGCGGTGATTCTTGACAACATACGGGAGAAAGCCTATAATATTGGTAGGAATATAAACAGGGAAGGTATCCGATATGCTGTTCAAAAAACTGAAACAGGCGTGGTCGAACTGGCTGAACCGCATGGCGAGCCAGAACAAGGCTGCCTTCGGCAGCGAAACGCTCGACTGCTGCCGCGTCGGCCGGGAAAACCATAAGGCAACACCGCACAATTAAAGCGGCGGTGCTTTGCGGAAATTTTGTGTCCTGACTTTGTTGCAGTTTCACGGTAATACATCAAGTATTACCGCAAAACTGTGCCTCGTCAGTACGCAAAATTTACTCGCAAATCACTCTTGTTCAATTATGCGGTATTACCCTAAATTGAAGTGCAGTTGTTGACATGGAGATACAACGGGTGGTATAATATCCGCAGAGTATTACAGGTTATTGTATCATGAAGGGGTGGAGCCGAATGAAATGTCCGTTTTGCGGCCATGATGACAGCAAGGTTGTTGATTCTCGACCGACCGATGAGGGAACGAGCATCCGGCGCCGGCGCGAATGCCTCAAGTGTTTCAAGCGGTTTACCACATACGAAACCGTAGAACGCATGCCGCTCATGCTCGTTAAGCGCGACGGCACGCGGCAGCCCTATGACCGGCAGAAGCTGCTCGGCGGTCTGGTCAAGGCGTGCGAGAAGCGTCCGGTTTCGCTCATGCAGCTCGAGCAGATCGTGGATAATGTCGAGCAGCGCGTATTCAGTGCGCTCGAGAGCGAGGTCTCGAGCAAGACCATCGGCGAGCTGGTCATGGAGCAGCTGCGCTCGGTCGACGAGGTGGCCTATGTGCGCTTTGCGTCTGTCTACCGTCAGTTCAAGGATATCAATACTTTTATGGACGAGCTGAACACCCTGCTCAAGGACAAGTAAACAGCGAAAATCAGGGGAGCCTTTGCGCCGACGGCCGCGCGGAAGGCTCCTTTTCTTTGCATTTGGCCGGACAGTGTGGTATACTGATATCATCTGAACGTATACAGCTGGGAGGATACAGACTTGCGAGTGATGCATGTGATGGGCGGCGGCGACGTTGGCGGCGCCAAGACCCAGATTATGAATACCGTAACCGGACTGAGCCGGACGAACGACGTCATGCTGATCTCGTTCCGGGCCGGTCCGTTCGCGGACGAGGCGAGAGAACGGGGCATTGATGTGCGCGTCATCGAGCGGCACAATCCGTTCCGCGCGGCACGGACCATGCGCGATCTGGTGGACGAGTTCAAGCCGGACATCATCCACTGCCACGGCGGGCGCGCGAACCTGATGGGCGCGATGGTGCGGCGCAGCCGCCGCATCCCCATCATAACGACCGTGCATTCGGACTACCGTCTGGACTACCTCGGCAGTCCGCTCAAGCAGCACACCCTCGGCACGGCAAACGCCATCGCGCTGCGCTTTCTCGACTTCTATCAGCCGGTCGCGGACCGCATGGCGCGCACGCTCATCGAGCGCGGCTTTGACCCGGAGCGCATCGTAAAGATCTACAACGGCATGGAATTCAACCGCCCGGAGGGCGAGTTCGACCGTGCAGCCTACCTCCGCGAGACCTACGGCGCGGAGATCGAGGAGGGGGATGTGCTCTGCGGCATCGCGGCGCGCCTGACCGCCGTCAAGGACATCGCGACGACCGTGCGCGGCTTCGCGGAGGCGCTCAAGACCGCGCCGCAGCTGCGCCTGTTCATCGCAGGCGACGGCGAGGACGCGGATATGCTGAAAAAGCTGTGCGACCAGCTCGGCGTGCGCGAGCGCGTGACGTTCTGCGGCTGGGTTTCGCCCGTTATGCCGTTTTTCCGTGCGATGGACATCAATCTGCTGTCCTCGGTGTCCGAGACCTTCCCGTACTCCATTCTCGAGGGCGTGTGCGCCGGCTGCGCGACCATCTGCTCGGACGTCGGCGGTATGCCGGAGCTCATCGACACGGGCGAGAACGGCTATATCTTCCCGGTCGGAGACGACAAAAAGCTCGCGGAATACATGGCGCGGCTCGCGAACGACGCGGCGCTCCGCCATACCTTCGCGGAGGCGCTCTACGCCAAGGCGTCCCGGGATTTCTCCAAGGACAAGATGTGCGAGCGGCAGGAGGCGAACTACCGCCATGTCATCGCGCGCTTTCACCGGCCGAAGGACGAGCGCGAGAGCATCGTCATCTGCGGCGCATACGGACGCGGCAACGCGGGCGACGACGCCATTCTTGAGGCGATCGTGCAGGAGATGCGTGAGCTCGATCCGCTGCGCACCATCACGGTCATGTCGCGCCGTCCGCGCGAGACCCGTGTGGTCTACCGCACGAACGCGGTCTACACCTTCAACGTGTTTTCCGTGCTGCGGAAGTTCCGCCGCGCCGCGCTCTACATCAACGGCGGCGGCTCGCTCATGCAGGATGTCACCTCGACGCGCTCGCTGTGGTATTACTGCTACACGCTCCGCGCGGCGAAAAAGCGCGGCTGCAAGGTCATGATGTACGGCTGCGGCATCGGCCCGATCAACCGCGCGGCCAACCGCAAAATGGCCGCAAAGACCATCGACGCCTCGGTCGACCGCATCACGCTGCGCGACGACAATTCCCGTGCGCTGCTGAGCGAAATGGGCGTTGTGCATCCGGATATCTGCGTGTCTGCCGACCCGACCATCATCCTGACGCCCGCGCCGCACGAGATCGTCAATCTCGCGCTCGAAAAGTGCGGCATCGACCCGGACGGGAGCTATATCGGCTTCGGCCTGCGCAACTGGAAGGGACTGGACGACGCGCTGCCCGAGATCGCGGCGGCGGCGGACTATGCCTATGAAAAGCACGGCCTCACGCCGGTGTTCGTGCCCATCGAGTTCCCGAGCGACCTCATGCCGGCCGAGCGCGTGGGCGCGCTGCTGCACTGCCCGTGGCACGCGGTCCGCATCCGCCAGCCGATCGAGACGACCATCGGCATTCTCGCGCGCATGAAAACCGTCGTGGGCATTCGCCTGCACTCGCTGATGTTCTCGGCAGGGCAGGGCGTGCCGGTCGTCGGTATGAGCTACGACATCAAGGTGGACGGCTTCCTCAAGTATATCGGCAGCCGGACCTGCCTTCAGCTCTCGTCCGTCCGAGCGGACGAGCTGTGCCGCCTGATCGACGAGTGCGTTTCGGGCGCGCTCGACAGCGAGGTGCACCGCACGGCGGAAATGCTGCGCGACAGGGAACAGGAAAACGTAAAGGGAGCAGCCGCGCTGCTCCGTCTGTCCGGGGACTGATATCTGACCGGCAGTCCGTGTTTTCTTCGCGCTTAAACAACCAAAAGGGGTTATGATATGAAAAACCATGTCGTTTGTCTTTCGACAACCAACTATCATCCGCTGCCGACGCGCAAGCAGAACGTCATGAGCCGGCTGCGGAACAGTGAGGTGCTGTATTTCGACCCTCCGGTGTCGATCATCGCGCCGCTCAAGGATAAAAAGGCCTCCGCCTATATCAGTAAATACAGGCAGCCCGGCGAAAAGGTCGAGGGGCATGAGAACATCACGGTCTATGCCCTGCCGCCCGTGCTGCCGTTCTTCAACAAGTTCCGCTGGGTGAACAGGCTCAACCAGAAGCGTCAGGCGGCTTTCGTGCGCAGAAAGCTGCGAGAGCAC
>ENA-ORLY01003135-ORLY01003135.1-human-gut-metagenome-genome-assembly--contig:-NODE-3135-length-13972-cov-8.561569_pt1 | contig 13972 bp, 10 predicted proteins | sample MGYA00243071_ERZ508832 | MGnify/ENA primary metagenome ERZ508832 (study PRJEB26277, sample SAMN04329777) | human gut metagenome | biome: human-associated habitat | host: Homo sapiens | place: USA...
GGTGGGATGCTGGACCGGCTGGATGGATGTGGACACCCAAATCGCCCGTTACAACGTAAACGCCTACCTGTCCGGCCGACTGGATACGGTGGACGTGGCCCACCTGGCCGGTCTATCGGACGGCGCCGTTCCCCAGCTGGCGCGGCTCCTGGAGGCGGAGGACCCGCAAATTCGCGCCCAAGCCCGTGAGGTCCTGGCCGACCGGGTCCTGGAATACTACTACGTGACGGAGCAAAACGGCGCCGTCACACTGCAGGCCCGGGAAGAGCCCCGGCTTCGAGGCTGGACCTGGACCCAGGCCCAAGCGCTTCCCCTGCTGGAATCCCTGGCCCCGGAGCTTCAGGACGAGCTCTTGGACTGAGCCTCCCCAAAATTTAAAAGCTGCTGCAACCCCACGGACCAAACCGTCCGCGCGCCGTTGCAGCAGCTTCTCATTGCCCATTATTTATCAAAATTCTGCCGGAGCTTCTCAAAAAACTTTGCAATCTTCGGCTGCGCGCCGGAATCCTTGGCGCTGTCCTCAAAGCGGCGGAGCAGCTCCTTTTGCTCCCGGGAGAGCCGGGTGGGCGTCTCCACCACCACCGTCACCAGCTGATCGCCCCGGGCCTTGCTGTGCAGGAAGGGGATGCCCTTGCCCCGCAGGCGGAAGGTCGTTCCGGTTTGCGTCCCCTCCGGGATGTTATACCGGACCTTCCCGTCCAAGGTGGGGACCTCCAGCTCCGCGCCCAAGGCGGCCTGAGAGAAGGTGATGGGCAGCTCGCACAGAACGTTGGCCCCATCCCGCTGGAAGAAGGGGGGGCTGCGAATGGAAATCTCCACCAGGAGGTCTCCGTTGGGCCCGCCGTTGGAGCCGGTACAGCCTTCCCCCCGGACCCGGACGCTCTGCCCGTCGTCCACGCCCGCCGGAATCTGAACCCGAACCTTGGTGGAACGACGCACCTTCCCCTTGCCCCGGCAGGTGGAGCAGGGATCTTTGATGATCTTTCCGGTGCCGCCGCACTTGGGGCAAGCCGTGGTGGACTGCATGGTCATCCCCATAAAATTCTGGGTGGTGCGCACAGACCCGGTTCCCCGGCAGGTGGGGCAGGTTTCCGGCGCGGTACCGGCGGCGGAGCCGCTGCCGCCGCATTTGGCGCAGGTCTCGATGCGGACCACCGGCACCTCTTTTTCCGTGCCGAAGGCGGCTTCCTCAAAGGTCAGCTCCAGCCGGGCGCCCACATTCTCCCCCTGGCGCGGGGCGTTGGCGCTCCGCCTGCCGCTGCCGCCGCCGAACAAATCTCCAAAGATGTCGCCGAAGCCGGAAAAGGCGTCTCCAAAGCCCCCAAAGCCGCCGCCGAAGCCTCCGGCATTGGGATTGAAGTTGGGATCTACCCCGGCAAAGCCAAATTGATCGTACCGGCTCCGCTTTTCGTCGTTGGACAAGACCTCGTAGGCCTCGCCCACCTCTTTGAATTTCGCTTCCGCCTCTTTGTCTCCCGGATTCCGGTCCGGGTGATACTGGAGCGCTTTCTTTCGGTAAGCCTTCTTAATTTCTTCGGCGCCGGCGCTCTTCCCGACGCCCAGAACCTCGTAATAATCGCGTTTCTTCTCGTCACTCATGGCTCCTCACCTCGCTTGGATGTACTGGCGCAAATAAGCGCAACAGCGGAGGGACGTGAACCCCGTCCCTCCGGCATCGCTGTTGGGTAAATCAATCCTTGACTTCCTCGTAGTCCGCATCCACGACGCCGTCGTCTCCCGGCGTCCCGGCGCCGGGATCGGCGCCTGCCGCGCCGCCCTGGGGGCCGGATTGCTGATACAGCTTTTCCGAAATGGCGTAGAATGCCTTCTGGGCCTCCTCGGTCGCGGCCTTAATGGCCTCTACGTCGTTGCCCTTATTGACCTCCTTCAGCTTCTCAATCGCAGCCTGAATGGGAGCCTTCTCCGAATCGGTCACCTTGCCGCCCAGATCCGCCAGGGTTTTTTCGCTCTGATAGATGACCTGGTCGGCCGCGTTGTGGGCGTCCACCTCGTCCTTCCGGGCCTTATCCTCCGCCGCGTACTGCTCGGCCTCCTTCACCGCCTTGTCGATGTCCTCCTTGGACAGATTGGAGGAAGCGGTAATAGAGATCTTCTGCTCCTTGCCGGTGCCCAGATCCTTCGCGCTGACCTTCACGATACCGTTTGCATCGATATCGAAGGTGACTTCGATCTGAGGCACACCACGGGGAGCCGGAGCAATGCCATCCAGGTGGAACACACCCAGGCTCTTGTTGTCGCGGGCAAACTCACGCTCGCCCTGCAGAACGTTGATCTCAACAGAGGGCTGGTTATCAGCAGCAGTGGAGAACACCTGGCTCTTGTGGGTGGGGATGGTGGTGTTACGGTCAATGATCTTGGTGCACACGCCGCCCAGGGTCTCAATGCCCAGGCTCAGCGGGGTGACATCCAGCAGCAGCAGGCCCTTGACATCGCCCTGCAGAACGCCGCCCTGGATGGCAGCGCCCACAGCCACGCACTCATCGGGGTTGATGCCCTTGAAGGGCTCGCAGTTCAGTTCCTTCTTGACTGCATCGTAGACAGCGGGGATACGGGTGGAACCACCGACCATCAGGACCTTCTTCAGGTCAGAGGGACGCAGGCCTGCATCCTGCAGAGCCTTGCGGACGGGGCCCATGGTACGGTCGACCAGATCTGCGGTCAGTTCGTTGAACTTTGCGCGGGTCAGGGTCATATCCAGATGCTTGGGGCCGGTAGCGTCGGCAGTGATGAAGGGCAGGTTGATCTGGCTGCTCATCGCGCTGGACAGCTCGATCTTTGCCTTCTCGGCAGCTTCCTTCAGGCGCTGTGCAGCCATCTTGTCCTTGCGCAGGTCGATGCCGTTCTCGGTCTGGAAGGCGTCTGCCATCCAGTCGATGATGCGCTGGTCGAAATCATCGCCGCCCAGGTGGGTATCACCGTTGGTGGCCAGGACCTCGGTCACGCCGTCGCCCATCTCAATGATGGACACATCGAAGGTGCCGCCGCCCAGGTCGTAGACCATGATCTTCTGGTCCTCTTCCTTATCAATGCCGTATGCCAGAGAAGCGGCAGTGGGCTCGTTGATGATACGGCGGACGTTCAGGCCTGCGATGGTGCCGGCATCCTTGGTGGCCTGACGCTGGCTGTCGTTGAAGTAGGCAGGCACGGTGATGACGGCCTCGGTGACGGGCTCGCCCAGGTAAGCCTCGGCATCAGCCTTCAGCTTCTGCAGGATCATTGCGCTGACCTGCTGGGGAGTGTACTCCTTGCCGTTCAGGGTCACCTTGTGGTCGGTGCCCATGTAACGCTTGATGGAAGCCACGGTGTTTTCGGGGTTGGTGATGGCCTGACGCTTTGCGACCTGGCCGACCAGACGGTCGCCGGTCTTGGTAAAGCCGACCACAGACGGGGTGGTGCGTGCACCCTCAGAGTTTGCGATGACAACGGGCTCGCCGCCCTCCATGACAGCTACGCAGCTGTTGGTAGTACCAAGGTCGATACCAATGATCTTACTCATAATGAAAACTCCTCTCGAAAGAACAAATCTTGTTTATGTGATGCTCAAGTTTTTGCTTAGCGGATGGTATATTCAAAACTCCCTTGCGGAAGTTCAGGCGTTGTTATTCGGCCACCACAACGGTCGCATGGCGGACGATCTTGTCGCCCAGCTTGTAACCCTTCTGGTAGACGGTGACCACCGTGCCGCTCTCCTGCCCGTCCGGGGCGGGGATCTGCTGCACGGCGTTCATGAAGTTGGGATCAAAGGGCTTACCCAGCGCTTCGATCTCCTCTACATGGAGGGCTTCCAGCGCCTTGGCGGCTTTGTCCAGCGTCATGACCACACCCTTCTTGTAGTTCTCGTCGGTGGTAGGAGCGTTGGCCGCCATATCCAGCGTGTCGAGAATGGGGATGATCTGGTTCACGGCAAAGGAAATGCCGTCGTTGAACTTCTGGTCGGCTTCGCGGGTGGAGCGCTTGCGGTAGTTGTCGTACTCGGCAGCCATGCGCAGCAGCTGTTCCTTGGCCTGTGCGGCGTTCTGCTCGGCCACGTCCAGCTTAGCCTTGACGGCTTCCATCTCGCGGGCCTTCTTGTTGAACCAGCCGCCGTCCTTTTTCTTGTCGTCCTTCGGGTCGGCAGCTTCTTCTGCGGCGGGCTCCTGTGCGGGAGCTGCCTGCTCTGCCGTTGCCTCCGGAGCGGCGGCGGGCTGCTGCTCCGTTTCCACAGCGGGAGCAGTCTTTTTGGTTTCTTCGCTCATTCCAGATCCTCCTTATAGATCACAGTCCGCCGGGGTGCGGCAGCCTGCGGGGTGTCTTTTCGTTTGCCGCTCATGCCCTCGCCCAGCTGGTCTGCAAAGTAATGCAGCAGCGGCATCAGCTTCTGGAAGGGCATCCGGGTGGGGCCGATCAGGGCAATGGAGCCCCACAGGCCTCCGCCCACCAGATACCGGTCGCTCACGATGCACATGCCGGGGATCTGCGGCTCCAGATCCTCGCCCAGCAGCACGCTCTCATTGCGGTCTGCGGGGGGTGCGATGAGGCCAGCGGCCTGTTCCTCGTCGTTCAGCAGGGTGAGGATGTCGCCCACCTTGCCGTCCAGCTGCGGCCAGTCCAGCAGGTGCTGCTCGCCGCCCAGAAAGACGTGGGGTTTGACCGAGTCCTGCAGAATGGCGGCGGCGGCGCTGATGACGGGCACCAGTTCCGGGTCGATCTGACTGCACAGCTCGGCCAGCATCCGGCCGGACAGATCCACCGGTGCCACAAAGGTCAGGCTGTGGTTCAGCAGTGCGGCCAGGGCAGCGGCTTTCTCACGGGAGAGGCCGCTGCGCACCCGCGCCACCCGGGTGCGGACGTAACCGGCGGTGGTCACCGCCAGCACAGCGGCTGCGCTGCGGCCCACCTGCACCACCTCGTAATGGGCGATGCACAGGTCCTCGGCGCAGGGGGTGCTGACCGCGGCGGTACAGCCGCTGATGGCGGCCAGCGCTCTGGCGGCACCCTGTGCCAGCTTTTCCGGTTCATGATCAAGGCTGGCGAACACGGCATCCACCCGGGCGCGGGTCACGCGGTCCAGCGGCTGATCGTCCGTCAGCAGGTTGTCGAGATAATAACGGTAGCCCTTGGCGCTGGGCACGCGGCCCGCACTGGTGTGGGGCTGTTCCAGCAGGCCCAGCTTTGTCAGCGCCGCCATTTCATTGCGAAGGGTGGCGCTGGACACAGCCATGTCAAAGTAGTTGGCCAGCACACTGCTGCCCACGGGCTCACCTTCGAGACCATACAGCGCCACGATCGCCTGCAAAACGCGTTGTTTGCGTGCATCCATCGTCATAGCGCCTGCCTCCTTTTTGCTTGGCTTTTCTTGTTTAGCACTCCTTGTTCCTGAGTGCTAAGACCATTATAGCCAATTTTCCGGTGCTGTCAAGGGCTTTGCAAAAATGTTTTGAAAGATTCATAATTCTGTCATAAACCCAGCAAAACTCCCCCAGTCATCGCTGCCGCGATGCCAGCCCCCAAGGGAGGAGCTTCCGCCGCAGGCGACTGAGGGAGTTTTCGTTTTCTTTTACTCTTCCATCTGCTTTGCCAGAAAGGCCGCCGCCACGCTCACGGCCTTACACTGGGCTTCGTCCGGCGTGGCGGTGCGGTCCTCGGTCAGCAGCCCCACCGCACCGGCCACGTCCCCCGCCGCGATGATGGGCACCGCGCACAGCAGCACCCGGGCGGCCCCTTCGCAGGGCATCAGGGCCCGGTCCGGCTCGCCCTCGTTCCGGTAGGGGCGGCGGGCGTCCATGAGCTTTTCCAGCGGCTGACTGATGCTGCGGTCGGCCAGTTCCCGCCGGCCTGCCCCGCTCACGGCCAGAATGTGGTCCCGGTCGGCCACAAAGGCGGTGAGGGCAAAGCTCTTGTTGAGCACCTCGGTGTACTGGGCGGCTACGTTGCTCATCTCCCCGATGGGCGAATACTTTTTGAAGATCACTTCCCCGTCCCCGGTGGTAAAGATCTCCAGTGGGTCCCCGCGCCGGATGCGCTGGGTGCGGCGGATCTCCTTGGGGATGACCACCCGGCCCAGTTCATCAATGCGGCGGACGATTCCGGTTGCTTTCATGCTGCATTTCCTCCCTGTTTCCGGTTTTGCTTGCAATTGGCTGTGCCTATAGTATCTGTCAGCCAAGGGAATTTATACCTGCCGTGCACGGTGTAAAAAATCCCGCCGGGCGCGCCCCGTTTTTCTTTGCCCCTTCATTGTGTTTTGGGCGGGCTTCTGCTACAATAAACACAAATCCAACCACGAAAGGCAGGTGCCGGCATGGCACACATCCTCATTCTGGGCGGCGGGGCCGCCGGGCTGGCGGCCGCTCTGGCTGCCGCGCAGACAGACCCCACAGCCCGCGTCACGGTGCTGGAGCGCAGCCCCCGCCCGGGCAAAAAGCTGCTGGCCACCGGCAACGGCCGCTGCAACCTCGACAACGAGGGCATCACGCCGGAAAGCTACTCTTCTGCTGACCGCGCCGCGCTGGACGCGCTGCTGCGCACGGTGAACGCCGCCGACCCACTGGGCTGGTTCCGTGCGCTGGGCCTTTACACCCGCACCGATGAGACCGGCCGGGTATACCCCTACTCCAATCAGGCCGCCGACGTGCTGGCCCTGCTGGAGCATCATCTGGCCCGCTGCGGCGTGGAGGTGCGTACCGGCTGCACTGTGCAGACCCTGAGCCAGAGCCGGGGCGGCTATGTGGTGCTGTTCTCCAACGCGGATGGTGCCGACGAGAGCTTACGGGCCGATGCCGTGGTCTGTGCCATGGGCGGCAGTGCCGGGCCGCAGTTCGGCACCGACGGCTTCGGCCCCCGGTTCGCCGCTCAGTGCGGCGGTGCACTGGCCCCGCTGTACCCCTGCCTGACCGCTTTGCAGTGTGCAAAGCCGGACAAGCGCCTGGCCGGCATCCGGGCCAAGGCCCACGCCGCCCTGTACAATGGCAGCACCCTGCTGGCAGATTACCGGGGCGAGGTGCAGTTCACCGACTACGGCCTGTCCGGCATCTGCATCATGGACCTGACCCGCCACCTGACCCCGGCGGTGAAAAGCCCTGCCGTGGAGCTGGACCTCTTCCCGGACATTGCCGAGGACGCACTTTCCGCGCTGTTCGCCGCCCGCGTACCGCTGCTGCCGGGCGATACGGCGGCAGACTTCTGGCTGGGCCTGCTGAACGCCAAGTTGGGCCGTGCCCTGTGGCAGGCCGCCGGCCTGCCGGACGCCGATGTGCACCGGCTCTCCGCCGCCCAGTGGCAGAAGCTGGCCCACACCGCCAAGCACTGGCGGTTCGACGGCCTGACCCCCTGCGGCTGGAAGCAGGCGCAGGTCACCGGCGGCGGCCTTGCCCTCACCGAGCTGGAACCGGATTTCCAGTTCAAGGGCTGCCCCGGCCTTTACTTTGTGGGCGAAACGCTGGACTGCGTAGGCCGCTGCGGCGGCTTCAACCTGCACTGGGCCTTTGGCAGCGGCCTTGCCGCCGGGCGCAGTGCGGCAAAACCGCGCCGGGCTGTACCGTCCCAGAAGCCTCCCCGCAAAAAGAAACATTGACAAAAAAGCCGGGCCGTTCCACGATGCGTGGAACGGCCCGGCCGCGTTTTATCCGGTCTTACTGGCCGCGCTGTGCCGCTTCCTCGGCGGCCGCTTCGGCTTCTTCCTGTTTCTGGTACTCCTCAAAGGCCGACCACATGGGCTCGATATCCAGCCCCTTCACCCGGCGGTCCAGATAATTTTTCGTGATGGCCACCACCGTACCGGACAGTGCCAGCACGCCGATGAGGTTCGGGATCATCATCAGGCCGTTGAAGGTATCGGACAGATCCCAGGCAAGGCCCAGCTTCATGGTGGAGCCCACCACGGTCATGCCCACGAACACCACTTTATAGATGCGGCTGCCCGTGGTGCCGAACAGGTACTCCACCGCTTTCGTGCCATAGTGGCTCCAGCCCAGCGTGGTGGAGTAGGCAAACAGCAGGATGGAAATGGCGATGAACTTGGGGCCAAGGCTGCCAAAGGCAGCGGTGAAGGCCTGCCCCACCAAGGCGTTGTCCTGCACGTTGGCCAGCACCGCGCCGCTCTGCAGGTCCACCACGCCGGTGGTCAGGATGACCAGGGCGGTGAGGGTGCACACCACGATGGTATCGGCAAACACCTCAAACACACCCCACATGCCCTGATGCACCGGCTCCTTGACGTTGGAAGCCGAATTGACCATGACCGCCGAGCCAAGGCCCGCCTCATTGGAGAAGGCACCGCGCTTGAAGCCCCAGGTGATGGTCTGGCTGATGCCGTAGCCCAGCGCACCGCCGCCGGCAGCCTGCAGGTTGAAGGCGCCCTTGAAAATGGCCCCGAAGGCTGCCGGGATGTTGCCTGCGTGCATCACCACGATGATCAGCGCACCGGCAATGTAGAACAGCGCCATGAGCGGCACCAGCTTTTCGGTGACCGCCGCCACACGCTTCAGGCCGCCGATGACGATGAGCGCCGTGACCACCATGAGGGCCAGACCGGTGACGATGGTGGGCACCCCGAAGGCAGCGTTCATATTGCCGGCAATGGAGTTGAGCTGGCTCATGTTGCCGATGCCGAAGGACGCCAGAATGCAGAAGCAGGCAAACAGCACGGCCAGCACCTTGCCCAGCTGCTTGCAGCCCTTCTTTGCGCCCAGACCGTCGGTGAGGTAGTACATGGCACCGCCGCTCCACTCGCCTTTTTCATTTTTGCGGCGGTAGTACACACCCAGCACGTTTTCCGAAAAGCTGGTCATCATGCCCAGCAACGCCATGACCCACATCCAGAAGATGGCACCCGGCCCGCCGGAGACGATGGCCGTGGCCACGCCCACGATGTTGCCGGTGCCGATGGTGCCCGCCAGCGCTGTACACATGCTCTGGAACTGGCTGATGGCCATGTCCTCCTTGCTGGTGTGGGCGGTGACGTCCTTGTTGGTAAAGATGGCTCCGATGGTGTGCCGGAGCCAGTAGCCCATTTTGCGGAACTGGAAAAATCCGGTGCGCACCGACATGATCAGGCCGGTGCCGAACAGCAGCGCCAGACCCGCCGGGCCCCAGACCACTCCGTTAACTGCATTGTTGATCTGCGTGATCCATTCCAGCATGGTAAATTTCCCCCTCTTACACAAAACAAAAAAGCAGACAGAACCCACCAAAGGCTCTGTCTGCAAAATTCAGGCGCATTCATTTTCCGCTGCCGGGCACGCCGCATTCCCGGCGGTGCCCTTGTGCGTATCAGACGATGGCTCTGTCCTTTTGCCTGAGAGATACAGCCGCCTTTCCCTGCGGCCTTACACCTTCGGCACCCGCTGCTGCGGGCTTCTCCAGAGTGCAGGGCAATGCTTCCCCGCACGTCTTTCCAGTTCTTTCTCTGTGCACAGCTGTGCACGACAGAAAGACTATACCATATTTTGCCCCCATGTGCAAGCTCTTTTTTCCATCTTATGCCGCACGCACCGCCAGAATGCAAAGCAGAACGGCCGGAACCGCCCCACAGGCCAAAAACACCACCGCCCCCGGCCGCCGGGGGATAGGGTCCGGCAGACGGGGGCGGCAGTGCTTGTATCAGGGGAGAGAGATGGCTTAGTTGGTTTCGCCCTTGGGCAGCAGCCCGGCACGCTCCAGTGCCGGGCGCAGGGCCAGGTACAGCACCACCACGCACACGGTGGAGGCCACGCTGTTCACAAAGGTGACGCCGCCTGCGATCTTGGTCAGGGCCTGTGCCACGGTGTATTCCTGGCCAAAGATGTACACATTGCGGAAGTAGCCCAGGAACGGGTCCGTAAACACGTTCAGCAGCAGGCCGGAGGCCGCGGCCACGATCACCTTGACGAGGTAACCGCTGCTGTGCTTGTCCAGCTCCCGCAGCTTGAAGGCCTTATGGGCCACCGCGCCGCAGGTGATGCCGATGATGAACTTGAGCACAAAGGTGGTGATGGCGTAGCCCGGGTCACCGGCCAGGATGTCGGCCAGAGCCAGACCGATGGCACCGGCCAGACCGCCGGACACACCGTCCAGCAGCAGGGCGGTCAGGGCCGTGAAGGTGTTGCCCAGATGGAACGAGGAGCCGCCGTAGAACGGCAGCCGGAAAAACAGGTAGGCCACCAGGCTCAGCGCGGCCATGACGCCGGTAAGGGCCAGTTCCTTGGTGGTAAAGGTGCGCTTGTACAGCACACTGCCAAACACGATGGCAACGACAACGACTGCCAGCAGCAGCCACATTGCAGTAGTAGACATGATTGCTTTCCCTCCAAATTTCAACATCGCCGGACTTTTACCGCTGCGTTCCGCAACCGCACAACCGTGGAACTTGTCGGGGCGAGGCCCCTCCATCTTGCTTCCGCAAGACCGTTCCACCGCTTCAAAGCCCCACTGGGGCTTTGATCGCTGACGCAACCGCTTACCCACCATCCTACTTGACATTTGGGTGTCCGGCGGGTATGCTCCTATTATACGCGGAACTGACCTCATGAAAATACCCAGAATAAAGTTTTTTTATGGGGCCAGTTTGGCATTCTGCAAAAAGAGGAGGACACGATCATGGTCCATTTGACCACCGCACTGGAGCCGGGCTCCGGGGTGCCGCTGTACGAACAGCTGTACCGCAGTCTGGCCGGAGAGATGCGCACCGGGGCCCTGCCCGCCGGCACCCGGATGCCCGGCAAGCGGCGGCTGGCGGCGGAACTGTCGGTCTCGGTAAACACTGTGGACACCGCCTACCAGATGCTGGCTGCCGAGGGCTACCTTGCCGCCCGGGAGCGCAGCGGCTTTTATGTACAGGAATATCTGGCGCTGCCGCAGGTCGGGCCGGATGCACGGGGCCCGTCGCCTGCCCCGGCCGTGCCGGAGCCCGCCGCGCCGGAACCGCCGGTGCGGTACGACCTGTCCACCCGGGGCGTGGACCCGGGGCTGTTTCCCTTCCGCACCTGGGCGCGGCTGCAGAAGGAACTGCTGTACTCCTCCCCGGAGCTGCTGACCAACGGCGACGCCCAGGGTGACCTTGCCCTGCGGCAGGCGCTGGCGGATTATCTGGCCGAATACCGCGGCGTGCAGTGCGGTGCCCATCAGGTGGTGGTAGGTGCCGGTCTGGAATATCTGCTGGGCCTGCTGGCCCCGCTGCTGCACGGCACCGCCGCCGTGGAGACCCCCGGCTACCCCCGCGCTTTGCAGGTGCTGGAAAACACCGGCATGCGCTGCTGCTGCCTGCCCGTGGACGAGGGCGGCCTTTCGCTGGATGCATTGGACCGCTCCGGGGCCGCCGTGTGTTACGTTACCCCCAGCCACCAGTTCCCCACCGGGGTCACCATGCCGGCCGGCCGCCGGGCCGAGCTGCTGCACTGGGCCGCCCGCCGCCCCGGCCAGCGCTACATCATTGAGGATGACTACGACTCCGAGTTCCGCTTTGACACCCGCCCCCTGCCCAGCCTGCAGGGCATGGCCGGGGCCGACGGCCCGGTGGTGTACCTGTCCACCTGCTCCCGCAGCCTTGCGCCTGGCATCCGCATTGCCTACATGGTGCTGCCGGAACATCTGCTGCCCGCCTGGCACGCCAAATACCGGCTGTACTCCGGCACCGTAAGCCGCTTTGAGCAGCAGACGCTGGCCCGCTTCATCACCGGGGGCTACTTCACCCGGCATCTGGCCCGGGAGAGGGTGGCCTACAAGGCCCGCCGCGACGCTCTGACTGCTGCCCTGAACGCTGCCTTTGCCCCCGGCGAACTCACCCTCATCGGCCTGCACACCGGCCTGCACCTGCTGGCACACCTGCGCAATGCCCCGCCGGATGCAGCCCTGCACGCGGCAGCAAGGGCGCAGGGGGTGCGGCTGAGCCTGCTCAGCGACTACGACCTGACCGGCAGCGGCAGCACCGCCCCCGGCACCTTTGTGCTGGGTTACGGCTCGCTGGCGGATGACGCCTGCCCGTCGGTGGGCGAAACGTTGAAAAAGCTCTGCACCGCCGCAAGGGACTCCTCGTTGAGGGTGTAACGCCCGGCCTGCTCGTCGCCCGGCAGGACCTGCGTCTCGATCTGCGCTTCGTTGTTGGCCAGAAATTCCAGCGTACGGTCCAGTGTGTCAAGGTCCAGTGCGGTCAGGTCGGTCAGCAGCGAGGCACTCACCGACCGCAGCGCCTGCGGCAGGGCCCCGGGCAGCAGGTCGAGGTTCTGGCGGAAAAAGGCATCCCACACCGCGCCCCGCGCCGCGGCCCGGTGGGCCTGCGGCACAACGGCGTCCGCGTCCATTCCGGTCAGAAAGCCGTGGGCTTCTGCCGCCGAAAGCCCCTGCACCCGGCTGTCGCGGCCATAGCGGGCCAGCTCCCCGGCGGTCATCGCCCCGGAAAAGCCCACCCGCACCGGCCCGTACCGGGCCGTGATGCGCTCCAGTACGGCCTCCGACAACGCCAGGTATCGGGTATCCTCCGGCAGGGGCAGGCACTCCATCAGTGCCTGTCGGCAGCGGGCCGGCCCCGCCGCCGTGTAACAGTCGGCCAGTGCCGCGGCCTCGTCCGCAAAGGTCACCTGCAGCCCGGCGGGCACCGCCAGCAGATGCACACCGTTCTGGCTGGCGTTCAGGTAGGCCAGCACAAAGCCCGGCTGCTCCCCCGCCGTGCACACCAGCACGGTCAGGCGGTCGCTCTCCCGCGGGAGCTGTACCGCCACGCCCTGCTGGCTCCGGGCCGCCTGCCGCAGCTGGCGGCTGAGCTGCTGCCGACTGAGCAGTACGGTACCGCCCACCAGCGGCACCAGCACCAGAAGCGCCGCCCCCAGTGCCGCCCAGAAGGGGTTCCACCCCCGGTGCCGGTCGTGCTGTGCATGCATCCTGCTCCCCTGCCTTTCTGCAGGGAGTATGGGCCGCTGTGCCGCAATTATGCAGCATGCGGCCTTTGCTCTTGTGTCCGGCCCGGTTTTGTGTTATGGTAAAAGATAGTTCTCATCCACTGCATCGAAAGGAGATCTCCCGTGGCAAACGCCGTTAAAACCCCATCCCAAAACAATCTGATGACCGAGGGCAGCATCGTGAAGAGCCTGCTGCTGTTCGCCCTGCCGCTGATCTTCGGCAACCTGCTGCAGCAGCTGTACAACACCGCCGACAGCATCATCGTAGGCAACTTTGTGGGAGCCAACGCCCTGGCGGCGGTAGGCTCCAGCGGCTCCCCCATCTACCTGCTCATCGGCTTCAGCCAGGGCCTGGCCGTGGGCGCGGGCGTGGTGGTGTCGCAGTTCCTGGGGGCCAAGGACCACCGGGAAGCCCAGGAGGCCGTGCACACCTCGCTGGCCATCGCCGTGATCATGGGCCTGCTGCTCACCGTGGGCGGCATCGCCTGCAGCCGGGCCCTGCTGGTGGCCATGAATACCCCCGCCGAGGTGCTGGGGGATGCCGTGATCTACATCCGCATCTATTTTGGCGGCGTGCTGTTCAGTGTAGTGTACAACATGACTGCCGGCATCCTGAACGCCGCCGGAAACTCCCGCCGCTCCCTCATCTATCTGGCATGGGCCTCGGTGACCAACATCGTGCTGGATCTGGTGTTCATCGTGATCTTCCGCATGGGCGTGGCGGGGGCCGCCATCGCCACCGATATCAGCCAGCTGGTGTCCTGCGTGCTGAGCCTGCGGTTTCTGATAAAATCCACCGACGACTGCCGGGTGATTCCCCGCGAGATCCGCCTGCACAAAAAGATGGCCGCCCGCATCATCCGGGTGGGCCTGCCCACCGGCATCCAGAACATGGTCATCTCCTTTTCCAACGTGCTGGTGCAGGCCAGCGTGAACAGCTACGGTGCCGCCGCCATGGCCGGGTTTGCCGCCTACATGAAGATCGACGGCTTCAACATCCTGCCGGTGAGCAGCATCAGCATGGCCGCCACCACCTTTGTGGGCCAGAACTACGGCGCGGGCCGGCTGGACCGGGTAAAAAAAGGCACCTGGGTCACCCTGAC
>ENA-ORLY01003138-ORLY01003138.1-human-gut-metagenome-genome-assembly--contig:-NODE-3138-length-13966-cov-5.460868_pt1 | contig 13966 bp, 15 predicted proteins | sample MGYA00243071_ERZ508832 | MGnify/ENA primary metagenome ERZ508832 (study PRJEB26277, sample SAMN04329777) | human gut metagenome | biome: human-associated habitat | host: Homo sapiens | place: USA...
TCTTATCCTCTGTGCTCGTTTCTTCCTTTCCAAACCGCAAACTGAATTTGCGGTTTGGGTTTTTCTATGCAAATCTGTGACAACCTCTCAGTCTCGGCTGCGCCGAGCCAGCTCCCCTGGAAGGGGAGCCTTGGGATCTCATGCTTCCCGGACGGGGATGGTGATCTCGGTGACGAATTTTTCGGTGTCGTTCGTCAGGCCGTAGTCGATCAGGGTGATCTCGCGGGAGAAGCCGTCCGGCTGCAGGCCGTTTGCGCGGATATAGTCCATCAGGCGGCGGTTGGCGATGACGGTGATCACGATGAAGGAGATCTGGATAAACCCGTCCTGCACGGAGATGGGGACGCCAATCTTCAAGATCGCGTCCATCACCGGCTTCTGCGGGCGCAGGTCCGCCTTTGCCAGCGGCATGGTCCTTCTGCACACGATCACCGCGAGGCTGATCGCCACGCTGATGGCCTGCGAGAGCGACGTGCTGAGCGCGGCCCCGGCAGGACCAAGGTGCAGCGCGCCGATAAACAGGTAGTCAAGCGCGATATTGGCCAGGCAGGCAATGAAGATAAAGATCATCGGGCTTTTGGAATCGCCCATGCCGCGGAAGATGGTGCTGAGGATATTATACGCCGTAATGCACGGAATGCCAGGAAAACAAATCGTCAGATAGCGGACCGTCCCCTCGACCGCCGCCTCCGGCGTCGACATGACGGCCGTGATCGGGCGGCGGAGCAGCAGCAGCCCGGCCGTCAGCACGAGCGAGAGCGACAGAAACAGCGTCACCGTATTGCCCGTGGCCGCGGCGGCCTGCGGCCGGTCGTCCGCGCCGATGGCCCGCACGATCGAGACTGTCGTGCCCATCGCCAGCCCCACGATCATGACCGTCAGTATATGCATGACCTGCGAGCCGACGGCGACGGCCGTCGTCCCCGCGACGCCCTCATACTGGCCAATGATGAACAGGTCCGCCATCCCATAGAGCGTCTGCAGCAGGTAAGACAGCAGATACGGCAGCGAAAACCCGATCAGCTGCCTGCCCACGCTGCCGGTCGTCAGATTCTTTTCCATTCGGATCCCTCCCTTTTGCCCCGTATGATAAACCCTGCAATCGTTGCAAAGTCAAGCCCCGCACGCAGAAAAACGCAGAGGAGGCGGGCGACTTGCACCTCAAAACCAGATTTCACGGGCAGATGTCCGACACGTTCCATGCGGCCGTGTTCGTCACGCTCTCGGGCGGCTTTCAGGACGCCTATACCTATATCTGCCGCGGGCAGGTCTTTGCCAACGCGCAGACGGGCAACATCGTGCTTCTGAGCGCGGCGCTGCTGCGGGGCGACTGGGCCGTGTGCCTCAGGTATGCGATTCCTCTCCTGTCCTTCGTGTTCGCCGTCGGCGCGGGGCTGGGCAGCTTCGTGACGGAGGCGGCGGACATCCGCGCCATCTGGGTCTGCTGCGGGCTGCTGCTGGTGAGCTTCGCGCTGATGTTCGTGCGCGACGAGCGCGAGAGCTGAGCTTCCTATCAAAAAAGTCAAGGAATGTTCACAAAACGTTCCTTGACTTTTCATTTTTTTTGCTTATAATTTAGTTCAATATTGAACAGTTCGATATTGGAGGTCTTTTGTATGCCGGAACCGATGCTGACCGCTTCTGTCATGTTTGCCAACGCGGCGAGATTCGCCGACGCCTATCATACCGCCATCGCGCCGCTGTGCGCGTCGACGGGGCTGCCGCCGGCGGCGGCCGACATCCTGCTGTTTCTGGCCAACAACCCCGGCTGCGAGACGGCGGGCGAGATCTGCCGGATGCGGGGGATGAAGCCCGCGCTCGTGTCGTTCCACATCGACCGGCTCGTGGGCGAGGGCTATCTGCTCCGCCAGCCCGTCCCCGGCGACCGGCGCAAGACGGCGCTCGTGCTGACCGCGCAGGCGCAGCCCATCGTCGCCGAGGGGCGCGAGCTGCAGCGGGCCTTCGCCGACCGGCTGGCCGAGGGGCTGAGCGCGGAAGATCTGGCGCACTTCCGCCGCTGCGTCGCCATCTTTGACCGCAATATCGAGCAGATCCGCGCCGAAAAATCCAAAAGAACGGAGATCCAGAACCCATGATCCAGCTACTCAAACGTATGCGCAGACGCGAAGCGCTGATGGCGCTGCTCTGCGCGGTCCTGGTCGTCGGGCAGGTCTATTTTGACCTGCGGCTGCCGGACTATATGACCGAGCTCACCAAGCTCATCAAAACGCCCGGCAGCAGCACGGGCGATATCCTGTCCGTCGGCGGAGAAATGCTGCTGTGCACGCTGTGCAGCGCCGTGCTCGCCGTCGGCTGCGGGTATCTGTCCGCGCGGACGGCTGCGGGCTTCAGCTTTTCCGTGCGCCGCGACCTGTTCCACCACGTGATGGACGCGGGCAGCGAGGAGATGCAGACCTTCTCCGTCCCCAGCCTCATCACGCGCACGACCAACGACATCACCCAGATCCAGATGATCGTCGCGATGGGCCTGCAGATGCTCATGAAGGCCCCGATCATGGCCGTGTGGGCCGTGATCAAGATCCTCGGCAAGAGCTGGACGCTCTCGGCCGTGACAGCGGGCTTCGTCGTGGCGCTGGTCACGCTGGTGCTGCTCATCATGTCGAGCTGCCTGCCCCGGTTCCGCAGGGTACAGAAGAAGACGGACGAGATCAACCGCGTCGCCCGGGAGAATCTGACCGGCATCAACGTCGTGCACGCCTTCGGCGCGGAGGACTATCAGAACAAGAAATTCGACGGCCCGAGCCGCGATATGATGGACCTGCAGCTGAAAAACCAGCGTCTTTTCGCCCTGCTGCAGCCCGCGATGGGCCTCGGCATGAACGGTCTCGCGCTCACCATCTACTGGGTCGGCGCGGCGCTGGTCGAGTCGATCGCGCGGACGGATATGGCCGGGCGGCTGACGATGTTCACGAATGTGCTCGTGTTCAGCACGTATGCGACGTACGTGGTCATGTCGTTCATGATGCTCGTGATGATCTTCATGCTGCTGCCGCAGGCGCAGGTCTCGGCGGAGCGCATCAACGAGGTGCTGAACACGAAGCCCCACGTCGTCGAAGGCTCGAAGACCGAAGGGTGCGAGACCGGCACGGTCGAATTCTGCGACGTCTCCTTCCGCTATCCCCATGCAGCCGCCGACGAGCTCGAGCACATCAGCTTCCGCGTCGAACGCGGCCAGACGCTCGCCATCATCGGCGCGACCGGCAGCGGCAAGACGACACTCGCCGGCCTCATCCCGCGGTTCTATGACGCGACGCAGGGCACCGTCCTGGTCGACGGCGTCGACGTGCGGGATTATACCTTTGACGCCCTGTACGACAGGCTCGGCTACGTGACGCAGAAGGCCGTGCTCTTCTCCGGCACCGTGCAGGACAATATTTTCTTCGGCCAGAGCGAAGCCGCGGATACCGACGAGACGCTGCAGCAGGCGCTGCAGCTGTCGCAGGCGGCAGAGTTCGTGGACCGCTACCCGGAAAAGGCCGCGCACCCCATCGCGCAGCTGGGCCGGAACGTCTCCGGCGGACAGAAGCAGCGGCTGTCGATCGCGCGGGCGCTGGCAAGACGGCCGGAGATCCTGATCTTCGACGATTCGTTCTCCGCGCTGGACTATAAGACCGACGCGACCCTGCGCGAAGGGCTTGCAAAGCAGCTGCCCGGCACGACGAAGATCATCGTCGCCCAGCGCATCAGCACCATCCGCCACGCGGATCAGATCCTCGTCCTCGACCGCGGCGAGATCGCCGGGCTCGGCACGCATGACGCGCTGATGGCGTCCTGCCCCGTCTACCGGGAGATCGCCATGTCGCAGCTGAGCGAGGAAGAACTCAAAAAAGGAGGCGCATCCAAATGAGACCCAACATGCGTCCAACGGAAAAAACGGACCTCAAGGGCGCGCTGCGCAGTCTGACGGTCTATCTGCAGAAGAGCCTCGGCGTGATCCTTCTCGCGCTGGTGCTGGCGGCGCTCAGCGCCGTGCTGACCATCATCGGGCCGGATCAGGTCGGTAAGATCGCGACGCTCATGTCCGAGGGCCTGGTCGGCGGCATCGACCTTGCCGCGGTGGCGCGCGTCGGCGTGCTGCTGGCCGTCATCTACGGGCTGAGCGCGCTGTTCGGCTTCATCCAGCACTATATCATGGCGAGCGTCACGCTCAAAATGTCCTACCGGATACGCGGCGAGCTGTCGGAAAAGATCAACCGCGTGCCGCAGAAGTATTTCAACTTCCACGCGCAGGGCGATATCCTCAGCCGCATCACCAACGACGTCTCCACGCTCCAGCAGGGTCTGACCAACAGTCTGCCGACGATCATCTCGGCCGCGACGCAGTTTATCGGCTGCCTCATCATGATGTTCGTGACCGAGTGGCGTCTGGCGCTGGCCGCGCTGGGCATCACGCTGGTGGGGCTCCTGCTGACGGTGCTCATCATGTCCCGCTCGCAGAGGTACTTTACCGCCCGGCAGGAGAGCCTCGGCGCGCTGAACGGCTATGTGGAGGAGATGTATTCCGGCCACGAGGTCGTGCGCATCTCCCGCGCCGAAGCGCCCGTCGGGGAGAAGTTCGACACGCTCAACGACGCGGTCTACGACGCCAACTGGCGCTCGCAGTTCCTCTCCGGCATCATGCAGCCGCTCATGAACGTCATCGGCAATCTGTCGTATGTCGCCGTGTGCGTGCTGGGGTCGATTCTGGCCCTGCAGGGCATCATCGACATCGGCGTCATCGTCTCGTTCATCCTGTACGTGCGCCTGTTCACCTCGCCCCTGACCCAGATCGCGCAGGGCATGACGAACCTGCAGACAGCCTCTGCCTCCGCGCACCGCATCTTCGACTTCCTCGCGAGCGAGGAGCTGCCGGACGAGCGGACAAAGCCGCAGCTGCCCCGCCCGATCCGCGGCGCGGTCGACTTCGAGCACGTCCGCTTCAGCTACCCGGATTCCCCGGATAAGATCATCATCAAGGACTTCTCCGCCCACGTCGCCCCCGGCCAGAAGGTCGCCATCGTCGGCCCCACCGGCGCGGGCAAGACGACGATGGTCAATCTGCTGATGCGCTTCTACGAGCTGACGGACGGCTGCATCAAAATCGACGGCGTCCCGACGACGGACATCCAGCGCGAGGACGTGCAACGCCTGTTCGGCATGGTGCTGCAGGACACGTGGCTGTTCGAGGGCACGGTCCGCGAAAACCTCGTCTACAACCTCCCCGGCGTGACCGACGCGCAGCTCGAGACGGTCTGCCGCGCCTGCGGGCTGGATAAATTCGTCCATTCCCTGCCCGAGGGCTTCGACACCGTCCTGTCTGAGAGCACGAGCATCTCCGCCGGGCAGAAGCAGCTGCTGACCATCGCCCGCGCCATGCTGCAGAACGCGCCCATGCTCATCCTCGACGAGGCGACGAGCTCCGTCGACACGCGCACCGAGCTTCTCATCCAGCGCGCGATGGATCAGCTGACGGAAAACCGCACGAGCTTCGTCATCGCCCACCGCCTCTCGACGATCAAAAACGCCGACCTCATCCTCGTCATGAAAGACGGCGACGTCATCGAAAGCGGCACCCACGACACCCTCATGCAGCAGGGCGGCTTCTACGCAGCCCTCTACAACAGCCAATTCGAGCAGGCGTCGTAAAAGGCCTTCCCCTATGAGGGGAAGGTGGCACGGCGCAGCCGTGACGGATGAGGTGGAGGCACTTGCGTCTGCGCGGCGCGGCCCACCTCATCAGTCAGCCTAACGGCTGACAGCTTCCCCTCATAGGGAAAGCCTTTGGGGGGCGCAACCTCAAGCCTCCCCTTTCAGGGGAGGTGGCTCGGCGCAGCCGAGACGGAGAGGTCGTTTCGAATTTGTGACAACCTCTCAGTCAGCCTTCGGCTGCCAGCTCCCCTGCAAGGGGAGCCTTGGAGCCTGCAAATTCATAAAACCTCCCCGCAAAAAGGTGCAGTCTGACAAACTCAGACTGCACCTTCTATTTGCTGCAAATATTCAAAGGCAACGACTCATAAAACTGATTCCTACATATCAGGCGGCGCGTACCAAGACGCCCGTGAGGTGACTATCGTGTGGAACGACGTCTGAAACATTGGCACTCGGCTAAACTCAGAGGCAGGAAGCGCCAAACGCAACCAAGCACTCTTTTCTCCCCTATCTTTTCTCTTGCGAGAGAAAAGATAGGGCCGTCGGAGACATGGGGCAGTCGCAAATTTGTGACAACCTCTCAGGCACTACGCGCCAGCTCCCCTGCAAGGGGAGCCGAGGGGCGTTCGGTTGCTTATTTCAGATCTTTCGCTTATAATTTCCATAGACCACCGCGCCGTCTTTGGCGACGATGAACGCGTGGGGGTCGTGTTTGCAGACGATGGCGCGCAGGCGGCTGATCTCGTATTTGGTGACGAGGATATAGAAGATGTGCACCGGCTGGCCGGTGTATTCGCCCACGCCCTCGTAGCGCGTGATGCCGCGGTGCAGGTCAACGAGGATCTCGTGCTCCATCTCGGGGCTGAGGACCTTCGTGACGACCGTGACCTCGACGTTGATGTTCTGCATGTGCAGCTTATCCATCGCCGTGGTGGAGATAAACGAGAAGAGGATCGAATAGATCGCCGTCGACAGGTTGAACGCGGCTGCGCAGATGGCGTAGAGCGCCAGATTCCAGATCAGATTCACATGGCCGATGGAGGTATGCGAGCCGCGCTTGAGGAGCATCATGCCGATGACGTCCATGCCGCCCGACGTGCCGCCCATCCAGAGCGTGATGCCGATACCGCAGCCGCAGAGCATGCCGCCAATCAGACACTCGGCCAGCTTATCGCCGCCCAGAATGCCCGTCCGCGGGACAAGAGAGAGAAACACCGTCGTCGACGTGACGGACAGCAGGGTCTTGAACACCACGCGGTGATCGATCCGCCGCCACGCGATGCATAAAATCGGAAGGTTGATTGCATAGTTGATGATGCCCGCAATATCGATCTTCAGCTCCAGCCCGGTCACGTGCAGAAATAAGGTACGCAGCAGCTGCGCAAAGCCCATAATTCCGCCCGTATAGAGCCCTGCGGGCACCACAAACAGGTTGATCCCCAGCGAATACAAAAATCCTGCTCCGATGATGCCGAGGCAGTGGAGCACCTCCTGCTTCGAAACTGCAAGTTTTTGCAACTGCTCTTGCATTTTTCTCTTTCCTCCCGTTCTTTATGAACGAATTCATGCATTTTGCATGGTGAGCATAGCACGGCAGGCGAAAAAAATCAACCCAAAATCCTGCAACCAGCGCGAAATTTTCCGGTCTGTATGAGCAGGAGAACCAGAGGAGGTCCGATATGGAAGACGAAACGATCCTTGATCTGTACTTTGCCCGCGAAGAGCGGGCCATTGCCGAGACCGGCAAAAAATACGGCGGCTACTGCCGCTCCATCGCCTTCAACATCCTGCGCAGCCACGAGGATACGGAGGAATGCGTCAGCGACACGTGGCTGCACACCTGGAACGCCATCCCGCCCGCGCGGCCCGGCTGTCTGCGCGCGTTTGTCGGGCGCATCACGCGCAATCTGTCCTTTACGCGCTGGGAGGCAGCCCGCGCGCAGAAGCGCGGCGGCGGGCAGACGGAGATCCTGCTCTCGGAGCTTGCCGACTGCCTGCCGGGCGGCGAGCGCGTCGACGCGCGGCTGGACGCACAGGCCGTCACGCTGACGATCGAGGCATATCTGCGCACGCAGACGCGCGAGAACCGGCAGCTGTTCGTCCGCCGGTATTACTACGGTGACTCTGTCCGGCGCTTATCCGGCCTGTTCGGCCTGTCGGAAAACACGGTCAAGTCCCGGCTGTTCCGCCTGCGCGCGGGATTGCGGGACGCGCTTTTGAAGGAGGGGATCGCAGTATGACGACGCAGGATCTGTTCCGCTGCATCGGGGATTTGAGCGACACCATGATCGAGGAAGCTGCCGATATCCGGCGGAAAAAGCGCTGGCTGCCCATCGCGGCGCTGGCCGCCTGCGCGGTGCTGGCCATCTCCATCCCGCTGGCCGTGCGGAACCTTGGCTACAAGAGCGCCGCCGATGCCGAAACGCCCACCACAGAATCGCCGGTGAGCGATGAAAAGCCTGCGGAGGACAGCATTTCCGGTTCACCCGACCCGTCGCGCGACGGAAGCCCCGAAGCGGACGGCGGCTGGGAGGACAGCGATTCCGTGGCCGCACGCATTCTGACGACGGAACTCGGCGGGCTGCGGCTGGGGATGAAGCGTGAGGACGTGCAGGCCATGCTCGGCGAGCCGGACAGCGTCAGCAACACGGGAGAGATCCAGCGTGAGGACGGCGTGTGGGAAGTCTGCTGGTTCTATAATACCTCCGGCAGCGCGGATGTGCAGTATGATCTGCGTCTGCGATTCACGAACACCGGCATGCGCGACGGCAGCGGCTCGGTGCTGAGCGAGGTCTGGACGCAAAGCCCCTGCGATTGGACGCTGGATACCGGCATCGACATTGGAAGCCCACAGGAGGCCGTCGAGGCTGCATACCCGGACGCCGTGTGGACGCATGAAACAATGATCGAGAACGATCAGGAGATTCCGTATGACTTGTACGAGCTCACGTCCGGCGACCTGTTCATGCTGATCCGCGTCGTAGCGGGTGAAGTCTCACACATCAGCTTCGGCGGTCTGAACGCCGAGCACTTCTTGGATGAGGACGAACCCGCTCCCACCGACCCGTACACCTTCACCCCCTACGACACGCTCTCCGGCGGGACGGTCACGGCCTATACGCGCACGGAAAGCGGCTGGGAAATACAAGTCCTGACGGAAAAACAGGCGAAACGGCTCGTGACCGCGTTCAACATCATGGATCCGGAGCCGGGCGATGTGCAGGGCGAGCCTGTAATCTGGCTGGAATTTGAATCCGGCGGCGTTGCGGCGCTGTACGATGAAAGCGGCGCAGGCGCGATCTACCTTCTGGAGAACCAAACCGCATTTGAGACTGCGCTGTCGTCCGGCGAAGATCCCACCAGCGCACTGACCCTGATCGAGTACTGCACCTTCCCGGGGGTCTGGGACAATGTGATGTCCGCACTGGACGCATAAAAACAGGGCGCAGCCGCATTCCGGCTGCGCCCGATTTTTTGTTGAGGCCCGCTGTGCCGCCTTGCCGGGCAGCTTATGCGAACTGAATCGTCAATGCGATAAAGATCTGCGCCATGTAGTACAGCACATGCAAAACCGCATTGCGGTAGGGACTGTCATTCTTCCCGAAGGAGAGCACAACCAGCATATTATCGCTCGCAGAAAAGCAGATACCGCCGACAAAAAACAGGAACAGCGCCCGGCTGGACTCGATGAATGCGCCTGTCGCCGCGCAGGCTGTCATAAACAGAACGCTGCCGATATAGACCACGCCGAGCGGCGTAATTCTGCCCGCGCGCACCTCCTTGGCATACGCGTAAAAACAGGCCGCGCCCAGCGCCACCACCGCAATGGGGATTGCATACAGCCACGCCGCCGGGCAGAGCGTCAGAATTGCAAGAATGTAGACAATATGCCCCAGGAAAAACGACACAGAGCCAGCCGCAAAGAACAGCCGATGCAGCTTTTCCGACAAGAATCGCAGCGCCAGCAGCAGATCGCCCAGCATTCCGAGCGTCAGTCCCGCCACGACATACCACTCGTACACGCTCGGCCCCATCCTCCGCAGTTCCAGCAGCCCCAGCAGCACGAACACCACCGAAGCCGCCGTCTTGAGCACCACCGACGAAACATCGCGCCGCTTATAAGAGCGCATGATGAACAGCGTCTCCAATACCGCGCCCGCACTGATGAGCAGGATCTCCAGCATCCGCCTCTCCCCCCTTCCGCGTTTTCTTTCTTCTCGCTTATTTTACCATGTCCGCCGCACCGCTGTCAACGCTGCGCATCTGATCATATTCGTACAGCAGCTTTGCCACGGCTTCGCGCGTGACCGGCTGCTGCCAGCCAAAGTTGCCCGCGCTGTCGCCGGGAAAAACACCGGTCTGCTTGGCCCACTGTGTCGCTTCCCGCGCCCAGTCGGACGGATAGTCGCCCGTGTCCTTCAGAGAAAGCAACTCCTCCTTCGTCATCTCCATCACCTCCATGACCTGCCGTTTGAACGCGAACCACGCGTTCTCATCGTCCACCCACATCGCGGGGCACCGCTTGCTGACCACGTCATAATGCCGCAGCACGTTTTCGATCGGAATGCCGTATTTGCGCATCAGCTTTCTTGTCAGCAGCGCCGCGTTCGCCACGACCACATCCTCCAGCCAGTACCGCCCCGCGTCATACCGGCAGCACATCTCGATGGAGATCGAGTTGCCGTTATGGCAGCGCGGGTGCTTCTGCGTATAGATACCTGCCGTGCCGACAGACCACGCCGTGTCCTCGTCGCTGACCGACTGCCGCCAGCCGTCCCGGTCAACAAAATAGTGGGCCGAGGCCCCGCGCGGGGACGCAAAATATCGAAGATTCCCCGCGGCGGAGTCGTTGTGCCCGGCCGTGTAGTGCAGCGCAAGGAACTCAATGCGCGCGCTGCGGCCCTTCGTGTAATTACTCGGATGCGCCGTCGTCATGCCGTACATCCGCGCCGCTCTGCAGCTTTTGCGCCTGCGTTCCAAAGTAAAACGCGATGACCGTCGTATAGATCATCATAAAGTCCTGGCTGACTTCACCCTTGATTGCCTGACAGGCGAAAACTGCCGTCAGCGCCAGCGTCACGATCGACTTGACCGTCAGCAGGTTTTCAATGCGCTTCAAAAACTGTTCCATATCTTCAAATACTCCTTTCATGCAACCGATGATCAAATTGCCTGCGGTTGCTCATGTCACGATCTCCCATTCGGCGACCTCACGGGCAATGCGCTCGATGAACGAATTGCCGCGCAGCGCTTTGTAAGCCTTATATTCATAGAGGAAATTCTCATATTCATACTGCCGGATGGTTTTTTCTTCTCTGTGTTTATAATATGCCGCCAGCATGTCCGCGCGCAGCATACATTTCTGTCCATCGCGGATTGCGCTGAGGCCAAACAGCCGTTCCCGCATCGGCTTTGCCAGAAGCAGCAGCAGACTCAAAATGGAGCCGAGTCCGCTGCACACACTCACAAGCACGAAAAACGCACCTGCCTGCTCTGCATTCATCGCATCGCTCCTTCCGCTGCCGCAAGCAGCGCAGCTAACTCCGGCAGAAGCGTCCCGATGGTTCTTTTTGCCGCCGCACCGAGCGCTTCATAACTTTGCGCGAAGCGCGCAAGCACCGGCATAAGCGCCGCGAGTTTTTCAGCCGCAGCGGGATCCAGCCCAGCCAGCCGCTCTTTGATCCGCGCGAGCATTTCCCGCTCCAGTCTCGTCATGTCAGTGCTTCCTCCAGTTCCTGCAGCGCTTTCTCCAGCTGTGTATATTGGCCCATTTTAACTGTGAGCGTCCCATCCCGGTTGTCTGTAATCGGCCCTGCAACACAGTAGTCGGAGCAGTCCTGCTCCTGTGCTGTTCCATCCGCGTCATCCCCGCGCCGCACAATGGCCCAGTTCAGTCCGTCCACAAACAGCTGCGCAGCCTGCGCATACGCCATGGTGAGCGTCACCGTTCTGGACGCGCGGCCGTCCCAGTCGCGGTCGATCTGCTTTCCGCAGACCTGTGCGGGAATCTCTGTTCCGTTTGCTTTCAGATATTCCATGCGTCTCCTCCTTAAAAGCAGAATGCGAAACTCACGCCGTACAGATTTGTAATATCGCCGCCGTTTGTGCCGCCCTGCTGTCCGACAAAGCCGAAGCCGCCTGCGCCTGCAAAGTTCTGTGACCGCTGCCACCACGTCGCGGCAGCGCCGTTCATCGTCTTCACCTTTTCTCCGCCAGACATATTACCATTCGCATAATAGCTGTACTGCGTTCCTTCGCCCGCAGCGGAAATCGTCCGGCTGCCGAAAATCTCAATTTCCGAGAGCAGAAACAGTTTGTCCGCCGAGGTTACAATAGAAGATACTGTTGCTGCGTTCTTCTTGCTGACCTCCCGGACGCCGTTTTTAACGCTTTCCGGCATAAGCGCCAGAATGGACGGCAGATACTCTGTCCGCATTTTACTGCTCTTCCAGCCACCTACGACCGTTTCTGTGTCATTCATGCCGTACCCCGTACCGTAGCAGTCATGTAACTGGAACGTCAGCGGGGCCTTGCCGGAGCCCTCTTCATAATCATCATGGCAATTGCCGAAGATATCGACCTGATAATCAACACCGCCGATAGTCATAAGCATGCAGTCGCCCACAGCCCATGTGGAGGGCACGTTCCCTCTGCGGCAGGCCGTTACAACGCCCGCCCAGGAGTTGTTTGCAAAAACCGGATCGACCGAAAACAGCGACATGCTCTGCGTTCCGATCACGATGCTCTGCGTGTCGCTCAGTCCGTTTGCTGTTGACGTTACGCTCCATTCTCCCGCCTCCGGGATTTCCAGCGTGCATGTTCCGTCTGTTCCGGCAGTTCCGCTGACTGTTTTTGAGCCTTTTATCGCTGTGACAGCCGCCCCCGCAGAGGTGGTCACGACCAACTTCGGCGTGACGCCGGTCTGAATTGCCTGAATCGCGGAAACGAACCCTGCCGGATAGACCAGCTGCGCGGACGTGCCGCCTTTGGTGCGGATCGCGTCGGCAACTGCAGTCAGATTATCCGTGTCCGTCATACATCGTGACATCAGTAAGACCCTCCTTCCGCATCCGGCACCGTGACGGCGCTCCACGCCCCGTTCGCAACGCACATAAACTTTCCATTATCGGCCTCTGTGACGCTCGGCAGGAATTTCTCGCTGCCGGATAGCGTATACCGTGTACCCCAGTAGCCTTCTGCATTGCCATCCGAGTCAATATGGACGTAATAAATCATCAGTTTTTCCGACGTATCGCCCTGCGTCATCTTTGTCAATGCAAAATTGACATACCCAAACGCTTCATCCACTTCCGCAAGCGGAAGAAGCAGGAGGTTCGTATTGTATTCCCCAAAGAGTTTCACTCTTGCATAACACGCTTTCCCAGCCTTATAAGCTGCAAGGATTTCGTCATATGTCTTGGTGTGCGTGACACTTTGATCATAAGTATCCTCGGCATGAATACCGCAGCCGACATAGAACAACTCCGAACCTGGTCCCGCTTCCCCTGCAGGCCCCTTGATATTCACACTGGCCGGATTTTCCTTCCCGCCGTCATTCGTCCAGCTGAGAATGCCGTCTGCGGATACAGATGGTGTAAAGGTCGTGCCGTCCTGCCCCGGTTCGCCGTCTGCGCCGGGCGCACCGGCGGAGCCGTCTTTCCCAGGTGCTCCTGCCGGGCCTTTGACATTCACGCTTGCCGGATTTTCCTTTCCACCGTCGTTCGTCCAGCTGAGAACGCCGTCTGTGGATACGGAGGGTGTAAAGGTCGCGCCGTTCTGCCCCGGTTCGCCATTCTGACCGTCTGTACCATCCGCACCGTCCCGTCCCGGAGTCCCGGCCTCGCCGGGCTCTCCCTTGTCGCCTTTTTCACCTCGCGCGCCCTGAAGCGGCCCGTTGTTGATCCAGCTTTCTGTTACGCCGTCAAAAATATAAATGTCATACGGCTCCGATGCCCCGACGCCGTAGGCATCGCCTGCCATTGGATTCTGCACGGACGCCTCCAGCACGGAGGCCGTCGCGTAATATCCCTTCACCAGAAAGCCCGCGCCCGTATCGCCCTTTGGGCCTTGTGCGCCCGTCTCACCTTTCGGGCCGCGTTCGCCGGTTTCGCCCTTCGGGCCCTGTGCACCTGTCTCGCCCTTTGGCCCCTGCTCACCCGTATCGCCTTTGGGTCCCTGTGCACCAGTTTCGCCCTTCGGGCCGCGTTCGCCGGCTTCGCCCTTCGGGCCCTGCGCACCGGTATCACCCTTTGGGCCCTGTGCACCTGTCTCGCCCTTCGGCCCCTCTGCGCCTGTCTCGCCTCTCGGCCCCTGCGGC
>ENA-ORLY01003148-ORLY01003148.1-human-gut-metagenome-genome-assembly--contig:-NODE-3148-length-13914-cov-3.084773_pt1 | contig 13914 bp, 10 predicted proteins | sample MGYA00243071_ERZ508832 | MGnify/ENA primary metagenome ERZ508832 (study PRJEB26277, sample SAMN04329777) | human gut metagenome | biome: human-associated habitat | host: Homo sapiens | place: USA...
TGATGAACTGGCATGCACGCGGAACGTTCGACGTGGCGGTTTCCGGCGTACTGTTCGTGCTGGCACTGGTATTGCTGGCCTTCACCATGCTGGTCTGGGTGGTGCGCGCGAACTATGACGAACGTCCGCTGTGGATCGTCCGCACAACACTGACCATGATCGTGGCCCGTCCGCTGTGCACCCTGCTGCAGATCGGACTCGCACTGCTGGCGATCCTTGCCTGGGCGCAATGGCCGGGTCTGCTCATGGTGTTCGGCATGTCGCTGTCTTATCTTTTGCTGTATGTGGTGGTTTGCATCTGGGTATTGGCTATTGTCCCTAAGTTATTCTCCTTACCTCAGGTTGGTGAGCCACTGACTATTTTGTTGTTTTTACTGCCTTACCTGTTTGCCTGTATTTTTATGTCTATGACGTTATCGGGATTTATGACGAGTCGCGAATCGCCTATGTTGGTGTTCGTTTTCACGTCTGTCATCTTGTTATTTATCTCGGGTGTCTCTTGGCCGGAGGCGGCTATTCCTCCGTTTTGGAAAGTGGTGGGTTATTTGTTTCCTTCTACTCCGGGTATCCAGGGATTTATCCGTATCAATACGGCTGGCGCTTCCTTGCATGAGGTGGCGCATGAATATCGGGTATTATGGATTCAGGCAGGTGTATATTTCATCTTGTCTTGTATCATTTACCGTTATCAGATCATACGTAGCCGCAAGATGATTATAAAGCAATATCGGTATATGAAGATGCGACGGATGTTGCGAGAAAGAGAATAATCCCTCGTTTAGGTCTACCCTAATCGCTCATTTAGGGTGTCCCTAAACGGGGGATTAGGGTGAGGGTAAATGTGTGATTAGATTTTAACTTTCGGTTTATACATATCCTCAGCGGTCAGGCCACATTCTTTCATCATGCGGATACTGTAAGACAGATCGCTGACGTTTGGTGTCACGTTGTTACTTCCAAACGTGAATTTAACGCCGGCGGCTTTCGCCTTCATAATGATCGCTTTATTTGGAATATTGTATAGTTCGTTGATCTCTAAAGCTTTTCCGCTTTTTGCCAATGCCTCGACGAAACGGTTCATGCGGGCCTCCGTCCAGAATTCGTCAAAACGCTTATCCATCGGAGATGGCAAGAAACAAGGATTTACATAGATATCTACCGGCTCTTCCAATACGGAGCAGATACGATCTACGATCATGTCCATATATTGCTCCTCATTCTCGATCCAAGTCTCTTCCGGAATCCATAGGCGGGTACGGCGACCTTTATTGTCCTTGAACGTCAAAGCGTCCGTAAACACATAGTCGAATTCTTTAAGAGTCTCGGGAGAGAATGTGGTTATCCATTCGCGTCCTTCCGCTTGCATGCCAAGGATGAAAGGCTGTGAGCGCATCTCATTTAGGTAATCCATGACTTGTTGGTCGTTCGTGATTGGGAAACCGATGCCGCAGTTCGGTGCGATCGTATAATTGATACCGGTCTTGCGGGATTGCTTAGCGGCAACTTCCTTGGTTAAGCCACCTTTTAAGTGCACGTGATAATCTAATACCGGGAAATCCGATTGATGTAATTTAATGATCTCGTCATTTTGCTCATCGTTAGCTTCCGCCAATTGTGCGTTGATATCGATCGTGGATTCATCAATTACGTTCACGGTGATGTTCTTGATCTGGATCTCACCGCTACCATCACTCTCTATGGCAAATGTCCCTTCCGATAATAAGGCATAGGCGTTAGCGTCCGTACGATATGGGGCGGTCGGTTGGATATACTCCACAACCGGTTCGCCGTTTATATTTACATCAATCTCTTGTCCGGCTACCCGGATATCCATCTTGAACCATTGATCTTCTTTTACGAAGCTTTTGGTCAAATTCCTCACGGAAACAAGACTTCCTGTCATTTTCCACCAAACCTTATCAGCCCGGTCATTATTGATAGCGATACGATATCCTTTCTTCAAGGTCGGGTCCGTATGGAACCAGACGGCGCCTTTGCCTCCCGGGGTAGTACGTAAATCAAGGGTCAGATCGAAGTTTTTGTATTTGCCGTTTTTCAGTACGTCCAGTGCATCCGTACCTTTCAAGGTCATTATGTCGTCTTGAACGGAGACATCGCCTGTCATTTTCCATTTGTTACTATCTTTGCCATCGAATAAGGTACCACTGCCGGAAACACTACAGGCTGTGGTCAGGACAAAGAGAAGGCCCATCGCTAGAATTGATAATTTTTTCATGATATAAATGATTTAAGTAATAATATATCCTCCAAAGATAACGAAAATTAAAATACAATGTCCTTTTTGAAGATTTTAACTTCCATAAAGATATAAACCTAAGAATATAGTCTTACTTTTGTAAAAATTCTCAATCAAACTTAATTAATAGTACTATGCAGAACAGACGTAATTTTTTGAAGCAAGCCTCTTTGATGCTTGCGGGTGGGTTGGTAGCCCCGCAGTTATTATCTTCTTGTGGCGGTAAATCAGGACAAGCTGCCGCTACAGCATCGGAGTCTTCTAAATATATAGGGCTTCAATTGTATTCTTTAAGAGACCTTGTAAAAGAAGAAGGTATCCAGAAAGTATTGGAAACCGCCGCTAAGATGGGTTATAAGAATCTGGAGACAGCAAGCTATGATAACGGTAAGATTTACGGTTTAGCTCCCGCTGAATTTAAGAAAATGGTGAATGACCTAGGTATGAAGTGTACGAGCGCTCACCTTGGACAGGCATTTACGAAAGAAAAAGAAGCCGAGGTTATGAGTTGGTGGGATCAAGCGATTGATGCTCATAATGAGTTAGGCGTTAAATATATGGTTCAACCGTGGATGCCGGTTAACGATAAGACTACATTGGATGACTTGAAGATGTACTGCGATTATTTCAACACGGTTGGTTATAAGACCGCTGCCGCTAGCATTGCGTTCGGTTATCATAACCACGACTTCGAGTTCCGTAAGATCGACGATCAATTGATCTATGATTTCTTGTTGGATAACGTAAGCCCGAACCACGTATTCTTCGAGATGGATGTATACTGGGTAATGATGGGTGGCGGTGATCCTGTCGCTTACTTGAAGAACCGTCCGAGCCAGTTCAAGGCTATCCATATCAAGGATGAGAAAGAGATCGGCGCAAGTGGCAAGATGAATTTCAAGCCTATCTTCGATCAAATGTACGCTAATAACGTAAAGGATTGGTATGTTGAAGTTGAGCAATATACAAACAATGATCCGGTTGCCAGCGTTCAGCAGAGCTATGATTTCTTGAATAAGGCTGATTATGTGAAATAATCCGTTCGATGATAAAAAAGAAGAGGCTACTTCATTATCGGGTAGCCTCTTTTTTTATGTTCGCTTATTTGGAATACTCGTTCAATCGGGTGGATTTCGCAAGCTCGATGATTTGTTTCCAATCTTTAGCTAAGTTTTCCATATCCGGATATAGTAAATCCGCTCCGGCATCTAATAAAACTTGATCGGGGAGAGGTCCGGTGTTTACGGCTATCGTAAAGATATTGGCTGCTACGGCAGCTTCTACTCCCATGGGAGCGTTCTCTACCACAAAAGCTTCGTTAGGCTTCACATGCGCTTTTTGAAGTCCCATTAAATAAGGTTCGGGGTGTGGCTTGCCATATTTCACGTCGAAAGCCGTAACCATTTTCTCTCGGTTGAAATGTCCCGGATAGGTATGGTTTAGCTTATCGATCAAGCTATGTTGGCCGGAACCGGTGACAACCAATCGTTGCAGTCCAGATGCTTCCACTTCTTTTAGAACCTCTGCGGCGCCGGTCATGGGGGCACCGTCATTATAGGTATTGAATAGATCCGCTTTCTCTTTATAGATCGTTTGCTTCTCCTCGGCGGTAGCGTCTCGTTGGAAAGTGCGTTGGTATAGCTCGTTGATCGTGCTTTCCCCAGTACGTCCTTCGAACATATAAAAGTCTTCCGGCCGAGAAGTTAGCTGATGGAGGGTCGCTACCTCATGCCATGCCCGTGCATGAAAACGCATAGAGTCATATAATACACCATCCATATCGAAAAGAACAGCTTTGGGAGAAAGGGATTCCTGCCTGTGTTTACGCAGATATCGGATAATCGCTTCTTGAATCATGTTATTACCTTCTTAAAAACCAGTACAAAGGTACGTAATAAATTGGAATTAACAGAAATGGGAGGAAAGCTTCTTGAAATTAAATAAATATGATATATAATGGAATTTCATTTTATGAAACAAAAATGGTTTAAATGGGTGCTTACTTTTGATCCACCTACATGTACACCCTAACCGGATTGATAAATTTTATAATTATCTGGATGAGTTGATAGATGTATTGAAAAATAAGGGATATAAATTTATTTCGTTGAGATAATTAATCAATAAATTATGACGTAGTTCGGTGAGAACTCTAGTTAGCGCATTAATAACGAATTTTCAAAGGCTATAACTTGCTATGAATAAGTGATATCATAATACTGTATACTATTTCTTATTAATTATATTTCTACCAAAGTCTCACTTGTCTATCTGAAAGGGGTTCAATTATACCTGCATTTAGGTATATAATATTTCTGTATGCATTGATTTTTAATATATGATATTTTGATATTCCCCAAATATTCATATATTTGCAATGATTAAACAACTAAGTTCTCACCGGACTCTTTTCTGGTGAAGAATGGTATATTTATTATCTAGTATGAATAGAGGAGAATTAGTACAATCTCTTGTGGAAGAAACAGGATTGCCGAAAAATGTTGTTAGGGCCGTAGTGAATGCGTTACCGACTGTTGTGGCGAAAGGAATACGGGAAGGAGAATCTATTTCCATGAAAGGATTTGGATCTTTTGTACCTTGGCAACAATCCGAGCGATTGGCACGTAATCCGAAAACAGGGGAGGAAGTAATGATTACTCCACGTGTCTCGGTCAAATTCAAAGCCGGGAGCGATTTACTTAAAGAATTAAATGAGTAATAAAAACTATTCAAACGAAAAAACGGTTTCCTCGTGATGAGAAAACCGTTTTTTTATGGGGTAAATCGTATTATAAACGTGCTTTGATAGCTTCGCTTTCTTTCTCGTATCCCGGCTTATTCAACAGGGCGAACATATTCTTCTTATAAGCCTCGACACCCGGTTGATTGAAAGGATTCACACCTAACATATAACCACTGATACCGCAAGCTTTCTCGAAGAAATAGAACAACTGACCGATATAGAATGCGCTTACTTCTGGCATATTAACCTTAATATTAGGAACACCACCATCTACGTGAGCCAACTGAGTACCTAATTCGGCCATCTTGTTTACCTCGTCTACATGCTTGCCTGCCAAGAAGTTCAAGCCATCTAAATCGGCTTCATCTGTAGGGACCAATACGCTATGATCTGTAGCTTCCACGGAGATAACCGTTTCGAAAATCGTACGCTCACCGTCTTGGATCCATTGCCCCATGGAATGCAAATCGGTTGTCAAATCTACGGATGCTGGGAAAATACCTTTACCGTCTTTACCTTCGCTCTCTCCGTAAAGTTGTTTCCACCATTCTGCGATATAGTGCAATTTCGGATGGAAGTTAGCCAAGATCTCAATCTTTTTACCGTTCTTATATAACTCATTACGAGTAGCGGCATAGATAGCAGCCATATTATCAGCGAAAGGAACGCTCGCGTCTGTAGCTTTTTCCATGGAAACAGCTCCAGCAACCAAGTCGCGGATGCTGATACCTGCCACGGCGATCGGGAGCAAACCTACCGGAGTCAAAACAGAGAAACGTCCACCTACGTTATCAGGGATGATGAAAGTCTTGTAACCTTCTTGATCTGCCAAAGTACGCAAAGCGCCTCTCTTAGCGTCCGTGATAGCTACGATACGATGTTTAGCCTCTTCCTTGCCAACAGCATCTTCCAATTGTTTCTTCAAGATACGGAAAGCCAAAGCCGGCTCTGTAGTCGTACCAGACTTGGAGATATTGATAATACCGAATTGCTTACCTTTCAAGACTTCGCTTAATTCATAAAGATAATCCTCTCCGATATTGTGTCCGGCGTATAACATAACCGGGTTTTTACGGCCGTTTTGCAACCAGTCGAAGCTGTTGTTTAACGCTTCTACTACCGCTTTGGTACCCAAATAGCTACCACCGATACCAATGGCTACGACCACCTCACATTTAGAACGAAGCACGTTCGCCGTATTCTCGATGTCGGCCAACTCTGTGTCCGTGATAGAAGAGGGGAGATGTAACCAACCCAAAAAGTCGTTACCTGCTCCGTTACCGTTATGTAATGTGGCAATACATTCCATTGCCTTGGCCTCTTGAGCGTAAACCTGTTCCTTGGAGACAGTGCCCAGAGCCTTGTCGATGTTTAAACTGATGTTTTTCATATGCTATTTTATTTAAACGTTTCCGTTAATTGACGAATGACCGTTGTCGGCGATTTCTTCTCGTACAATATATCATAAACAGCGTCCAGTATCGGCATGTTCACTTTATATTTCTCGTTGATCTCACGCATACACTTGGTTCCATAATATCCCTCGGCGATCATTTCCATCTCCAGCTGCGCTGTCTTCACGGAATATCCTTTACCGATCATGGTTCCGAAAGTACGGTTACGGCTGAACCGGGAATAAGCGGTAACCAGCAAATCGCCAAGGTAGACGGAGTCGGTGATATCCCGCTCCAGCCCGTGTACGGCGTCCACGAAATTACGCATCTCCTCAATAGCGTTCGAGATAAATACGGCTTGGAAGTTATCGCCATATTTCATTCCATGGCAAATACCGGCGGCGATAGCGTACACGTTCTTCAGTACGGCGGCGTATTCGATACCGGTCACATCCTTACAGAAGGAATTCTTTAAGTATTGATTCTTGAAAACGGGGGATATCGTACGGACCTTCTCGATGTCGGAACAAGCCAACGTAATGTACGAGAGCCGTTCCAGAGCGATCTCTTCCGCATGACAGGGACCACCGATAACTGCTATATTTTCTGTTGGAACCTTGTAATACTCCGCGAAGTAATCCGTAATCAACATATTCTCATCCGGTACGATACCCTTGATCGCCGAGATGATAAACTTATCTTTCAAAGAGGTCTTCACCTTCTTCAAATGTTGTTTCAAGAAAGGGGAAGGCGTAGCGAAGATCAAGGTATCCGAGTCCTTGATCGCTTGGTTGATATTGGAATAGAAGTTTATCTTGTTCGTGTCGAATTTCACGGCGGTGAGGTAACACGGATTGTGTCCCAACTGCTTGAACTCCTCGATACGATCGGGCCTACGCATGTACCAGTTGATACTATCTTGAGTTGAAAGTACGATCTTGGCTAAGGCGGTAGCCCAGCTACCACCTCCCATTATCGCGATTTTTCCGGGCAAATCCATCGTATCACGCTTTTATTCTCCTACATTGGCTATCCAAGCTTCTATTTCTTGGATCGTAGGATTTTGCAGTTCTAACTTATATTTTTTATTAAGCTCACAAAGCTCTTGTCTTAATTTGTTGGCGTTCGCTTCTTTCAGCGTGTCAACCGTCAGGTAGCCGGCTTTCTGCAAAGCGGGAATCCACTCCTCGGAAATACCCAAGGCTACGTATTTGTCGGCGTTATCTTTCTTTGCGGTTTTCTCCGGACGCATTTGCGGGAAAAGCAATACCTCTTGGATCGTTGTCTGTCCGGTCATCAACATAACCAGACGGTCGATACCGATACCGATACCCGACGTAGGAGGCATACCGAATTGAAGGGCGCGTAAGAAATCTTGATCGATGAACATCGCCTCGTCGTCCCCTTTCTCGCTCAAGCGTAATTGCTCCTTGAAACGTTCTTCTTGGTCGATCGGATCGTTCAGCTCGCTATAAGCGTTCGCCAATTCCTTCCCGTTTACCATCAACTCGAAGCGTTCGGTCAATCCCGGTTTACTACGGTGCATCTTAGTCAGTGGGCTCATCTCAACCGGATAGTCGATGATGAAGGTCGGCTGGATAAACGTACCCTCGCAGAACTCCCCGAAGATCTCGTCGATCAATTTACCTTTACCCATCGTATCGTCGATCTCCATCTTCAATTCCTTGCAGATCGTACGGATCTCGTCCTCGCTCTTACCTTCCAAGTCGTAACCCGTCTTTTCCTTGATCGCCTCCAAGATCGGCAAACGGCGGAAAGGAGCCTTGAAGCTGATTGTCTTACCGTCGATCGTGCTCTCGCTCGTACCGTTCACGGCGATACAGATACGCTCCAACAGCTTCTCAGTGAAGCTCATCATCCAGTTATAGTCCTTGTATTGGACATAAAGTTCCATACAAGTGAACTCCGGGTTGTGCGTACGGTCCATACCCTCGTTACGGAAATTCTTACCGATCTCATATACACCCTCGAATCCACCGACGATCAATCGTTTCAAATACAACTCGGTAGCGATACGCAAATACAGATCGATATCCAAAGAGTTGTGATGCGTGATGAATGGACGTGCGCTGGCTCCTCCTGCGATAGATTGCAGGATCGGAGTCTCTACCTCCGTGTATCCGGCCTCATCCAAGGCGGTACGCATGGTCTTGATGATAGCCGCACGTTTCATGAAAATATCTTTTACACCCTCGTTTACTACCAAATCCACGTAACGCTGGCGATAACGAAGCTCCGGGTCATTAAAACCGTCGTAAGCGACACCATCCTTATATTTAACGACCGGTAGCGGACGAAGTGATTTAGACAGAACTGTCAATTCTTGCGCATGAACGGAAATCTCTCCCATTTGAGTACGGAAAACGAATCCCTTGATCCCGACGAAATCACCGATATCCAGTAATTTCTTGAAAACGACATTGTATGTGTCTTTATTCTCGTCCGGACAAATATCGTCACGAGAGATATAGACCTGTATTCTGCCCTCGGAATCCTGCAACTCCATGAAAGAGGCTTTTCCCATGATACGACGGCTCATGATACGGCCGGCGATACGTACCGGGCGTGGCTCAGCGTCATCTTTGAATGTCTCTTTTATCTCTTTGGAAAATGCGTTCGTTACATACTCAGCTGCGGGATAAGGCTCTATCCCCATCTGACGCAACTGCTCCATGCTATTACGTCTTATTATTTCCTGTTCACTCAGTTCTAATAGATTCATTATGCTATTATTTTGTATAATACGGCGCAAAAGTACAAAATATTTCTGATTTATGCTGACTTATGTGGTAAAAGGTTGAGGTCACCGATCTTGTTAGTTCATGGATAAAGTATCTTAGGTTCATCGGTAAAGTATCTTAGGATCCTTGGTGAAGTATCTTAGGTTTGTAGGCCAATGAACTTAAGACCCAATAATTTTATCTTTACATCCCGTTTTGATCCCGGGGATGAGACAAATGGAATAAACAGCCCTCACTCCGATAAATCCGGTAGCCAAAACTCAACCAACGGTAATGTCTTTCTCCGTCCTCCAAGCCCCAGCCATAGAAATCCTCATTCTCCATACCCGCTTGCAGGTATTTTTCCGTTTGGGCGAAGACCGCTCCCCCGACTGCGCCTATCACTCCCTCTACTGTGTACAAAGAGTTCATCTTTGCTTGATGTTTTTTTAGGAAATCTAAGTCACGATGGAGCCAATAATGTTCCCTCAATATATCTGACGTATCTAAAAAATTACCATCATATGGATAAGCGACATCAGAAGTCCTAGTTCTAAGCTGTTTCACCGCATCCAATATTTGAAGGTGGTCCAGTATCACATCTGCGTCCCAAATACAAACAAGTGGAGTATCAACCTGCTTTGCGAGGATATTCAAGTATTTGGTCTTGTAGAATACAGGATCTTTATCCACGAGGAAAGTGTACTTCACCGTATCATCTTTTATTAACGAGGGGATAATCTCATTTTGGTATGATGAGGCCTCCATAATTAAGATGCGTGTCCGGAAATAACGTACTATTGAGTCCACGGACATCAACAGGTTCTCCAAACGGATCATGGAATCGATCCGTACAGGAATAATAAATGTTGTATCTGTCAAGTCTATTCGCATAAATATCTTTGCTTAATGTTTAACAATGCCAACACCGTACCGGGGAAACCATTCAGCAATCCTCTGTGTATATTATAGTAGTATTCGTTCTCCATTAGGGCATCCCAAGCGTCAGACGAGATGATCCGATCGTAAATTAGGTGCGGATTGAAAGGGATGGTGTATTCGGGGAAGTCCCTTTTTAATCCCTCCAACAAGAAATATAGAGAAGCGTATCCATTACTGATATAGATATCCTTGCCTTTGATCTCTCTATTATATATTATGTCTAGATTGATTGATTTTCTTAGTTCGTTCACATATCTTTGCCAATCCGGCGAACAATTCCGTAAAGGTAGTATGCCCCATAACAGATATAGTCGGTTCAAATGCAGATGAGGCAAATGGGAGAACATATACAGAGATAGTTGTTCCAAAACCTTTTGTATCCGATCCTTGTAAAAATCATATTGTATAAGATAGGACAGGGTTTTCATCAATATCGGTACGTGATATTGGTAAATGGAAAACGTATAGGATTCCTCGAAAAAGGAGGCGTCTATCAAATCGGCCAATTGATTAACTAACTTGATTGCTAAGCCCTCGAAAGGGAAACGCTCATTATCGTTTGTCTGGATTTCCAGCCTTTTATAAATGTAATATAAGAAATGGATGAGTTGAGACAGGGAATACCTAGATTCCATATTTCCGAAAACCAGCTTCTTGAATAGCAAATCATCGATACCACTTAGCAAATCATTAATATCACCGTCTACAAATTGCTTTTTTACAATATAATCCAATCCTAACGCAACTCCGCATAAACCTTCCTCCACGGTGAGTTCTGCGTTTTTAGAGAGATCGTTTTCCAAGAGATCGTCCAGCAATCGCTCAGCCTTCTCTTTATAAATAGCTTCTTGCGTATAATCATACAAATGGTATAAATAGATGAGTAATCCCATTTTGCCATGAGCCAACCCGAAAGGGTAGCTTGTATGTAATGAGCCTATCAAATGCTTATTTAGCGAATCTATTTGTGATGCTAATTTATTCATAGTACTTAATTTATTAAATACGATATATCCTTTAACTCATATTCTTCCGGCAATAAATAACCATTTGTCAAAACTGTTGGAGTGGAACTTATTGTATTGCGCCTAACCCATTCGTTTTGTGCTTGAAAATTGGCTAACATATCTTTGTCATTAGGATTTAATCTGTATCTTTTATAGCAATCCTCTTTTTTATGACGCCCTTTTGCATACCAGTCAGATAGGAATCGTAAATAATCCGATTCATTATTTAGTAGATACATGGAGGTCAGTAGCATGGCGCTAGGTTCTAATTCCTTGCTAAAAGAGGTCAAGATGATTTGTATGCAAATCTCTTCTTTATATTCTTTGAGTAACTTTTCTATTTGGAGATGTAATTTTGCGCAAGGAGCACAATGTGGATTAGAGATAATGGTAATCCACTCTTTGGCATCCCTATTGCCCAATAATATTCCTGTATTTTTGTCAATGTCATATTGAGGCTGTTCGTTTAATAAGCTCTTAAATACAGAGGCATTCAGTTTTATGCTGCTAAGTTTATTGTTGCTTCGTTGGATTTGCTTTTCTTTTACGTATAATGTAACAGTAAAATGGAGCGATAGAATGACGAGCCCATACACGCATCCAATGGTAGTGAAATCAAATAAATCCCATTGATTGAAATCCATGCCTATCGCGAATAGAGAGATAAGAAAGGTGATCCATACGGTAGCTTGTACAGATAAACATAAAGCGCACCATTGTTTTACCCTAAATTTTTGGTACCATACGCTCCACGCTGTATAAGGTAATGCGATTATATTCAGAGTCTCTGCATATATAACATATTGGGGCAACAAGGCGATAAACAATATTGCGGAAAGAAAATATCCTAAGCCGAAGACACTCCAACTGATCCCCAAGAAATGAGATGCTTGGGAATCCAATGTCCCGTTGCAATCACTGGATTTCAAAAACAGGGAACAAATTTTGTTGACATATTTATCCGAGCCTAAGATCTCTCGAGAAAGCAGGATACCGCAGAAAGATGCTCCGATCACATTAACACCCCATAACCCCCAGATTCCTATCTCCATTCCTCTGTTGGTGATAAGGGCACACCCTATTAATGATAGAAGTAATGAAACGAAACATGCGATTACTATCCGCTGTCGTAAGTATTCCTTTCTATGCTCTTTATAATCCGGTTCAATAGATTCATCGGTGGATTCGAAAAGAAGGACGATTCCTGACCATCGTTCCAAGAATACCGGGATAGATAATGTGATGTTTTTACCTCGCCATGAATAGATGATTGCCTCGGTAGAAACATGTCGCACCGATACAAACTCATGATCTACGTAAGCCACAAAGGGTACATCCAATGAGGATAAGTTTTCTTGTGTTTTTTGAATTTCGGCCGCTACATTCTCTATATTATAATAACGTAGCATCTCGGACAGTCCAAACAGATTGTTTTTGTGTGGATGCCTCTCGTAGTATCTTATGGTAAAATCTTCCGTGTGCTTTATCGATAAGATTTCTAAAATTTGGATGAATAGATTGTCATGTTCCATTGCTTTAGGTCTTTAATGATTACCTTAGTTTACCAATGAACAACACCGGGTTACTCTCCTCGTCCAGTCCGGGGAAACGCCTTGCGAACTCTTCCTTCTTCAAAACGTCTTCCGGATACATCAGCATGGCGCACCAGCCCTCATCTAACGAGAAGAACTGTTTGGGCAACCACCGGAAGTTGTCATCGAACTTGATGTTCTCTAAAACTCTTGCGTTTCCGTCTTTTTTGTCGATTAAGGCTATTCCGTTTAGGTCTTCTCTTTTCCCCTTAAAGGAGAGCAATATCGTTTCCTTGGACTCCACGTAGTCCGGGATATGGCCGATGTATCCTTTCTCCGCTTCTTCCTGTATGAGTTGCATGCCTTCTTTTCCCTCTTGCGTGTAAAAGCCGGCGGGCGGTATCCTGTTATCTACGTTTATTTTGTATCGTATTTTTGAACTATCCAAAGTGCATTCAAGGATGTCGTTGCTTTGATAACCATGAGAGATAATATGTCCTTCATACCGTTCAAATGAGTTTGTGAATGAACTGATATATCGATTGCAGTTGATGATGGAATCATACGAGTTTATAATGGCTCCCGTATGATGGTTGATGATACGGTATCGTAGCTGTTCGGGGGTAGGCATACATTTTATGATGTATAGACTATCGTTCAAAAGAGTGATCGCCTCTATATAGCCGACATTCTCGCAACGCTTTTTGTTGATGAATTGGTGTGAATTTGAATAGGTTACGATTTCAATGGGAGAAGCGATCGATAGATCTCCATTGGGCCATATCATGAAATGGTTAAAGTGGAGGTATGATTGCGGATCATTTCCCTTTTTGGATAAGACTCGTTTGAATTTTCCATATTTATCCCAAACGATTAATTGCTCTCCGGAGCCTATGTAAATATCCTCTTGAAAGATAGCGATGTTTTTAACATTGTAAAGCACATCTATCAATGCGTCATCCCTTGTTTCCAAGGGGACATACCGATATTCCTCAAACATTTCATCCACGTCTTTTTCTACCCGATGTGAGAGTGGAATAAAATACTCGATTGTTTCGTCCTTGCCATTATCCTTGGCTTGATCCGGATTACAACTGATAAGCAAAAGAGTGACTAAAAATAGAAGATAGATCATGGTCATTTTTGTTTTAAGAAAAAAGCTGGTTTTAGCAGATATCACCAGCTAAAACCAGCCCTTTCTTTTGTTGCTAACCTCCTGTAGTGTTACAGTTTTGTACGCCGCCATAATTTGAGCATTTATTACAGCATTCAGAGCAGCTTGTTACTTCAATTGAGGA
>ENA-ORLY01003153-ORLY01003153.1-human-gut-metagenome-genome-assembly--contig:-NODE-3153-length-13891-cov-3.984581_pt1 | contig 13891 bp, 13 predicted proteins | sample MGYA00243071_ERZ508832 | MGnify/ENA primary metagenome ERZ508832 (study PRJEB26277, sample SAMN04329777) | human gut metagenome | biome: human-associated habitat | host: Homo sapiens | place: USA...
GTGCAAATAAATTGCGGCAAACCATTGGGCGAAATGTGAGTGAGACAGTACACTAGATAGACCAGCATAAAAAGAAATAAGCATCCCACCGCCTAAAGTTAGATGCTTAAATCTCTTATCTCTTAATTTTCAACCGAGGGCAGCCGGAACTTGCTTCCGGCCATCTTCTGAGTAGATTATACAACAGGACTCCTGCAATTGCAAGAGTCCTGTTTCTATTTTAACTATTATTTTTTGATCAGAAGGGATTTTCCGGTCATTTCTTTGGGCTGCTCCATTCCCATGAGTTCGATCAGGGTCGGTGCGATGTCTGCCAGGCAGCCGCCCTCTCTTAAGGTATAGGAGGGATCTGCGTTTACCAGGATGAAGGGAACCGGGTTGGTGGTATGAGCGGTGAAGGGTGCGCCGGTCTCATAGTCGATGAGCTGCTCTGCGTTACCGTGGTCAGCGCAGATGAAGAGCTGGCCGTTCACCTCTTTGATGGCGTCTACCGCCTTGCCTACGCAGCCGTCTACGACTTCGATGGCCTGGATGGCTGCCTTCTGCACACCGGTATGACCTACCATATCCGGGTTTGCAAAGTTGATGATAATAACGTCATATTTATCGGAACGGATGGCTGTTGTCAATTTATCGCATACTTCGTAAGCACTCATCTCCGGTTTTAAGTCATAAGTAGCAACCTTTGGAGAATTTACTAAGATTCTGTCTTCTCCTTCATTCGGTTCTTCTACACCACCGTTGAAGAAGAAGGTTACATGTGCATATTTTTCTGTCTCTGCAATACGGGCCTGTGTCATATGATTTGCTGCAAGCCACTCACCGAATGTATTGGTTACGGCAACCTTCGGAAATGCCACAAATTTATTCGGGATCGTCGGATCATAATCGGTAAAGCATACAAAGGTTGTCTTAATTCTTGCACCTCTGTCAAATCCCTTGAAATCATCATCGCAGAAGCATCTGGTGATCTCTCTTGCACGGTCCGGGCGGAAGTTGAAGAAAACAACAGAATCGTTATCTTTAATAGTTGCAACCGGAGCACCGTTTTCCATAACTACGGTTGGTTTTACGAACTCATCTGTCTCATCTTTGTCATAGGACTGCTGAATTGCTTCCGGTCCACTTGTTGCTGTCTGTCCCTCGCCTTTTGCCAGTGCATCATATGCTAATTTTACACGGTCATAGTTGTTATCTCTGTCCATTGCATAGTAGCGTCCGGAAACAGATGCGATCTTACCCACGCCGATCTTTTTCATTTCATCCTCTAATGCAATTGCAAAATCTTTTCCGCTTGCAGGCGGTGTATCACGTCCGTCTAAGAAGCAGTGTACATATACGTTGGATAATCCGTTTCTCTTTGCTAACTCTAATAAGCCATAGAGGTGTGTATTATGGCTATGTACACCACCATCGGATAAGAGTCCGAAGAAATGAAGGTCACTGTCATTTTTCTTGCAGTTTTCTACTGCTTTTAAAAGTGCCTCATTCTCAAAGAAGGTTCCTTCTTCGATATCTTTGGTGATTCTTGTAAGCTCCTGATATACAATACGTCCTGCTCCCATATTCAGATGTCCTACCTCGGAGTTACCCATCTGGCCATCCGGAAGTCCTACTGCTAAGCCGCTGGCATTACCTCTTACAAACGGATACTCTTTCATCAGTTTGTCCATGACCGGAGTCTTTGCCTCTGCTACTGCATTTCCTTTTGTGGTCTGATTCAGACCATATCCATCTAAAATCATTAATACGGTTGGTTTTTTACTCATACTCAATTCCTCTTTTCTTATCACTTTCAGACTTATCTTAAAACAAATCTACACATTTTTCAACTACTTCGATAAATTTGTTACATATCCTTCTTCATCTATGGAAACATCCTTTGAAAGTCCCCGCATAAAATCCAAAACCTCTGTCCTCTGGCTTCCCTCGGTCAGGAGTCTGGTCCTCGTTCCCGACTGGATACATGGCAAAAATCGCAAACGGATGCTTCCGTCTTTTTGTATCCGAACCTGCGCCACTCCGGTATCTAAAGTCTTGTTATTAAACCAGAAATTTCCCAGACTGTAGAGAACCGGTACGTCCTCTATATAAGCAACTCCCTGTAAACAATGCGTGTGTCCTCCAATGATCACATCGGCTCCTGCACTTACAAATGCTTCCGCTAATTCCTTCTGGTCTGCTCCATAGGAATGATTTCCTTCCGTTCCCCAATGCGGATATACAATGACAATATCACTGTTACTCTTTGCTTCGCGGATCACTTCCGTAAATTTGTCAGGCTTTAAGGTCTTTAACACTCCGGGACTGTCTTTCGTTGCTTCTTTTGTATAGGAATACGAACGTTCTATCTGTGTTGCAGCTACTATTGCAATTTTTCTGCCATTTGCAATAAAATAAACAATTTTTTCTGCTTCTTCTAAATTTCTTCCGGCTCCCACATAGGGTATCTGTGCCTGCTCTAGTGTATCCATTGTATCTAACAGTGCTTCTTCTCCATAATCATAAACATGATTATTTGCAAGGGAAACAATATCCGCACCAAGCTGCTGTAACACTTCCACGCGGGATGGCGCCGCCCGGAACGTATATGCCTTTCCGGCTAACGGTGTTCCTCTGTTACTATAGGTAAATTCGTTGTTGATCAGCAAAATATCCGCACTTTGCAGTTCTAACATTAAATCGGATGAGAGACAATCATAAATGCCATCTGGCTGTCTATCCATAAATACGGTCGTAGACCATCCCTCCGACAGATTGATGTCTCCGGTAAAATCCAACACGGTCTCTTCCCCTGCACATTCTTTGTCATAGATATTTTCTAACAGTTCAGACTGGTATCCGGTATCCCGGCAATAGTAGACCCAGAGCACCTGCATCGTATTACCGGTCAGTGTATACCATAGATCCGGATCCTGATTTTCCTTTTCTACTTCATCTGCTACTTTTTTTAATGTCTCATCTCCATATTTAGAATGAAACCATGCCAAAAAATTTTCATCAATCGGACGATTACTGATAAATTCTTTCTGGCACTTTTCTAAAATTGTATCATATTCTGTCTGCAGATCTGACCTTGCTCCTGTTTCCTGTTCCTTGTCAGCTTCAGCCTTTTGCCCGTCTGCCTGTGCAGTTGTCTGCTTCGTACCTTCATTTTTTTGTTTTAAGTACCATGTTCCTGCAAAATATCCTGCTGCTAAGATCACAAGAAGGATACTTAAAATGATCCCTGCCTTTTGAAGCCTTCGTTTCATAGGTTCCTCTCAAGTTTTTTTTCTCTGCGTTTGTCTTTAACTGTAATAAGCAGCGATGTAAACACCGCTGCTTATTATGATATATCATCGTTATGATTATTTGTAGTTTACGATCTTACCAAAGTCAGCTTTGAGGGATGCTCCTCCAACTAAACCACCGTCAATGTCAGGTTTTGCAAATAACTCTGCTGCATTTCCTGCATTTACAGATCCGCCGTACTGGATGCGGATTTCTGCTGCTGTTGCATCGTCATATACCTCTGCGATGCATGCACGGATTGCTGCACATACTTCTTCTGCCTGATCAGATGTAGCTGTCTCACCTGTTCCGATAGCCCAGATTGGCTCGTAAGCGATTACGGCTGTCTTAGCCTGGTCTGCTGTTACATTCTGGAATGCAATTTTAATCTGCATACGAATCCAGTCAATGTAGATGCCCTGTTTTCTCTGTGTTAAAGACTCACCACAGCAGATGATTGGTGTAATACCATGCTCAAATGCTTTTAATACTTTTTTGTTTACAGTCTCATCTGTCTCTGCAAAGTATTCTCTTCTTTCAGAATGTCCTAATACAACGTATTTTACGCCTGCATCTACTAACATGTTTGGAGAAATTTCTCCTGTGTATGCTCCGCTCTCCTCAAAGTACATGTTCTCAGCACCAATGTTGATGTTTGTACCTTTTGCTGCTTCCATAGCAGGAATGATGTCGATAGCCGGTACGCAGAATACTACGTCTACATCATCATTTTTTACTAATGGAGTTAACTCCTTTACTAATGCTACTGCCTCGCTTGGAGTCTTGTTCATTTTCCAGTTACCTGCAATAATTTTCTTTCTTGCCATTGTTTTATTCTCCTTTTTTGTATGTATTGATCCTATAAAAAACAAGGAAGTTCGTTCTTCACTACATTTGAACTTACGAAATATCCTATTTATCGTTCGCTGCTGCTACACCCGGAAGCTCTTTTCCTTCTAAGAACTCTAAGGAAGCTCCACCACCTGTTGAGATATGGGTCATCTTGTCACCAAATCCTAACTGGTTTACTGCTGCTGCGGAATCACCACCACCGATGATGGTTGTTGCATCTGTCTCAGCTAATGCTTTTGCTACTGCAATTGTTCCTGCTGCAAGTGTCGGGTTCTCGAATACACCCATCGGTCCGTTCCATACAACAGTCTTAGCAGATTTTACTGCATCTGCATATAATTTTGCTGTCTCTGTTCCGATGTCTAAACCTTCCATATCTGCCGGGATTGCATCTGCAGGTACTACTTTTACGTCGATCGGTGCATCGATTGGATCAGGGAAGCCTGCTGCGATGGTTGTGTCGATTGGAAGTAATAATTTCTTACCAAGTTTCTCAGCTTTTTCCATCATTTCTTTACAGTAATCAATCTTGCTGTCATCTGCTAAAGATAATCCGATTTCTTTTCCCTGTGCTTTTAAGAATGTGTAAGCCATACCACCACCGATGATCAGGGTATCACATTTCTCAAGTAAGTTAGAGATAACGTTTAATTTATCTGCTACTTTTGCACCACCTAAGATCGCTACGAAAGGTCTTACCGGATTCTCTACTGCATTTCCTAAGAAATCGATCTCTTTCTGCATCAGATATCCAACAACTGCTGTATCTACTAATTCAGCCACACCTACGTTAGAGCAGTGTGCTCTATGAGCTGTACCGAATGCATCGTTTACGAATACATCACAGATAGAAGCAAGGTCTTTGGAGAAAGCCTCTCCATTCTTTGTCTCTTCTGCTCTGTAACGTGTGTTCTCTAAAAGAATGATGTCTCCATCTTTCATTGCCTCTACAGCAGCTCTTGCATTTGGTCCTACTACTTCGTTATCTGCTGCAAATTTTACTTCCTGTCCTAATAACTCAGAAAGTCTTACTGCTACAGGTGCTAAAGATAATTCCGGTTTTGGCTCTCCCTTTGGTTTTCCTAAGTGGGAGCAAAGAATTACTTTTCCGCCATCCGCTACTAATTTTTTGATCGTAGGAAGTGCTGCTACTAAACGGTTCTCGTCTGTGATCTTTCCATCTTTTAATGGTACGTTAAAATCACAACGGCAAAGAACACGAAGTCCCTTTACATTAATATCATCTACTGATTTTTTGTTTAATCCCATTTTTATTTTCCTCCTGGATATTGTTATGTACGTTTACCGAAATCTGAAACCTTATCTCCGTAAACGAAAAAAATGAGTCCGGCCCTTTAAAGACCGGACCCATGTTGAGTCTTTTTTACTCTGGTATCAATACTTATGCTAACTCTGAGAAGTATTTGATTGTACGAACCATCTGAGATGTATAGCTGTTCTCATTGTCATACCATGAAACAACCTGTACTTCGTATAAATCATCAGAAATAGGATTTACCATTGTCTGAGTTGCATCGAATAAAGAACCAAATCTCATTCCTACGATATCGGAAGATACGATCTCATCCTCGTTGTATCCGAAGGATTCATTTGCTGCTGCTTTCATAGCTGCATTGATATCTTCTTTTGTAACACCAGCTTTTTTAACAACTGCTGTTAAAATTGTTGTAGAACCTGTTGGGGTTGGTACACGCTGTGCAGATCCGATTAATTTTCCGTTTAATTCTGGGATAACTAATCCGATAGCTTTTGCAGCACCTGTGCTGTTAGGAACGATGTTAACTGCTGCTGCACGGGATCTTCTTAAATCACCTTTTCTCTGTGGTCCGTCAAGAGTCATCTGATCACCTGTGTAAGCATGGATTGTTACCATGATACCAGACTGGATTGGTGCATATTTGTTTAATGCATCAGCCATAGGTGCTAAGCAGTTTGTTGTACAAGAAGCTGCAGAAATAATTGTATCTGTTGGTTTTAATGTTTTATGGTTTGTGTTGTAAACGATTGTTGGAAGATCGTTTCCAGCTGGAGCGGAGATAACAACTTTTCTTGCACCTGCATTGATATGAGCCTGAGCTTTCTCTTTGCTTGTGTAGAATCCAGAACACTCTAATACAACGTCAACTTTTAATTCACCCCATGGGCAGTTGTTTGCATCTGGGAATGCGTAAATTTTGATTTCTTTTCCGCAAACAATGATAGAATCATCTGTGTAAGATACTTCATCAGCGTGCTCATATTTTCCCTGAGAAGAATCATATTTTAACAAGTGTGCTAACATCTTAGGGCTTGTTAAATCATTGATTGCTACTACTTCATATCCTTCTGCTCCGAACATCTGTCTGAAAGCAAGACGACCAATACGGCCAAATCCATTAATTGCTACTCTTACTGCCATTTTAAATTCCTCCTAGAATTGTATAAAATATACTTTTGGAAAACTATTGTTCCCAAGCTTCCTTTATTTTAACCAATTTCTGTATAAAGTTCAAGTGTTTTTCATGAGTTTGTTAAATTTTTCACTATATTTGTTTTTCGACTATGTTTTTCATTCACTTTGTACAAAATCACGTACAATCTATTCCATTTTCTTGTAAAATAAGTTATATTAGATATCAGGTAAATGCATGATAACAACGTTTTATTATAACCTGTCAGATGTATTTTTATAAAATTTTTATTATTAATTTTGCTAATAAATTTTTTTACCGAAAGGAATATAAATTATGGAAACCAGATTTTCACATCACGGGCTCTGGGATACACACATGCACAGCCAGTTTTCCGGGGACAGTGAAGCCCCGCAGGAAGAAATGATCTCTTCTGCTATCGAAAAAGGACTTGCCGGAATCTGTTTTACAGATCATCTCGATATCGACTATCCTGAGGAGCCGAATATTTTTCTTCTCGACCTGCCAAATTATATTTCGTCCGTGCTCGCCTATCAGGAAAAGTATGCAGCAAAGCTTCCAATCCGCCTCGGCATTGAACTTGGATTACAGCCGCATCTTGCCGCACTGCACACGGATATTTTATCGCAGTATCCATTTGATTTTGTTATCGGTTCCTCCCATGTTGTGCATGGACTTGACCCGTATTATGCAGCTTTTTATGAAAAACGGACAGAGAAAGCCGCCTACCGCGAATATTTTGAATCGATTCTTGAAAATATAGAGAGTTACCATGATTTCGACGTATACGGACACCTCGACTATGTTGTCCGCTACGGTCCGACTTCCAATGAAAATTATGACTGGATAGAATATCAGGATGTGATCGATGAGATTTTACGAAAACTTGTCTCCCTCGGAAAAGGGATTGAACTGAACACCGGCGGCTTCAAGTACGGTCTTGGCCACCCAAATCCAACTGAGGAGATCATCCGGCGTTACCGGGAACTTGGCGGCGATATCATCACGATCGGTGCCGACGCCCACAAACCGGAACATGTTGCATTTGATTTTGCAAAAGTTCCTTCTATATTAAAAGACACCGGCTTTGATTACTTTACGGTGTTCCGGGAGAGAAAGCCGGAGTTTGTGAGGATTGAATAGAAAAAGTGGCGGTGTAAAATCCGCCATTTATTCTAATTCCAGATTCCACTATCTGCAATCTTTTTTATGCTTTGAATAACTGTATCGTAGGTTTCTGGCACAAATAGCAAGCCTAATGTTATTTCCTCATAATCTTTTTTTATAAGTCTCTTTTTCTATAATTTCATATAAAATATCCGTCACACATACATTTTCTTTTGCTGATGGACAAACTGCTAATGTTGAACGCTGTTTTCTTACTTCATCATGATGCAAATTCATAAATCATTCCCCATTCAATCAATTTCTTTGCCGTTGCACCAGTTAATGCCGGAATCACTTCCGACAACTGATCTTTCGTAAAACATTTCTTTCTCACATAAGAAATCAATATATCTATTGTCTCATGAATTGACAGCTCCGTGTACTTTTCTGCCTGCCCAATACTGTCAAGTAACTGTAGAAGATCAGCATTCGAATCTGAAACCATAATCGGAGCCTTTTTTATTCTAACTCTTTCACTTCCCACTGTTATAGTACGGCCATTCGTCGCCTCACGATTTGTAACCACTTCAATCACCGCTGGCATCTGCGTTGTTAATCCTAACTGATTGGCAAATGATTCTCCTGTGACATACCCATAAATCTCTGATTTACTTTGTATATATTTGCGCATAATAACCAGCGACGGATCAAGATAACTCTTCCCAAGTAATCCGTCACGCTTTGGAATATAATAGATTCCATTATCATACCGTTCCAAAAAACCATTAGCAACAAGTCGTTTCACGGCCTGCCGAACTGCATTTTCAGACAATCCCTGAATTGTCAAGTCATTCAAAAAAATAGGTTCATTATATCCATAATTTTCCATCAGATAAGTTTTTAACATTTTCTCACCTCTTTTTAAGAGAGTACCATATTTATATATATTATGTCAATATCTGTGTCATTTTATTATGAAATTGCGATTATCAATATGTTCTGAATCATATTTGTTATTAATTTTCATTTTGTATATTATCTATATACTAATTAACGACCAGTAATAAAAATCCTCATAAATATCAAATGCAACAATTATATCGATTATTTTTGTAATAACATCACTTAATGTATCAGCTTCAAATAAACGCCAATAATTTTCTACTCTTTTTGTATCACAATTAATTACCTCTTTGATTTTTTGCGAGTACAAACTATTTTCTCCAATCAGCAAAATAAAACGCTGCTTATCTTTTCTCCGAATGATGACACTCAATCTATTTAAATGATATTTACTGCTGATGCATTTATTAATAGAAGCTGCATGTCCAGTGATGGAGAACCTGTCTTTTCCTATTTTTCTAATCATCCCATCTTCCATTGCTGCTACCAAAAAATCTTTCAAATTTTTTTCTTCCCTATCACAAAGTTCAGAAAGATACTGCAATGAAAGCGGCTCCCCGCCCCACTCTATTGCTTTACCTGTATAATCAAAGATATGCAGATAGACTTTCCAAAAATCATTTAATGACTTAGACGAATAACATCCTCTAAAGTTGATCCATGCCGTTGAATCTTTTGTATGAATTCTTCTTGTTCCATATGCCGTTATTAATTCTTCCAAACTTTTATGATATTCTTCTCGCTCACCGAAAGCTCCATTCAGTTTACAGATCGTACTTTCCAATTCTGAAAAAGAATTTATTTTCTTTTTATAACGTTGCAGTGTCTTATTTCTTGACCACTTTTCTTCCATGAGTTTTTCTTCATATGCCCTGTCGATCGTATCTACCCGATGCATTTTAGTCTCAATGAATTCCGGGTAAATATCAAATGTAACAGGCACTTCAGATAATTTATATTTCAATTCAGAATCATATAATTTAAAATCAACTTTTGCCTTTTCAGAGAGTCTTTTAACACCATTTTGAGGCACTATAAAATTTGCATACATACAGCCATCATATTCATACTTAATTACATGATCAGCCAATCCCAGCTTTCGTCCTAATTCAAAAACTTCATCATCTGAATTGATATTCTGGTTTTCAAAGTGCTTTCGCATTTCTCTGTATAACATTACTCTACTTGAATTCATGTTGTGTAACACATTTAATGCTATATAATACATAGTTATCTGCCCTCCCACAAAAGACGAATACGCTCTGCGAATCCCGCTCTGATTAGCGGTCGTCAAATGCACCGCATGAATGTGTGCATCTTGCTCGTGCGCAAGTTGCGCATCCTCGCGGAGTATTTTTTATGTAACAGAAACGAAGTTTCTTATTTACATAAAAAAAGAAACTGAGACACTGCTGATTGATTCTAATCAGCTGGTGCACAGCCCCTTTCTGTCTTACTCATAATATTTTGCTGCGCTGTCACGGAATTTCTCGAACAACGGACAGTACACATTCACAATATCCGCAAACATCTCGCATGCAAAACTTCCATCATAATCATGCGCAAGCTGATTTCGCACTTTTAACATCTGCATCCGGGCTGGCAGTTTTACTTTTTTCCAGATTATTCAGGCATTTGCAAAAAGTATGATACCGGTTAATAAATCTGCTTTCCATATTTGTGAATATCCTCCCGTAAAAATTCATTGTGAATACTGTCGTAGTCAAAAATGTCTATTTTCCGCAATGTTTCAATCTGTTCTAAATCTGTTTCCAATTTTATAAGATTGTTGCATCCATACACCACAAAATCAATATCACTCGTTGGTGTGGATGTTCCTGTTGCAAAAGAACCAAATAAATCCAGCCGTTTCACCCCGTTTTTTTTGCAGATTTCTGTTACCTGCTCAATCAGTTCTGATATCGGCATTGTATTCATGTATCGTCCCTCCAGTCACCATCAAGAACAATCTCTGTCATCCTCACTCGTTATTGACCTAAGTATAGCGGATTACTTTTTGAAAAACAATATCCAATCTCTCCCTGCCCACAGACATTTATTCCACATAAATGCCATTCTCTCCAACATGTATGATTCCATCATACTGCGAAAGGCTTTCTTCTCTTGTATCATGTGTAATGACTAAAACGGTTTTTCCTTCAAACTCTTTTCCTGTAAACAGATAATGTTCTACTGCCGATTTCATTTTTGCATCCATTGCAGAAAACGGCTCATCGAGAAGTATCACCTCTGCATTTTTTGCTGCCATACGCAAAAATGCGACTGCCTGTTTTTCCCCTCCACTAAAACGCTGACATTCTTTTTCTTTTCTGTTGAATATCCCTTCAAAAAATTCCGGCCAGATACTCTTTCCTACGCTGTCGATCCCATCCATTGGATAAGAATGAAAAACGGTTATATTATCTACGATCCCCGCTCTGTAAATATGTTCGTTCTGATCCGTATAGGATATCAATTCAGAAATGTCATAGTTTCTGATATCTTCTCCATCTAATCTGATAACGCCGGAACTGTTTTTTTCATACCCCATAATAAGTTTGAACAAGGTTGATTTTCCTGCTCCGCTGTGTCCGACAACAGCATACTTCATGCCTTTTTTTATTGTTAAATTTATATTTTCCAATGCAAAACTTTTCCTTTTGAATGTCACATTTTTGAATGTTATATCTGAATTTAATTTTTTCTTTCGTGGCAGGACTGTGACATGCGTATCCTGCGTATAAGATAATACTTTTTTCTTCACGTCCTTCATGGACTGTATTGCTGTGAAATTATAGAGGACAGTGTCAATTGGTTCGATGAAAGAAGATACATAACTAAGCGTGGCAACTCCGACTCCTACCGTGATCTCGTGCTTATAAAAAAGAACTGCCACCACTGCAAATGTAAATATTTTCACGAATTTAGTCGTTAATTCACTCACGCCTAATACCATGCTCTTCTTTTTCCCATACTGATACCGCTTTTCTGCTGTTTCATTTAAAACGTGTTCATGCTTATCAAGTATTTTTCCTACCGTCATCTGATTAATAACACGAAAACCTTCCAATAAATCCGTAATCTCTGTAACGTACTCCGCCATCTGTTCCTGATATGTACTTCTTGCGTCAGTCAGCGATTTTCCTATCATTCTCGGTATCAGGATCGCAAATATCGAAGTCAGAATTATCACCAGCGCAATTCTCCAGTCAACTCCGAAAAACAGCACGACACCATACACAATTATCATGTTTACGCAGCGTATGATACTGATAACCGGCTCCAGATAATCCTGCTCTAACGCTGTAATATCATTTCCCTGTAAGGAAACATATTCGCCATCACGATCTTTTTGAGAGGGCTTTGCAGCCCATAATCAAACAGCCATTGTTGAAGCAATGGTGAAAAAGCCAGACAGATAACACCTGCCAAATCCCATAAAATCTGGGCGATCATATATTTTTTTGTTTTATATATATACGTGTTCAATGTTTTTCTCCTTATATACCCGGCTCTGATCCCTGCTTTTTCACATGCCATCGATGATGCTTGTACTCACTTCCTTTAATAAGACCATAATAATCTATATTGTGTCTATTCAATATTAATCCCAACTCATGATCGCACCATTTCTACATCTTCTGCAACCGTATCAGTTTCCCCTTGTCCAAGTGTTCTGGAAAAAATCATGCACACAGTCACAATCAGTGCCAGCACACCAGAAGTAATAAATATTGCTGATGTATCCACATATGCAACAACGATACTCACCAGAAACGATGCCACAGGCATGGATGCTGCACCTGCCGCGGTTGTAATGCCGGATATTCTGGCAAGGTAGTCTGTGCGGATTCTTTTTACTGCAAACACACTCAAATGCGAATTTACCAATGCCACCGTATATCCCAGAATAAAGCTAAATACTGCGGTAAACGCACAAACCAAAATCCGGCTTGTATAAAGCGGTCTGCACACCGGGAGCATAATATAAAACAAAGCAATCCCCAAACCACTCGCAATCCAAAGCCCCTTTCCCGGAATAATACGCTGTACCATTGGATAAGTGACGGATCCAAGCAGCATACCTACGGTTATGGAGATTCCAAGAATCGATAATATCTCCGCTCCACCGCCCAATATATCACCGGCAAGGGGTGCCTGCAAACTATTCAATGGAACTAAAATTGCATTCAGGAAAACTGCCAAAAGTAAAAAAATGCGGATCATTGCATCTTTTTTCACATAAGAAAATCCATCTGCCAGATTTTTCACATACGCCTTGCGGTCAAATTTCTGTACAACAAGATTCTGCTCTTTCGTATTCACAAACGCTATAATCAATGCCGACATCAAAAAAGTTGCCATATCCACATAAATGGCACCAGACGTTCCAATTGCAGCTATAATTACTGCTGCAACAGCCGTTCCGATCAGTTCTACCATACTTGACAAGGTTGTCGATAACGATATTCCATATTCATAGTATTCTTTTTCCAGCACCTTTGGCGTCAATGCAGCACTTGCCGGTCCCCTGAATGCCTCTACCGTAGAAATCGTCAAAGTTGTAACCAGCAGCATCCATGCCTGTAAAAATCCGAACAGATACCCGGTTGCCACAAATGCAACACAGACCGCACGTATCAAATCCGTGACAATCATAATTGTTTTCTTTTTCTGTCCCTCTACCCATGCTCCGGCTAACGGCGTAATGATAATAGATGGGATTCTATTCACACCATAAATGATAGCCGACCATGCGGCATTTCCTGTGATTTCATAGACAATCCATGTGGATGCAATTGCGTCAATGGAATCTCCGAAACGATTGATCAATGCCGCTATCATAATTTTCATATACTCGGTCTGCCGAAAAATATCACGGTAGCCGATTTTTTGTTCTTTTGTATTGCTCATGCTGTCTTCTCCCTGTATTCCATACATTTCTTATCATATAGGTAATCCAATTTTGCAATTTCCTCTATGGTTAATCCATTCGCCCTTTTTCCCTGACATATCACATTTTCTTTATATATCGCTTTCTTACAAGTTGCTATGCAAAATGGTAATTGAATACATTTCCGGCAATTTGGATTCTTTATCATACTTGCAGTTTTCAATTGATAACGTACCTTAGGATTTGTAATACATACCTTCCCCTTTTCATCTATTCTGCCAAGAATTTTATCCTCTACTGCATTCGCGCATATAATGACATTTGCATCCGTATCTACTACATATCCCTCCGAAAAACATGTATGACAAGCAATATATTGATTTTTTCGTTCAATATATTGATATCCTAATTCAATTGCTTTTTTATATAT
>ENA-ORLY01003154-ORLY01003154.1-human-gut-metagenome-genome-assembly--contig:-NODE-3154-length-13889-cov-2.944541_pt1 | contig 13889 bp, 7 predicted proteins | sample MGYA00243071_ERZ508832 | MGnify/ENA primary metagenome ERZ508832 (study PRJEB26277, sample SAMN04329777) | human gut metagenome | biome: human-associated habitat | host: Homo sapiens | place: USA...
ATCTGGATGCGTTCCTTGCTGTGGGGTTTTTCGTCTGCGTTTTTGGCATCACAGTTTTTTTTCAGATGGATGTGCTTGGATTTAAGGTAAATTTGGTGGATGCGGAGAAAGCACTGTATACATCCACATTTGGAAACATCAATACATACACCATTTATGTGGCTGCCCTTATGGCAATATCCATGATACTGTTTACACAGGAGAAAAATCAGAAGAGAATGCTCTGGTACTATGGAAATATGGTTCTGACCAGTTTTGCGCTGATCATGGGTACGAGTGATAACGCGTATTTGTCCTTAGCGGCAATTTTCGGTTTCTCTCCACTGTGGCTTTTTAAGACAAAGACTGGTCTTAGAAGATATGTGATTTCGCTTGCAACATTTTTCACTGTTGTTTTGTGCATCAACCAGATCAATATTGCCTATGCTGACAGTGTGCTCGGTATAGACAGTGCGTTTGGTCTGATCGCCAGATTGAGCGTTCTTCCGGTTATTATTGTTCTTCTTTGGATCGCAGCAGCTGTTTTGACTGTGATGGCATCCAAAGACTCGAGAAAGAGACCGGCGGATCGAAAAGAAGAACTCAATAAGACATTTGTATATGTTTGGATCGGAATTATTGCGGTGGTATGCCTGGCTGTTATCTATGTTTTATATGACGCGAATGCAGCAGGACATGCGGATAAATACGGCGCAATCAGTTCATATGTTGTTTTCAATGATGATTGGGGTACACAGCGTGGTTATGTCTGGAAACGTGCGGTAGATCTCTTTGCGAATAAACTGAATTTGCTTCAGAAACTTTTCGGATATGGACCGGATACATTTGCTTTGCTGATGCAGTATTATTTCCCGGCAAGTCAGGATAATGGTACTCTGGTAATCTATGATAGTGCCCATAATGAGTATCTGCATTATCTTGTTACGATTGGTGCGGCGGGAATGATTTCCTATATCATATTTATGGTTTCATCCGTTGCGGCGATGGCAAAGCGCATGAAAGAGGAGCCATTAGCGGCAGCGATTATGCTTGTAGTATTAGCATAGATGACACAGGCAATCGTAAATATCAATCTTCCGATTGCGATGCCGATTATTCTTCAGCTCCTTGCAATAGGTGTGGGAAGAACAAAAAAGGCCTGAGGAAAGAGTATTATGAGGGATTATACCCAGTATAAGCGAATTATTAAATGCCTGTCATCGGCAGTTATTGTAGCATTGGAAGCAGGGATATATGGTTTTGTCTGGACGATGCACTATAATAAAATTATCGTAGCTCCATTCTGGCGTCGCGGTAACTGGCTGATGATCGCTATTTATATGATTCTCCTGCTGTTCTTTGAGCAGACGTATGGGGGATTTAAGGTTGGTTTTTATAAAAAATGGAATGTAATTTATTCACAGATCCTTTCCCTTTTTATCGTGAATGTGATTACATACTTTCAGATCGCATTGCTTGACAAGAAATTTCATACCCCGTCGATCATGGGCGGGGTATTTCTTGCGCAGGTAGTCGTTGCAGTAATTTGGGCGTTTGGGTTTCAGTTTATCTACAGTCGCCTGTTTCCACAGAGAAGAATGCTGCTGGTCTACGGAGAACGGCCAATTTTTCATCTGATGCAGAAGATCAGCACCCGAGAGGATAAATATCAGATCTGCAATATTATTCACTATGGTGAGGGACTTGATGCAATTATGGATCTGATCCATAATTACGACGCAATGATCATCGGAGATATCCCGGCGCATGAACGAAATCAGCTTTTGAAAATGTGCTTTGGGCAGGGAATCCGCACCTATACGGTACCCAAAATCTCTGACATTATCAATCGCAGTTCAGATAACCTGAACCTGTTTGATACACCGCTGCTGCTTTCCAGAAATGAGGGTCTGAAGATCGAGCAGCTTTTCTGCAAACGTTTTCTCGATATTGTATGTTCAGCAATTGGATTGATTTTAACATCTCCAAAAGCGATGTCTGCATTTCCGCTGTAGTTCCATTCTTGAATATTACTCATTTTAGACACCGCCTCCTTTCAAAAATAAAAATGCAATTAAACAAATATCTATAGCTAATACAACTATATCAAGAATAGTATTAAATAAACCACCTGTTTGACAGGTAATAAAAAATCTACATTTATACCACATGTGGCCTTTTATTGGAATTGGCCACAATAAAGGAACTCCTGAATCTGCAAAGAAATCTTCTACGCAATGGAAAAGATAACCAAATCCAATACATATTCCAAGTATTCTTAAATGTGTATAATCAATTATAAATACATATATTAAAACTAATACTGGAAAAATATAATTAAGAAATTTTGGAAGTTTAAAAAATTTTATAATTCTATACATAATCATATCACTACCACATAAAACTGCCATAAATATAATTATAATTAAAAATAATAAAATAACATTATTTTGTAAAAATACTTCAAATGTTTCTTCTTTTATTCCTCCAAAAATAGTAGTTTCTCCTGTAGGTATTCCAAACCAAAACAATAAAATAAGTCCTATACTTACAAATGAAGTGTGCCAGAAATATCTATGCGGTGTCATAGGTTTTCTTTCATGTTTAGTATGCATCAATGTCCATATAATAGAACTTATTGATTGCATAAATATTGTACAAATACTACCCATAAATCCTAAAGTACTACCAGCAGAACTTTGACAATTATCTAAATCTGGAAGTAAAGCTCCACCAACTAATACAATAATACCTACAATAAAAAACAAAATATTATCTTTTAATAGCCATATAGTTTCTTTGAAGATATTTACAGGAATTAACATACAAATACACAATAATAATACACTTAATAAAGCATGAGTTTTTCCCATCCATCCACATACGGTAGATTTTAAATTAAGCTTATTCATATTTTAAATTCCTTTCAAATTATTTTAATAATATCTTCATTATATTATAATACTATATAGTTTTAATGATTAAGGCGATCCTATATTTCTATAAGACCGCCTATAAAATTACTGATTTCTACGAATAGGACCTTGTCGTCTATTCTTAGAATCTGTAGACCAGAAATCTTCATCTTGTTTACGTTGCATACGTTTAGCTTCATCTTGTTCATAACTATGACGAGAATCAGTCCTATTATGAGTAGGAATCTCTTGATGAACTTGTCTAGAAGCTTCCTCTCTAGCATTTATAATAGATGACATATCTGGTTGTGGTTCTCTAGAAACAGTTCTACTTGAAATATCTCTTTGAACATTAGCATGTCTAGAAACTGCTTGTCTAGTTTCTACCTGTGTCACATTAGGTTTAACATCTACTTGTGATCTATTATTTGATGAAGTATGATTATTAACCACTTCACTCATATTTGGAGCACTCTTAGATGCATTAATTGAACTCTTTGTAGCAAATGCTGCTGATTTATCACGATTCTTAATAGCTGCTTGTAATACAGAAGAAGCACTTTCAGTTCTTCCAACTCCTTCATCTTTAAGAGTTTCTTTAACTTCTTTCTTTTCAGTCTTATACTGCATCTTATCATCTTTATAAGCGTCTTTAGCATCTTTCATGTCTTGTCTAGCTTGTTTATGTGACGCAGAACCAAACTTCGTATTATTATGATAATTATCTTTTGTTGTTTCATAATTTTGTTTAGCAGTAGAATGGCTTTCTTTTTCGTACTTCTTAGCAACATTTTCAACAATATGTTCTACTTCATTTTGAGCTGATTCAGTGTCCATAACTTCTTCGCCATTTTGCAACTGATCTAATTGAAGCATCATAGCCGCTTGTTGAGTTGCTGCTTCTCGATTAAGTTTATATCCAGCTTCTTTAGATCCAATCTTACCACCAGAATTATTTTTATTTAAGTGAGTATCATTTACTTCAGCACTAACAGCAGCAATTGATTCTTTAAGAGTAGTTTCTAAAGATTCTCTATGATTTTCAAGTGCAATTTGTTTACTTGAATTTTCAATTTGAGAATTAATAGATTCAACACCTTTAGATTTATCATAAGTCATTCCTGAAGCTTCCATAGCTTCTTTTGCAGCACGTTCTTTAATAGATGAATCAATTTTAGCTTTTTCATTTTCAATCTGTTTCTTCTTTGCGCTAATCTTCATTTTCATCATTGCAAGGTCTTGAGCACGTTTTTCATCCATTTTAATTTGTTCTTGACCTAATGCTTCACGTTCTGCATTTCTCGTTCTTACATGCTCTTGTTCTGCAACAAGCTTCTTATATTTTTCACTATTTTGAAGATCAGATAATTCTTGGTCTAAATCTTCCATATTTTGTTTCATATCTTTTTCAGCTTGAGTTAACTTCTGATCATTATATGCTACAAAATTACCATTTGAATCTAATTCACCTACTTCAGCTAAATTACTGTTATATGCAGCTTTAGTTTGATTTTCAAGTAAAGTTGCTTCTGATTTTTGTGCATCAAGTTCTTTATCAACTTTCTTAACTGCAGCCTCACGAATTTTTGCAGCAGTGTCAGCTTTATTACCTTTTCTAGCGTCTTTTAATTCTCTATTAATCTTATGTGAACCTTCATGTTGTTGTCCATCTGTAAGTAATGCATTAGATCCTCTATGCATAAGTCTAGATAATGCATCACCTTTACGAGCTTCAGTAATAGCTTTTCTATCAGCATCATATCCAACAACTTTTCTAGAATTATCATATCTTTGCATAGCTTCATTTGATTTATTTCTAGCGTAATTTTTAAGAGCTCTTTTACTATTAACTAACTCTGGTGAAATCTTACGCTCAGTTTGTTCCATAATTCTCTTAATATAATCTGCAATAATTGGATTAAACTTAAGTAATAACAATAATAAACCAATAATAGCTAACAAAGGAATAACTTCTGGTTTAAACATTGATGATACTGCATAAATAATAACATCAAAAATTACTGAATAAATAGTAATTTCTAAGAAAGATACTACTAACATACCTAAAATACTTTTACCAGCTTGAACTAACTTTTTATTAGAAGTTAACATTAAAGGACCAGCAAGTATCATTCCTAATAAAGCTATAAATAATTCAAGTTTGGCAATTACTACATTAAGTGCATACTTAAGTAATACTATAGCCATAAGTATTAATGCTACTGCAAATACTAATAAACATATAAATCTTGGTCCACCTGTTGGGTTAGCCAAAGATCTAGTTATTTTAATTATTAAAGATGATATTTCTGGATTTGATGAATTCGCATTATATTGTTTTTGTAAATAAGTCATCATTGATGATAATTTATTAGTTACAGATAAAGTATCTGTTTCTGGATAAGTTTTATTCAATGATGTTTTTTCTTTTGCACTAGAATTAGCAAACCAAAAATAATATCCTAAATTATTATTAAAATCATTAGACATATTAGCATTAGTAACACCAGATAAATATTGTTTAGCAACTGTTCCATTAGGATCTCCAAATTTACTAAAATTCAATTGATCTACTTTTGAAACATTAAATTGAGAACAAAGTTGTAAATCAATAAATGCTTTATTTACTAATGACATTTCACACATTTGTGTAATTTCAGTTTCATTACCTGGATCTTTAATTTCAATATTAAAAGCTTTACCGCCACCACCATTAAGTGAATTTGCTACAGTATACAGTACATTATTAGCCATAGTAGACACACTTTGTCCTAAAGACGAAATTCTACCAGTTAAACACATACCAATAATAAGTAAACCTAAAAGAGCTGTACCAATAATTTCCCAAATTCCTTTTGTTTTATCAGAACCTTTAACCCATCTAATAGTAAAAGCAACTAAAGATAACATTAAAGCAATAATACAAAATGCAGTAAATGGTGAAAGAGAAAATGTATCTCCATTATAAATAAAATTTTTAGTAAGAACATCATTTAAATCATCTAAATTTAACATGTCCATTATTAAATCCATACTTAAGTTTTTAGCTTTAACTATTAAACTAATAATTAAAACTGCAAACCAAGCAAAAAATCTAACTACTAAATATAAAGCAGTACCAAGAATCATCCAAAATCCTTTTTGAGTATCAGCTAATGCTAATAAACGTAATGATACAATATTAGAACCATTTATCTGTTCTGCAGTAGCAGGATTTGAAAAACTAGAATCATCTAATCCAGTACCCCAAAATTCATCTGCAGTAGGTGTAGTACTTGCACCATAAGATGGATTATTTCCGGTTGCACTAGTACCAGGATCAGCATAATATCCTTCCCAATCTTCTACATAATCATCATCTTCATCATATATACAATCATATGGAAGTTCACCATGATAGAATACTAAATTTCTAGTAGTTCCATACATTACATCCATACTTAAAGATGTAATTGTAGCAGTAGTTGAATTAAATGGATATGTATCATCTAAACTAGCTTCTATTTTATTATTATATTGATCCCAATTATCATCACATTCTTTTAAACTTCCACCTGCATAAACAAATTTAACTGACATAAAAGTTGTAAATATTATCATTATTACTAATGTAATAATAGGCAGACTCTTAAATAAATCAAATTTTTTAATTCTGCTCATTTTTATATTTTCCTCCTTTTATCCAGCATTTTCGCCATTTTGAATACTATTCCATTCTTCTAATGACACACATCTAAGAAAGCTATGCATGCTTGTAGCATCATAACTTACAACATAAGTTTCATCTGATCCATCAGAAAAAGTAACATGTACATATACTTGATATTTAGTTGATATATCAGATATTTCTTCTGTTACAGCTTTTTTATCTGATGTTTCATCTTCTTTAACTCTATTGTGTAATTTAGAATAAAAACTTTCTTTATCTGTATATTGTTCTGGAGTTAATCGCTCTAAATGAGTAATTTCTTTATCACTAATATATACAGTTTTATTTTCTTCTAAATTAAGTTCTTCTTCATCTTCAGTAGTATCTCTAGTTTCATTTATTGCATAATTATGATCAGTTTCAGTTGTTTCTTCTTCAACTGGTTTAGTTTTAATTATAGCAATAATAGCAATAACTATAATGAAGATTAAAAGAAGAATTGATATAATAATTATTTTTGTTTTTTTACTCATAATTCTCCTTAATTAAACCCTGGCATCTCAACCCAAGAAATACGCTCTATTGAAAATCCACCACAACTATTTTGACCTGAGTCAAGTAAATTTGCTACTGATTGATCATATATTCCAAAATTTCCACTTCCGTCTAAAGGTCCTTCAAATCCACCAGCTAATCCTTCAGCAGAATCGATAATTCTCCAATAACCAGTATCTTCATCAAAACCAGTAATTAATACTGCATGACATCCTGATCCATAGTTATAATATACTAAACAACCGGCTGGACCAAAAGCTCCATTTTTACTATCTAATACTTCTTTTACAATTGCTCCAGTTGGGCTATTACTATCACTTTTAATAACACATTTAAGAACATCATCACCATTAAGACTAATTTCATGCTCCCAAACTACAGACCAAGTAGTACCAGCAGCTCTATTATCTAAAGATAAATCAAAAACCCATTTTTCATTATCTGAGTTGTCCATATAATAATCACTAGTTTGTTCGTACTCAGCTAAATCTAATGAATCGTCTCTTAAATAACCCCAGTTTGCCATTGATTGATTTGAACTTGGCCAAGATTTTCCATGTTTATTAGCAAATTCTATAGCTCCATTTTTTAAACCAACTTTTGCATGTTCTGTCGTAGTCTCTGATTGATTACCATTTATAACATGTCTAAATGTTGTTCCAGTAGCACTAGTACTACACACAACTGTTTGACCTTCAGGTAAATACTGTCCATCTTCTTGCCATAAATAGTCAAAAAAGTTTACTTCTTCAAATGAAGAATAATATCTCATAATCATATTAAGAGTAGCACAATCTGTACATGGACCTGAACCATCTTGTATAATATAATGTCCTTGTAAATTCTCTAAATTAAAACCTTTACCATTAGAACAATATTGCTGATAAACTGAGGTTTTCTTTAATGATGCACTTGCATCAGTATCACAATAAAAATGAGGTGTAGGACTTGCAGATTGAACAATACTAATTACAAATACTGTTCCAGTATAAAGTAATGTTACTATTGCAGTAATGATTGAAATAATTTTTATATGTGATGCTATCCATATTGCAGTATCTTTAATTTTTTGAAACATTTTTTTAATGTTTCTAATAGTTTCTGCAAAGTTATTCTTAGCTTTACCTCCAACTTTACCACCAAGATATTTCATCTTTCCTCTAAAGCCTTCAGCTTTTCCAAAACCTTGAATAAAATTTCCAGCGTTATTTAAACCATCTTTAACATTATTACCTAATTGTTTAGCATCATGTCTAAATTTAGCAGTATTTTGATCAAATTCATTACGGAAACGAGATGAAGTTTTACCTAAGCCATGGTCACGATTATTCATTTTACGATTCCAACGACCATTATCTTTACTCATAGTTTACTCCTCTCTAAGTACTGATAAAATTCCTTCCTGATCTTTTTTGCTAAGACCTGAAGATAAATTAGAAATAAAATTCTTAATTTTATCTTGATTTGCTTTAATTGAAAACTCAGTTTCATTTTCGTTAAACTTTCCAGAGATATCAATATAATTCATACCTTTTTCATGTCTAACTTGAATAGATGCATTATCAAGTACATGACAGCATCTACGTTTTCCAACATTTTCATCAGAGGCATTGCATAAACTACAACCACCATCTTTACGTGTGCGCATCATTGCCATTATTTTCAGCTCCTCTCTATTAAATTACATAATCTTCTTTATTACCCAACTATTTCCATCTGGTTCTACTATCATATAAGTCTGAAGTGTATAAGAAAATCCTTGTGAAGTAGTAATCTTATATGTAACGTGAGTATTATATCCCATAGCATTTGGTGTTGAATAAGATTGCATATCAATAATACCATCATAAGATGCATCATAAGTATTAAATGGTACGTATAACTTATATTCAGCTTCAGTATTCTTATATCCATATAATGAATCAAGAGTCTTATCTACACGAATTTGAATGTTATGAAGTGTATTTTCATCAACTAAAGTATCTTCATTAAATTTAAACTTATCATTTGTTACAATTTCTTCAAAATCAGTTTGATTTTTTTCCTCAAGAGAATACAAATTCATATCACTCATTAAGTAGTAACCACCATACATAGGTGTTCCATCTGTATCTTTAGTAATTTTATATTCTAATGGAAGATAAAAACTATATCTAGTTACTGTAGTTTTACCAGATTGCATAATATTTCCACCAGCAGTCATATAGTAATGAACTGCTTCGTCATCTTGAGACTCAGCAAAATCAATATCAGTTATTGGAATATCAGTATCTTCTTCTACAGGTTCTTCTACTACAACTTCAGTTGTAGGTTCTTCAGTAATTTCCTCTGTAATTCCTTCAGTAACCTCTTCAGTTACATTTTCTTCAGTAGTTTCATTATTGTTAGAAGTTTCATTTGTTTGATTTTCTGAGACAGTTTGTGTTGCTTTTTGCGGTTGAGATGGAGTTTGTGTTTCTACTTCTGCATCAGGAATAACTCCATTTCTTTTAAGTTGTTCAATAATTACTGGATCTGTAACTAAAGTATCTTTTTCTGTAACAGCTACATCAACAGAAAAATAAACTTCTGCCGTTGAAGCATCAAGTTTTCTTACTTTAAAAATATAACAAGAATTTTTATCAACTTCAATCTTAGCTATATTTTTAGCTCTTTTACTATCTAGTGACATATATTTATTGAATAAAGCTTCACAATTATCTCTTACATAATTATCTAAACCTTCTGAAGGAAATCTAGATTGTTGTGTAGCAACTGCAATAGAATAATTTACTTCATCCATTGTTAATCCTTTTTTAAAGAATGTATTATATGTACCAAATGTTATTAATACTGCTGCAACTAAAAATATTACTATAAATATAATTATCTTATTTGATTTTTGCTTACTATGTAAAGCTTGTATTTTTTTCTGGCGTTCCATAACTTGTTGCTGAATTTCTGCTTCCATTTCTCTCGCTCTTTTTGCTTTTTCAGCTTCAAGTTCTTGCGGTGTCTTACCTAATACCATTTTAGCCATTATTATAATTTCCTCCTAGTTTAATATATTTTGGTTTAACTATTATAATTAAATAGCTCATAATAAATCAAACAAAAACCTACTAGAGATTTTTATTTCTCTAGTAGGCATTGTTTATAAGAAACTAGTATTATCTAGTTTTTAAGTTCAATTATTGAACTCAGATGTACCATCAGTATCACCATCGTTACCGCCAGTATCACCATCGTTACCGCCAGTATCACCAATGTTACCATCAATATCCTCTGCCATCATAGCAACAACAGATTCTTTATCTTCGTTAGTATCTTCAACATCAGCTTCTGCAGCTGTATCTGAATCACTATCAGCTAATACTTTCTTTGGCTTTAATGCAAAGAATGCACCAATACAAAGTAAACCAATAAGTGAGAAGATTACAATTGGAAGAATAGGTAAATTATCACCAGTCTTAGGTGGAATTACAATAATCTTATCAAGAATCTGGATATTGATTAAACATTGACCTGCAGATTCGTCTTTTGAACGATCTGTTGTAGGATGTACTTCAAATACATCTTCATTAATCTTATAACCAAATGGAGCTTTAGTCTCTTTAGCATAGAATACTGAGTTTACATCATAAGTAAGAATAGTAAAGTGTACCATTCCATCCTCACCAGTTAAACCAACACAATCTTTACCATTTACATCTTTAGCTATAGTTGTGCATTCTTTATCTGAATAGATAGTAATTTCAGCATTCTTAAGCATATAAGAATGATTATTGAAGTCACTCTTTTGAACAGCTACATGAAGTAATAGACTAATGTCTAATGACTGATTCTCATCATTTATATTTGAGTGAGTAGCAATCTTAATGCCATTGTAATAAACATCCTCAAATACTACAACTCTACGACCAGCATATCTAGAAGCATCAAATGTAAATTCAACATCAATTGTTCCACTTACAGTCTTAGCATCTGGATTATCTGAAGGAGCTTCAGCAGTAAATTTCTTTGTAACAGTCACTACATTTCCATTAGCATCAGTAACGTACTCTACTGGATTTGTACCTGCAAGAGCAAGTTTACCTGTTACAGTGTACTCTTTACCAACTACTAAGTTTTCATACTTAACAGTATCAACTATAGTTTGAGTTGTCTTTGTACCATCAAGAGCGTGGTCTCCATCTACTTTATCTTTTGCAGTTGTACCAATCTTAAGTACATATACAGTCTGATTTGCATCTTCAAGTTCTGTATGTTCTGCAATATAAGTCTTACCGTGTTCAATATCAAACTTATTAGAACCAAGTTCATAACATGTTTCATATGCTACTAATGTATGTCCTGCGAGTCTTGTAGTATCTACAGTAAATACTACATCAACAGTACCTTCACGAGGATCTGTTTCTTTAGGTGTGAATGTAGCTTCAGATGTAATTTCTTTACCATTCTTATCTAATGCAGGTTTTCCAGTATCTTTATCCATAAGAATACCTTCAATCTTATACTCTACACCAGTAAGAAGATTCTTGTAAGAAACAGTATCAACTAATTCTACCTTCTGACCATATGCAACAGTTACATCTTCTGTAAGTCTGTCAAGCAATTTAGTACCAATTTCAGGTTTTTCAAGTACTGTAACTTGCTGATCAACATTGTCTTTATTGTTCTCAATAAGAACTTCTTCACCATCTACGCATTCTTCACCGAAGTAAAGTGTTTCATAGAATACAATAGTTTTTCCAGCTAATTTAGTACCATCAATTGTGATAGGAATCTGTAATGCGTCAGATCCAACGAAATCGAACTTAACTACATCACATTCAATATCAACATCTTCATGTTCATGATATACCATCTTACCTTTAGTTCCATCAAAAGTAAATGTCTTAGTATTACTAATTACTTCACCCTTAGAATCAAGTAAGTATTCACCAGTTTCAGCATCAACTGCTTCAATCTTTAATGTGAATTTCTGTGGTTCATATCCTGTAACATTACCTTCTTCGTCTTTAATTGCATTAAGACCAAGGTTCTTAACTTCTACCTTATCCATTACAATCTGACCTGGAGCAGCATTAATGAACTTAGGTTCAGTTGTGCTTTCAGATTCTGCGAATGTTCTGAATGTAGGAAGATGTACTGTCTGATCATTATCGTGTAAGTTGTTGTGTACTGCATACTTTAAGTCTGAACTTCCTTTAGTTCCATTACGTAATGTCTCGAAACATACCCAAGAAGGATCATCTTCCCAGTCAAGGCTAGTAAGTACTTGCTTAAATGTAATAGGTACTACAACAGAACCATCTTTTGTTTCAGGAATAAACTCAATTGTGTTCTGAGCAATTTTACCATACATGTCTCTTACAGGTTCACCAGTCTTCTTGTCGTAAAGAACAGCAGTTAAATTCCAAGTTGTACCTGGTTTGAGATTTGTATAATAAACTGTATCATTTACTGTTACATCTGCATATATTCTAGAGAATGTCTTAGAACCGTTGTGTGCATTTACAGCTGTTGTCTTAATATCAGGAATTGATACAGTTTGCATCTCATCATTGATATTTTCATGTAAAGCAACTAATACTTCAAAGTCGCCAGTTTCTCTTGTAAGAGTACCGTCTTCATTTCTAGTATATTTGTGATTTACATCCATAAATACTCTTTCACATACTACTAAGTCTCTACCATCAAGATTAATACCCTTTTCAGCTAACTCACCAAATTTAACTGTATACTGCATTTCTACACTACCAGCTCCACTAGTGATGTCAAACTTATTAGAGTTATAAGAAACAACAATTGGCTCTCCATTCTTATCCATTGCAATTGATCTGGTTCCATCTTCAGCATAGTCTACAAGATATACATAACCTTCTACTCTGACAGTTGTAGCTTCAGCGCAGTTTGTATAGTCAATTTTATCTCTAAGAACTACATCTTCATATACAACGTGACCATTCTCATCCCAATGTTTACCATTAGGAAGAACACCTTGTGCTCCATCTTCACTCATAGCAGTTGTCTTAATATCAAGCCATCTGATATTTTCTTCCTCTACGTCAAAGTCTTTATTATGAATCTTAAGAATTGGTCCACGACCATCCATAAGAATAACATTTACGTGAACAGTTGTATTGTTTGGAATAATCCAATCCATTAAACCAATATCACTAAAGTTAAGTTCTCCATCACGAGGAACATCAAAATGTCTTTCAATTACATTACCATGAGTATCAGTAGATATAACTTCTTTTATCTCACTAATTTCTTCAGATGAATAAAGTCCAATTACGTTTGAAATACATGTATTTCCATAAATGTCTACAATAGGATTATTGTTATCATCTACAAGTTCTACACGCATTCTATAGTTATGATTATCTGCAAGATTCTTCCAAGTAACCTTATCATCAACTAATGTATATCCAATGATTTGACCATCTTTGTTATATACAAATGAATTTGTATCAGTTAAAGGAATATCCTTACGTGCTTCATTGTATGAAACTCCATTCAATGAAGTTGAATACTCATAACCACCAAGTGAACCAATTCTATTACCAGTAGTTTTATTTACTGTTAATGTATTAAGAGCTATTACACCAATCTTCTGTGTAGGTTCAAGACAGTTTTCATTATGATCCATTAACCAAGACCATCCTTGAGCTCCAACCATCTTATATAAATCTACACTAAATGCTACATATTCACCTTCTTGACACATAGAAGTATCAACAGTTACATCTCTCTGTACGTTAAAGTCATGAACAACTCTAAATACAGGTTCTGCATTTGCAATA
>ENA-ORLY01003155-ORLY01003155.1-human-gut-metagenome-genome-assembly--contig:-NODE-3155-length-13873-cov-3.776457_pt1 | contig 13873 bp, 14 predicted proteins | sample MGYA00243071_ERZ508832 | MGnify/ENA primary metagenome ERZ508832 (study PRJEB26277, sample SAMN04329777) | human gut metagenome | biome: human-associated habitat | host: Homo sapiens | place: USA...
TCTTGAAAATACTGACTTTTAGCCTCTTTCAAAGAAAAATCCTCGGCGGAATGCCGAGGTCTTTGTCTACAGTCTGATACTTTCCATTTTGGAAAGTGTGTGGCCTTTTCTTATTTTGATCTCCACTATATTCTTAACTATAGCTTCCTACCATAACGTAGCCTTGACATTGCTCTGGCTCCTCCAAAGAGTCCGATCTTCCCACCTTTGGCATAAGGTGCTAACAGGTCGATCACTTTAATTCCGGTCTCTAATACCTCCACTGCTGGACTCTGTTCTTCAAAGCTCGGCGCATCCCGGTGGATACACCAGTGGGTTTCCTGCTCTAATGTTTCCCCTTTGTCAATGGTTTCGCCAAGAAGATTAAACAATCTTCCTAAAGTCTTTTCACCAACCGGAACTTCAATCCCGCTTCCGGTTGCAATAACCTCCATATCCTTTTGCAATCCCTCTCCGGATGCTAAAAGAATACATCTTACCACATGATTGCCGATATGCTGTGCCACCTCCATGACACAGCGTTTTCCATGATTATCTACTTCTAATGCGTCCCGTATAAAAGGCAGTTCGTTGTCTTCAAATTCCACATCATCAACAACATAGTCATCTTTCTTTGAAGTATCCGTGGTATCGACAAAAAATACCCCCTTGTGTTAGACTTAAATTGTCCAACACAAGGGGGAACTTCATGATTCTGACTAATCTTTCATATACTTATCCAATTGATGGGAAAAGTCCAGTACTTTCTGCAACATCTCTTTTGCATCCTTGGAGTTACTCTTATTATTATCCGTTATTTCTGACGCTGCCACACTACTTGCCGTAATCTCTCCGCTTACTGTAGATAATTGCATAATGCTTTCTACAATCATATTGTTAGATGTTTTCAATGCCTCTATTTTTTCATTGATATTGTTCATCTGCATTGTTAGCTGCTTCATGTTTTCATCTATTACGATAAAACCATCGGAGGCCTCTTCTATAAGTCCCGTCTGGCTTTCCGTTGCATCTAAAGATTTCCGTATAGCATCCGAAGCCTCATTGGAAAATTCATTCAATTCATCTACAATAGCCGTGATATTTTCTGTTGCATCTTTTGTCTGATCTGCTAACTGACGAATCTCATCTGCAACAACAGCAAATCCTTTTCCTGCTTCCCCGGCTCTGGCAGCCTCAATAGATGCATTTAGTGCCAAAAGATTTGTCTGACCGGAAATGCCTAAGATTAAATCTGTAATATTTCTAACATTTTTTGTCTTATCACTAAGCTTCTCCATAGCTGCAACAACTACTTCATTTGTTTTAGAAATGCTATTTGCCTGGATGTCAAGCTGCTTCATCACCTCTAAATTATGACTCACAGCTTTCATGGAATCTTCTGTCTTATCGACTGCCTCTTTTGTTGCTCCTGCTGCGCTCTCAATCGCATTCTGAATACTGTGTGTCATTTCTGTCTGATTCTGAATACTCTCTGCTGTACTTTGTGTTCCTATCGTAATATCACTGACACTATCGCTTATGCTTTCAGCTGATGAATATAAATGATCTAACAGATGATTTGCCTCTCTCGTCTGACTCTGAACACCTTTGACAATTTCAAGTATATCCTCCATCATCAGCTTCTGTATCTGCTCTTCATCCTGTACTGCTCCCACACTATCCCGGCTAAATCTCCATAACACTTTTGTGCTCTGATAAATTGCGAGTAATGTTACAAGAACCAGGCCCGATACCATTCTTTCCTCATTCATTGTGTTTGACGAATGAATAACTCCTGTTAATAGTAACATAAATCTTAATGCATCCACTACAGCAAGCAAGCAGCAGAACACCTTTGTACTTTTTGGCTGACTATACATCATCACAGTAACTAACAATGGCATTGGAATAAACATCATACAGTCATTCCCATTTTCAATGACCACGATCAGATACATAATCACAAATTGGATCATTCCCAGCCGGAACATTACTCCACTTTCCCTATCTTTAAGATAAGTAACGATAATCGCAAAAATTCCTATGATATCAATGACCAGGCCGCTCATTGCCAAAACCGAGTTACCAAAATCCTGAATACAGGCAACAAGATTCACAAGCATAGCAATTTCTGTTACCAAAAAGCCGATAAAAACAACTTTATTTGCTAACAGATTCTTTTGTTTCTCATCTTTATATTTTCTGCTATCACTTTGTTCTTTCAGTTCTTTGAACTTTGCTTCTCTGTCAGTAATTCTCATTGCACCTTTATCTCCTGCTTATATGTGGCACCTTACTATACTGAAAATCATAAAATAATCTAAAGCATTTCGTTTATAACCCCAAAGGGTAGAATATCTGTTGTTTTATGCTAATGCTGCGGTTATAATCGCCATGGAATATACCTCTGCTGCGTTACATCCTCTGGATAAATCGTTTACCGGTGCATTTAAACCTAATAAGATCGGTCCATATGCTTCAAAGTTACCAAGACGCTGTGCAATCTTGTAACCAATATTTCCTGCATTGATGTCCGGGAAAATAAAGGTATTGGCATGACCTGCAACCGGATCATTCGGGCATTTTGTACGAGCCACTCTTGGAGATACGGCTGCATCGAACTGTAACTCTCCTGCAATCGGAAGCTCCGGATATGCTTTCTTGGTCATCTCGGCTGCGTTACGCATCTTGTCTACGGTCTCGCCGGAACCGGAACCAAATGTAGAATAGCTTAAGAATGCAACTTCCGGCTCTAAACCAAAGATTCTTGCACAGTTTGCTGTCTCATGTGCGATCTCTACTAACTCTTCTTCATTTGGTGTAATGTTAATTGCACAGTCACCCATTGCTAACAGCTCGTTTTCACCGGTAGCTCTCGGACGTACTAAAATAAAGCAGGATGATACGATCTTGTTTTCCGGCTTTGTCTTGATCAACTGTAATGCCGGACGCACGGTATCTGCTGTTGAATAGGTTGCACCACCTAAGAGTGAATCTGCCACTCCCATTTTTACTAACATCGTTCCAAAATAGTTAGCATGTGACAGGGTCTGACGTGCCTGCTCTTTTGTAACACCTTTGCTTTTACGAAGCTCGCAGAATAAGTCTACCATCTCATCCATACGGTCAAATTTTTCAGGGTCAATGATCTCTGCTCCGCGGATATTAAATCCACTTTCCTCTGCCCCTTTATAAATCTCATCCTCATTTCCTATCAGGATCGGATGAAGAAAGTTACTTGCCAGTAAGCGGGAAGATGCCTCTAAGATACGAGGATCGGTTCCCTCTGTAAAGACGATCGTCTTCGGATTTTTCTTCAAAACACTAATTAATTCACCAAAACCATACATAAATTTTTTCTCCTCACTGTAATACTGTTTCCATTTCACAAACCCTCATTCATTCTATACTCTTTTTTAGGGCTTTGCAAGCATTGCACTTCATCTAATACAAACAGAGAGGGCAAATCTGCCCTCCCTGCTATTTGTGACTGTCTTTTCCATCCATTGCATCTACCCGAACGTTCGGTGGAAGATACTGGTAGACCTCCTGATAAGACTCCATCTCATTCTCATTGGAAGGTGTCCGGTGCATCAGTCCCGTACAATCCATTCCGGTTGCCGAATTCGCAAGATAGTCATAATCTTCAGTCTGATAAGTCTTTAATATTTCTTCTTCATCCTGTCTGTTTCCAACAGCACATTCTGTCTCTTTTCGTTTCGCCATTCTGTAGCCTTCCTTCTTTTTCGGATAGCATATGGAAAAACTGTTTTTTTATGCGGAAAAATTGATATGCTGACCCAAGAGCTGTTCCTGCGGTGTCTTCACATGATCACTCATGCTGTCATAAATGGTATCATTGATCTTTTTGAGCAATTCCTCCACACTGGAAGCGGTAACGGTAACGTAGTCTTCTTTTTCCTCCGCCTTTTTGCTCTTGTCATTTTTCAATTCCTGCTTTTCTTCCGTTTTCTTTTTGTCTGCCTTTTTCTCAGCTACTTTCTTCTCCTCTGCACGCGTTTTTGCGTTTTTGGCGATTCTCTCTTTCTGGGCAGCTAAGGATTTGTCTATCACGGCAAACAAAGATGCGGTTCCATTGTCATTGATCTTGATCCCATATCCTTTCACATGGGATGCATTACTTCCAAGTCCGTTTTTGATCTGTGCAAGCTGCGTCTGCGCTCCACTGATGATCCCTTCGTATTTTTTACGATAGGCTTCATCCTCTGCCATTTTCTCAATCTTATCCGTGTCGATCAGTACGACAGTGTGATTTGCATTCGCATACTGTGCTGCGTTTGCCTGTGCCTCTTCTTTTTTGTCAGCACTGACCAGAATAAAATCCATATTGGAAAATTTCTTTTTCAATTGCTCATAATACTTCTGAGCCTTTTCGCTCAACTGTGGATCTCCAATGGTCTTTCCATTCGTAACGGCTGACTTTTTCGTTGTCTGCTGCACGTTTTCCGTATATGCATTTGCTGCATAGTCAGATTGTGCCACTGTGTTTGTGTTCATATTGATTCCTCCCTGATCTTATGATTTGGTAAATCCTTTTACCTACTATTTATTTCGGCACAATATGTCTAAAAATTTATCGCTTTTATTTGCTTACTTTAAAATTCTTTACCTTACTCCATTTTCCGGCTACCTTTTTACCGGTAGAATCTTTCTTATAGGCTTTGACACGAACGTAATATTTTTTGCCCTTAGAAAGCTTTGAAATCGTCGTCGTTGTCTTACTTGAGGTCACGGTCTTTGCAGATTTCATGTTGGACTTTGTAGAATACTGGATCTGATATCCGTCTGCCCCGCTTACTTTTTTCACGGTAACCTTTATCTTTTTACCGGAAACATTCTGCACTTTTGAGATCACTGCCTGCTTTAAGCTGATCTTTTTCCACTTTGCATACAGTGTTTTTCCGGATTTGATCTTTGTATTAAAATCCCATGCTTTGGTCAGTTTGGAATCCGTATACCAGCCGGCGAAAGTATATTTACTCCGCTTTGGATTTGACGGTTTCTTAATGACCTTATTGTACTGCACATATTGTTTTGAAACACTGCTGCCGCCGTTGGACTTAAAGTTCACGGTATACACTCTTCCATCTACTGTTTTGCTTGTCTGGTCACTGTTCCAGTAAGTGTCTTTTACCGCAATTGCCTTAATGGTTGTTTTTTTCGATATCGTAAATGGTTTTTTATAACGATGACTCTTTGTATAGGAAGAGGACGCCGTCTGTCCATTTGTGGTATAGTAAATCTCTGTATTGGATGTGTTACTGCTAATCGTTACCTGCACACCATTTTTGACTGTCTTATAAGTGACCTTTGGTGTTGCTGTTTTTTTAGATGGTGTTGCACATTTTCCAATGCTGGTATTTCCTGCACCGGAATCTAAAGTACTTGCCGGAAGTTTTCCGTCAAACATGGATTGGATCTCATGTGTGCCATCTGATCTTATGACGGATTCGCTTCGGTTAAAGAAATTATAAATCATCTCATATCCGCTGTAACCATCCATGTCATCCCAGGTACAGTCTGTGTGATACCAGGAATCATTAATCTTTATCATGTTCCATGCATGATCCGTACTGAGAAGTGCTATGGTATCAATGCCTGCTCCATTCATCAGCATTTCAAATGCTTTTGTATAACCTGCGCATACGCTGTGGTCATCGCAGAATACACTATATGCACTCTGATGGAATGGATTTTCCGGATTTGTCAGATAATTATCATCATACTCCACTTTTTTTACTATGTAATCATGAGCAACTTTTGCTTTCTGCTCTGCACTTCCCGCTGCTGCAATTGCACTCTCGCAGGATGTGATCTGATTCTTCATTGCCTGTGTTGCCTTACTGCGCTCACTTCCACTCTGGAACTCCTGATAAAATGTCGGTAAAAGAATACTACTTGGCTCAATATACGCATATCCGCCATTGATAAAATAATACTGTGGATTGGAATAATTAAACATTAAAAAGATTTCCACTGCTCGCTCTAAAGATAGCGGAGCATAGCTAATTTCATAGTCCGGTATGATCATCCCACTGGTGCTAACCGCATCTTCTCCACTTATCAGATACAAACAACATACATAATCCAATTTATCCCAGAAGGCCTGCTCATCACTGTCTAAATTGTTGTAAATATAATTGGAGGAATACTTATCCCACTCTGTAAGATATATGGCAGAACCATATGTATGAATCCCCCCCCCGGTTAACCTGTTTTAACTGTCCTGCTTGTGCTTGGGATAATGCTGTTCCCTGTACAGATGCAAGTCCACCTGCTCTGTTCTTAAGAACTTCTACAAACGAAATTCTCTGATTGTCTGCATCCTCTGTCACTACCACTAAACCTACAGACATGTCCTCCTCTTTAAAAGCTTCTGTAACTTTTTCTGTATACGCCAACACTGTGGTCTCGGTTACTTCGACAGTCCCTTGCTGCTCTATTGTCTCTGTTGCTTCAGCTGTCTTTTGTGTCTCTGTGGCCTCGGCTGTCTTTTGAGCCTTTGTTGACTCCGTTTCTTCTTCTGACTCTCTTTCGTTGTCTGCTTCTGTCAGTTCCGTCTCTTCTGTTGTTTCAGAGTCCTCTGCAATACCCAGTTCCTCCTGCTGGGAAACATTGCTCGTTTCCGTTGCCAGTACTGTCATCGGCAATGAAGCGGATGCCAGACTAACTGCCATAAATAACGCCAATACTTTCTTTTTCATCACATTTTCCTTTCTGTAAATAATTTTCCGATTGCTTTTTGTTACTGCATCCTATCTCGTATTTGTAAGATGTGCTTATAGTTTGAGTATAGCATGGTTTAGGGTGGCTTTCAATGGGAGGATGGAGAGGGATTGCCGTTACTATACCTTTTCCCTGCGTACTAACTTTAACAAATACTCCATGGTACCCTCTTCATGTTCTTTTTCTCCGGTTTCGATAAATCCATGACAATTATAAAATGCACGGGCTCTTGTATTTTTTTCTAATGCCCATAAAAAATCCACATGCAGATTTTGAATGGCATATTTTATCAACACATCTCCTACACCGCCACTTTGAAAGCATGGCTCAACATATAATTTACCTATTTCCGTTCCCCGAATCTCCATAAAGCCTTTGATGATCCCGTTGTCTTCTGCTACAAATAGCGTGTCCATGATCTCTGTTTTTCCAAAATAATTTTCTATCAGTGATACTACCTGCAATTCTCCAAATGAAAAATCCTCCTGCTTAAATATCGGGAAATAGTTGATTCGATTATTGAAAACAAAGATTTCGGCAATACGCGATAGATCTTCTTTTGTTGCTTTTCTGATGTTCATTTTTTGTCCTCCGTTGGGGTGGTGGTGTTAGGCTTTTTACTGCTGTGTGAATTATAAAAATTTTATTCTAAACCAAAATAATCCATATAGACTTTGAAACGATCCTGCGCGGTCAGACAGGTGTCCAGCAGATACCCCGGTTCCCGTTTCCACTCTTTTAAACGACGATAATAAAATTCTTTAATATCATCCTCTATAATAAATGGGGTCAATCCATTTCTCAGACATTCTTAAAACATGATGAGCCTGCCAACTCGTCCGTTTCCATCCTGAAATGGATGTATTTTTTCAAATTGATAATGAAATTCAATTATTTCCTGCAATGTTTTGGTTTTACTTTGGTTATACTGTTTCAATAATTTCTTTATCTCTTTTGGAACATCTTCCGGCTTTGAAGTTGAATTTCCGCCAACCTCATTTTCCAATCGTTTGTATGCACCAACTGCAAACCAATTTTTTCTGCTATCCGAGGTTCCGGATTTCAACACCTGATGAAGTTGTTTTATAAATGACTCGCTGAGTTTATAGCCAGCCATGTCGATAATTAAGTCTATACATTTAAAATGATTTGATGTCTCAACGATATCATCAACATTTAGTGTGCCGTCATGCATTCCAATGGTATTCGTTTCAAAAATATACCTAGTCTGATCATGTGTAAGCCTGCTGCCTTCCATATGATTTGAATTGTACGTTAATTCAATCTGAACTTTGTGGTATATTCCTCCCGAAATCCCTGCCTCTTTTTCCATTTGTAATCTTGTCAGTAAATCTTTAGATACTTTACCTGCCCGCTGTTTTCTTAACGGTTTTATTGCATCCTCTGGAATTTTCCATACTTTTCCCTGACATACTGCCCCGGATATTTTTCCATCTGCACAATAATTTCGTACACTTCGCTCTGACACGTTCCATTTTTTTGCGGCTTCTTTCACATTTATATAGTTCATGTTTTACCTCGCATAAAAGTATCTTCGGAATTATTATACCTCTATCGGCAAAATATATCCATGTTTTTTTGGGTGAAATTTGGTTATATTTTGCCGATGTGTGAATTGCTGTTTTGTGTGGTTTTTTCATTTAACTCATCTTCTTTAGATATGAAAAGTTCTCATGCTTACAATAATCTAAAGATTTTGGCTAAATTCAATCGTTTTTCAGTTTAATTATATCAGTGCTGTATTATTCCTCCAATTACAACATACATACTTTTCAAACTCTTCTTTACATTTCAAACTTTTGCCATCAACATGATCTACAATGATGATTTGGGGCAATCTTTCAGTATCTTCGCCAATAGAGTTAATTTCATCAAAAATTGTCTTATACATTTTATTAACAGCCATTAAATCTGCTTGAGTAATTTCGTCTTTATCATTACCCTGTGGAAAATACACCTGACTCGGTTGATCAAAAAACATAAACAACGGCATTGGGGAATTATCCTGAGTTGCAAAAAAGCGAAGAAAACTTAAAAACAAGGCAATATGACAAGAAACCCAATTCGCACCACTTCCCATCTCATATAGATGAATATTCTCATTATTTTTCTGATGTTGATAAATGTCAAAGCTACCATCTGTTAAACCAAAATTTAAGTCAATCGGTCTATATTCTTCTTCAAAATCAAGCGTTAAAGAAAGACGGTTCATATTATTTGATAAAAAACTCTCAGCTTTTTCCATTTTCTTATCAACATCAAAACCCTTAATTTTTTCTTCAAGACTTGCTATTTTTCCTTTTAGATCCTCAATCTCCTCATCAACAGTTTCAAATATACCAGAATCACTCATTTCTGCATATAACGCAATTCTCGCTTTAGCGTAATTTACTTTTTCTCGCTTTGAAATAAGCGCTTTAGACGAAATGAATTTCTGTTCAATTGTTTTTATTTGTTTCCATACTTCCTTAATTTTTTCTTCTATTTTTGAATGTTCATCTTTGAGTTTCCTAACGTCTTCGGAAAAATCTGCAGTGTATTTTTCAGTAATTCTTAATTCATTATCTAACCATTCGGTAGCCTCAATAAGCTTTGAATCATTCTCGGCAATTTCTTGACATTCATGACCGCAAAGAGGACAAGTATATTTGTCTGTTTCAATTTCCGCCACACTTGTTTGTTGCTTTAAATCTTGCAGCATTTTTGTAAAAGAATCACCTGTATCAGAAGCATTATTTACATTTTTAATTTTTAATAGTATCTCACGTTCTTTATTTCTAAGATTTTCTAGTTCAGCATTTAATTCACTGTAACGCTCAGTTATTTTATTTTCACCAAAAAGTTGCGTATCATCGAACTCTGGCAAATTAGAAGCTATCTTCAACATTTCCTGTACCGAAATTTTTTCATCAAAATCCTGTTCAAGCAATGCAAAATAATCTTTTAGCAACGGAGAAAGATTTTCTTTAATATATATAGTGCTTTTTTCATTAGCTTTCTGCTTTTTGTATTTTTGTTTCAATTGAGTTTTCAACGCATTTAATTGAATTAGATCACTATAATACTCTTGGCTAATCATACCTGCAAAAACAGGAAATTGTTCTATCACGTCTTTTCTTTTATAAAAATCTGAGAACCGATAGAATAATGCAAACTTACTTGCCATTAAATTTTGATGTTGAAACAAGTAAGAAACCATGTTTCTTAATGATGCCTTTTTCCCTTGTGGAGCCGCATCCGTAGGTATATTAGTTACAAACAAACCCAATGCACACTCAATCTCATTTTTTATATCTCTAAATGGCAAAGCGGGTTTTTCTGCAAAATAACTTAGCTCCAATCCTTTAGGTTCAAAGTCCTTGCCTTCTTTAGAAAAATGCATTTTTCCCCCATCTTCCCAATTATACCGAGCAATAACATAGGTATTATCACTTATAGCCATTACTAGCGTATATAAGTATGAAAAATCTGTTATTTTACCTTTTGGTATTGTACATCGAGTGCTACACAAACAATAGTCAATAATCTCAACCAATGCACTTTTCCCTGTTTTTGATTCTCCCGTAATTATATTTACTCCTTGCTTAAGAGGAACTACTCTTTTTTCTCCTTTTTTATTAAATATAATGATGGCTTTTATATAACTTTTCATTTTGTATCAACTCCTAAAAAATAAGATAAATGATCTTCAGTGGTTTTTGCAAATACAACTCCAAGGTAAAATGCACATCTAAGCCATTTTCCAATAGCCCCTTCATAATCTTTATAATTAATTTCCTTAATAAGGACTATTTTGTGATTGTTAATGGCTATTTTCCCTTCTGAAGATAAGATAATAATTGCTTCTTTACAATATGGTTTAAGTGAATTATACCTGTCGACATAGCCAGATAATCTTGTTTTTCCAGAAATCTTGCTTTCCTCAATAATTTGAGGGGGCTGCAACACTGTCTCTATTCGACTTCTTTTATTTGCTTTTACTAAATGTTCCCGTGATTCAGCATATAATAAAATTGGGATTGCCATAAATGGTAATTTTATCTCACAAGGTTTTTTGTAACCAGAAAGAAAACCCTGCATTAGTAAGGAATAAAAATGAGAATTCATGGAAAGCTTTTTTATATTATTTATGCTCATTCATTTCTTCACCTACTTTCCATTTAAAATCCGTTTCGTCTACTATATTATGTATAACTCCTCGCTGGAAATATCCTTGATTGCGAATAATTGATCCGAAATCCTTCGCATCCCAACCCATTACACCATTATAAAGTTGTTTTGAAATTTTTATTTGTTCTTCCTTGGTTACTCCTTGGGCATCTAACTCACTATTCTCTTTACTATATTGCATCTTTGCAGACAACTCCTCTACATATAGCTCAAGACTTTCTAAATACATAAGATTATCCCTAAAATATTTGGCAACGGTCAAATCTGCTTTCCAATAATCTGACATTGCATTTGGAATCATTTTATCATACTTAATCTCACGAATAGAAGCAACAAATTTTTTCTGATTGAGTGTAGTAATTTTATCTTCAGGAACGACTGCTTTTGCATATTCACTTGGAAGTGGCGCAATACCTGGAATTCCATATGTTGTTGATTGTACCTGTAGAATTTTATCAAATGCTGACCTAGTTACCTCCCATTTATGCGGAGGATCCTTTATTTTTATTAGAATTTCGCCAAGCAAAGCTCCTATATATCCATCTCTATTTTCAGAAGGAATATTACCTATATATTTTGAAAATTCATTAGATATACCGTCTATTGCAGTTTGGGTATCCTCAATCGTAAACTTATCTAATATTTCCAAAAGATGACTTTCATTATAAGAAGCACCAAAAATTCTGTTATATTGGGTTCTAAACGTTTCTTCCTTTTTTTTCGAGATAGCTCCTATATTTTTTAGTTGTTTTAGTTTCTCAGTCTTTTCCATATTATTCCAACCATAAAATGCTGACTTACTTTGTACTGTAGCTGTAGTACATAAGATATAATTGGAAAAGTCTTTTACACGCTCATAGTCCACATACCAATTTGCAAGTGTCTTCCAAAAATCTATATCTCTGTCCGAAATAGATGTATTCCCAAAATGATGTTTTACTTCTCTCTGAAAGCGACCACCCACATCATTTATAATGCTCACATCACCATTTGTCTCAATTTGCAGAGTATCGCCATCGTTCAATTCAAAGCAATCTCTTAAAGCTATTAGATACTGGTATATATCACCAGCTTTTTGCAATGTTGCATCATTAACTGCTCTTGTCACGGTCAATACCTCCCTTCAGATTTGACCATTTTTTCGCATTGCCTTTCCATATGTTTTGCCACTCTTTCTCATTCACTATCGTATCAAACACAGGCTCAAGAAAAGTCTGGATTTCTTCAATGACAAATGGAAACTCAAGTGTGTTATCTTTTATGGTTTTCAAAAAGAATTTCCAACGCTTCTGCATATCTTCATCATCGGCAAGTGCAACAACACGCTTAAAACTATCTCTGTCATAGGGAGTGCCACGCCGCTGTAAGGTTTCAAATATAGCTGCCTGCAATTTTTCACCCTCAAAATCGAATGTCCTTGAAAGATAATAGATGTCATAAAAATCTTTCATCCTGCCTGTCAGTTCAAAGCGTTGCAGTATGGCATCAAACTTCTCGGCAATGGTGCTTTCAAGGGAATAAGTTTTGATTACAGGTGCTTCAAAATCTGGAAGCTGAGTGTTGATGGTGCGTTCTTCGGCACGGGGGACTATAATATCTCCCACGCCTATATCAACATTGAACGGCACACGCACATTTTTTATTTGAGCAATAATCTGCGTACTGATACCGTGATATTTTCTTTGCGGAGAAATTTCCTCAAAGCCTTTTGCTCGCATTTCTATATAATCGTTACCTGTCGGTGTGTCGATGATTTTACAAATCAACTCTTTTACATCATCTATTGAATTAGAGTATCCACGGAGCAGGAAATCGACATCGATTGTTGCTCTACTTTCAAAATTAGTTAAAGTATAAATGAACAATCCACCTTTGAGTATTAGCGTATCCTCACACCCGGATTTTGATAGTTTTCTCAAAAATTCTTCCTGCACAAAAAGCTGCAAGCATTGCTGGTAGCTGATACCAGAAGCTTTTGCTTTATTTCTCAGCTTTGCCAGAACGGAAGCTGCAACATCTGCCATTACAACCACACTCCAATCAATTCTTTTACACGCGTTTGAACACGCAAAACTTTTGCATATTCTATAAGATTCGGTATATTCTTTTTCGGGTCTTTAACATAGCCCTGTACTGCTTTATTAAAAACCTCCTTATCCATCTTGTTCATATTTCGCAACACATCGCAAATAGTACGGTCACGGTCATAAATGCGGACTTTGTGGAAATCAATTTCACCTTCGGTTTCGCCCAGCGTAACCAACTCTGACTCTACACGATATGCCTTTATAAACGGATAATCGATTTTTGTTCGCCGCTTAGAGACATTTTTATCTATTGCAAAGTTCCATTCAGCAGGATTTCTGTCACTGTATCTATAATAGAATAGAGCAGTCTCCATACAGAGCACTGCATCGGGAAACAATCGATTGATAATGACAACTTCGCTTTCTCCATAATCTTGAGTCCAGTGATAGTAACCTCGCCTGACTCTTTCAATCAATCCTTCGTCTAAAAGTTGTTTTATATCTGCATAGTATAACTTTGAAGCTGTAAGTTCAGCAGTAGTCATAACATAATTATGACTGCTAAACAACATTCTCAGTGTCTCAATATCTTTATTCTGAAGCATATCTTCACCTCTATTTAATCGCCCTTAATCAGACCAACGATTGAGCACTTTACTATATTATATTTGATTTTTCTCTTTCAGTCAACAATAGCAAAGTGAACGCTTTTAATTATATCAATCAGGCAATTTAGTATAAAATCTGCCCTCCACTTTTTTAACCAGATAAAATATTGGTCAGCGAAAAGACAAATAGGTAAAAAAATAAGCGTACCACTGTTTTTATGATACGCTCATCATTATTAAATTACCTCAAAATGCTTCAATGCATCCTTTATCGCTTCCACTTTCTCCGCTGTCGGATGTTTCCTCGGCTGTTTCAATTCT
>ENA-ORLY01003159-ORLY01003159.1-human-gut-metagenome-genome-assembly--contig:-NODE-3159-length-13858-cov-3.001887_pt1 | contig 13858 bp, 9 predicted proteins | sample MGYA00243071_ERZ508832 | MGnify/ENA primary metagenome ERZ508832 (study PRJEB26277, sample SAMN04329777) | human gut metagenome | biome: human-associated habitat | host: Homo sapiens | place: USA...
CAGGCCATCGACGAAAAGGGAACGGTCGAGGCGCAGGAAAAGTGGTCGATCCACCGCGCTCCGCCGGCGTTTGCCCAGCAGAACCCGACGACCGAGATCCTCGAAACCGGCATCAAGGTCATCGACCTGCTCGCGCCGTATGCCAGAGGCGGCAAGATCGGCCTGTTCGGCGGCGCCGGTGTCGGCAAGACCGTCCTGATTCAGGAGCTGATCCACAATATCGCCACCGAGCACGGCGGCTACTCGATCTTCACCGGCGTCGGCGAGCGTACCCGCGAGGGCAACGATCTGTGGCGCGAGATGGCGGAATCCGGCGTGCTGAGCAAGACCGCGCTGGTGTTCGGACAGATGAACGAACCGCCCGGAGCGCGTATGCGCGTTGCACTGACCGGTCTGACCATGGCGGAATACTTCCGCGATGTGAAAAAGCAGAACGTGCTGCTGTTTATCGATAATATCTTCCGTTATGTACAGGCCGGCTCGGAGATCTCCGCGCTGATGGGCCGCATGCCCTCGGCGGTCGGCTATCAGCCGACGCTGGCCGATGAGGTCGGCGCGCTGCAGGAGCGTATCGCCTCCACAAAGGACGGCGCGATCACGTCGGTTCAGGCGGTCTATGTCCCGGCGGACGACCTGACCGACCCGGCTCCGGCCACGACCTTCACGCATCTGGACGCAAAGACCGTGCTATCCCGCAAGATCGTCGAGCAGGGCATCTACCCGGCGGTAGACCCGCTGGATTCCACCTCGCGCATTCTGGAGCCGGACATTGTCGGCGAGCGGCATTACAAGGTCGCGCGCGGCGCGCAGGAGCTTTTGCAGCGCTATCGTGAGCTTCAGGACATCATCGCCATCCTCGGCATGGAGGAGCTGGGAGCGGACGACCGACGCATCGTCGACCGCGCCCGCCGGATGCAGCAGTATTTCTCGCAGCCGTTCTCGGTAGCGGAGCAGTTCACCGGCCTTGAGGGCCGCTATGTGACCCTGGAGGACACGATCAGCGGCTTTGAAGCCCTGCTCGGCGGAGAACTGGATCAGTATCCGGAGGCTGCCTTCTCCATGGTCGGTACAGTGGACGAGGTTCGCCGGAAAGCGCAGGATATGGGGGCGCTTTGATGGAAAATACCTTCTATCTGGAGATCATCACGCCGGATCGGCAGTTTTATACCGGCCCGGCAGACAGTCTGGTCATGCCTGCGCTCGACGGTGAATACGGCGTGCAGCCGGGGCATGAACCGGTCGTTACCGCACTTCGTCCGGGCACCGTCCGGTTTCACGCCGAGGGCGTCCAGCACGAGGTGGTCGTCAGCGACGGCTTTGCCGAGATCATGCCGGACTATGTCATCCTGCTGGTATCCAGCGCAGAGCGGCCCGAGGAGATCGACCGCAAGCGTGCCGAGCGCGCCCGCGAGCGAGCCGAGGAGCGTCTGCGCCAGAAGCAGAGTATTCGTGAATATCATCTATCCAAGGCGGCGCTGGCTCGTGCCATGGCACGACTCAAGGCGACCCGCTGACCTCTCTCCCAGCGCCTGCCCCGGTGTCATCAGATGGAACATCGGAGCAGGCGCTTTTTCGATAAAAAAGCAGGGGCTGACTCAGAATGATTGCATGAAATCACCTGAGTCAGCCCCTTTAGGGCAACACCGCACAATTAAAGCTGCGGCGCTTTGCGGAAATTTTGTGCCCTGACTTTGTTGCGATTTCACGGTAATACATCAAGTATTACCGCAAAACCGCGCCTTGTCAGAACGCAAAATTTGCTCGCAAATCGCTCTTGTTCAATTATGCGGTATTGCCTTAGCTGTGCTCTGTCTTATTTTTGATCGGCGGCGAGGGCGGTGTCGATGTTTTTCTGGAGCTGCGCCAGATTATCGGCGTTGTCGATGCCGCCGAGCAGAGGCTCGCCGACTGCGTTTCCGTTCCGGTCGAACACATAGGTCGTCGGGAAGGCCATGATGCCGAGGGCGAACGTACCGGCGTCGCTCGAGGAATCGAAATAGATATTGCGGTAGGTCGCGCCCTTGGTTTGCAGGATCTCCTTTGCGGTGGCGATGGCATCGGCGCTGCCGTCGAGCGTTTCGGTATTGATGCCGATCACCTCGCCGCCCTGCTGCTTCGCGGTCTGGTTCAGCTTGTCCAGCTCGCCCAGCTCAGCGACACAGGGCTTGCAGCCGCTGAACCAGAAGTTCACGACCGTGTAGGCGTTGTTCGCGAACAGGCTGCTGTCGACCGCATTCCCGTCGAGATCCTTGCCTGTAAACTCCGGGAACGCACTGGCCGCGGCCGTTTCGCTCTGGCCGGCGCTGTCGTCGGCGGGCAGGGCCGCGATCTGCTCCTCGATCGAGCGGATGCTCTCAGCATCGCTTTTCAGCGTCTGATAATCCCCGTCGGAGAGACTGTCCCGGCAGTTCTCCAGCGCGCTCAGCAGGACATCGCCGTAGTTTTCCGCCGTTGCGGGAGAGGATTTGTCCATGGAGGCGAAAACCTGATTCCACAGCTCCTGATGTGCGTCGAGGATGGCGTTTTCCTCCTCGAGCAGCTCCGCAGAGGTCTTGCTGCCGGTATCGGCAGCTTCAGAGTCGGACTTGCCGCACGCAGCGGCGCCCAGCAGCAGGCTCAGGCTGAGGGCAAGGGCGGTTGCACGTTTGATATTCATTTATGAGTTCTCCTTTGTTTTTTCGTTGCCGAAGCCGTACCGGTAGCAGATCGCCTCTGCCGGGCAGGCCTTGATGCATCGGCCGCAGCGGATGCACTCGGCGTGGTTTGCATTCTGTGTGATGTCCACATCCATCGGGCAGACGTTCGCGCATTTTCCGCAGGAAACGCAGCGATGGGAGTTTACCTGCATCTGAAACAGGGAAACGCGGTTGAACAGCGCGTAAAACGCGCCCAGCGGGCACAGCCATTTGCAGAACGGCCGCCAGAACAGCACGCTGAGAAGGATCACGGCGGCCAGCACAGCCGCCTTCCAGGTGAACAATGCGCCGAGCGCCGAGCGAATGCCGGTGTTCACCAGGGCGAGCGGGATCGCGCCCTCGAGGATTCCCTGCGGACACAGGTATTTGCAGAAGATCGGGTCGCCCATGCCGAGCTCGTTCACCAGAACGGTCGGCAGCAGCACTACCATCACGAGCAGCACGGCATACTTGAGATACCGCAGCGGCTTCAGCCGTTCGGAGGACAGCTTCGGGGAGGGGATATGGTGCAGCAGTTCCTGAAGCCAGCCGAACGGGCAGAGAAAGCCGCAGATGAACCGTCCGAGCAGCACGCCCAGCAGGATCAGCAGGCCGGTGATGTAATAGCAGAAGCGGAAGCCGGACGAGCCGACGACTGCCTGAAACGCGCCGATGGGGCACGCGCCCGCCGCGCCCGGGCAGGAATAGCAGTTCAGTCCGGGCACACAGACCCGCTTGCCGTTGCCCTGATACAGCCTGCCGGAAAGGAAATTCGGCAGGTGGATGTTGGTGAGCAGGGCGGCGGCGGCCTGTATCGCGCCGCGCAGGCGGACGAGCAGGGGGAGCGGTCTTTTACCCAATGCCGACGCACTCCATGCACAGGCGTATCGCCTTGGATAACACGACGCCGGCCTCACCACGCCAGACGCCGAACAGGACCATCGCGCCGCCGAGCAGCAGCAGAAGGACCTGCGTCATTGTTTTGCTGTGTAACATAGTTTCTCTATCCTTTCCTGTGATGGAAAAAGTATATATCATCTAAAAGGAGATTTAAAGGAGAAAAAACAAAATTTCTGTAAACTTTAGTTATTGCCGCCTGCGCGCTGCGGGAGTTTTCTTCTTTTACAGGAAAACGGTTGACAAAGCTGCCTGCAATGGGGTACACTTTATATAGGAAAGATTAGACAGCGCTGACGCGGGACTTTTTGTCCGTCCGTGCAGCGAAGTTCGGTATGCGCCCTTCGCATATCGTCTTAAACAGCAGACATCAACTGAAAATCTGTGCATGACTCCCGGGAACGGGTGCAGGTACAGATAAAGGCACAGCCGGTGAAAGCCGGTGCCGCAAAGCCAGATGGGCCTAAACGGAGCTTGTCCTCCGCATGGTAGCCGGCTGCCGACGATACTTTGTACCCTCCTTGCAGAGCCGTGCGCGCTGTAAGGGGGGTTTTTATTTGGAAGCTGAATCGTCTCTGTACTGTCCAAAACGGTTCCAAGAAAAACACAATCATCTGTGCTACTCGTTGAAGAGCAGGTTGTACAGACAAGGGCACGATCGGTGAAAGCCGGTTTCGCAAAGCCAGGGGCCTAAACGGAAGACTTTTCCGCATGGCAGCCGGTTTCCTGATGCAGCTTCTTCATAGTAGTCTATTGCTACTGAAGGAGGGATTTTCATGATGAAAACAGGAAAGAACAAGCGATTATTAGCCAGTATACTGGCGGCATCCATGCTGCTGGCAATCTCTCCGTTCGCGTTAGCGGAGGGGACGGAAGGTCAGGAACAGCCCGTTGAGGGCGGCGGCACTGAACAGACATGCGCTGCAAAGATCGGTGAGAACAAGTATCCGACTCTTGCCGGTGCGCTTGCTGCTGCAAACATTTATGATGCAAACAGCGATGTCACTATCGTCATGCTCCATGATGTTACGGAAAATATCGAGATTAACAGGTCTCTGACGCTCGACCTCGGCGGGCATACGCTGTCGGGTGATGGTGACGCAGAGGCGGCTGTTGTAACCATTTCCGGTGATAAACCGCAGGTTACCGTGAAAAACGGTACGGTTACCGGCGGCAAAAAAAGTGGTATCCGCATCACCGATGCAGATGTTACGCTGACAAAATTAACGGTTACTAAAAACGCGTCCACGGGCAACGGCGGCGGCATTGATGCTGTGAAAGGTAAAGAACTGGTCGTGGAGCAGTGTGCAATTAACGAAAACACTGCCAAGAATAGTGGCGGTGGCATTCGTGTGGAAGACACACCCTTGAAGGTCATTGATTCCGAAATTAAGAACAATCGGGGGTTCCATGGCGCGGGCATTTATCTGTCTGACCCTAAAACACCCGTATGTGGTCGACATGAAATCACCGGTACGCTTATCGAAGGAAATAAGGTATTAAATGATTACGGCATTGGCGGCGGCATTCATGTGGGAACAAGGAGTCAGGTAAACATCGAAAATTCCACCATTAGCAAGAATGCTGCGGATCAGGGCGGCGGCATCGTGGCCTATACTGCGGACAGCGTGATACTGAACCATGTTGTAATCACGGAAAATCAGGCAACTGTAGGCGCAGGTATTCTTACACTGACAATCCATGCGTGCAATACTGAGTTTAAGCTGACGAATAATACAGAAGTTAAGAATAATACCGCAACCTATTATGGCGGCGGCGTTATGGCATGGGGCGATGGCAGTGATGGAATAGAACAAGTTGTCACAGTAGAAAATAGTTCCATCAGCAACAATAACGCTAAGGATGGTGCAGGTATTTTCATCAATTTGCAGGATACTGCAACGAACGCTTTTGTCACGATCAACCTTGGTGTCGGTGCAGTTGTGCAGGAAAATAAAGCAACCAGAAATGGCGGCGGCATTTTTGCACGAAACCTTGGGAATACGGCAGTTTCTAAAGGGACGATCAATGCTGCTGAAGGCAGCGCAGTGTACAATAACACCGCAGCGGCCGCAGGCGACGACCTGTATCTCAACAACGGCTCGATCTTTACGCTCCCGAATGCAAAGGCCATGAGCGGCGACCGCATTCTGTCCTCTGACAACTTTCCGATTACCGGCTGGTATCATGACGGGTATAAATGGAATGCTGCGGCTAATAATGGTCAGGGCGACTTTGAGCAGATCGACCGCTGGACGGCGGAAACGGCTGACGAATACGTCCCGGTAGAAAACGATTCGCACGCTGTTACGCTCAAGGCAGCGCATCCGCTGATGTACACGCTGACGTATGATGTTACCGGTGACCTGCCGCCGGAAGGCTATACCGCTCCGGCAAAGCAGACGCTGGTCAACGGCAGCAGCTACACCGTTGCAGAGGTTCCGGCCAGCGTGTCCGGCTCGAAGGACGGCGTGAACGGTACATTCTCCTTCAACGGCTGGAAAAAGGATGACGGCACGGTTCTGACCGGCGAGCAGCAGCTGACCGCAGACCTTACGCTGCACGGCGTATGGACCTTTACGAAAAAATCCTCCTCCGGCGGCGGCACCGACCCCATTGAGTGGAACGTTTCCCGATCCAAGACCGCAACGGCGCTGGATACGAACACCTGGACCTCCAATGTGACCCTGTCCCTGCCCAGCGCAGAGGAAGCGCTGGCATCGGATGTGGTATTCGTGCTGGATAAGTCCACGAGTGCTAAATTGGAAGAACAGGCACTGGGTATGCTCAATAAACTGAAAGAGCAGGCAAAGAGCACAGAAGCAAAGGTCAAGGTCGGCGTTGTGATCTTCAACAAGGAGGCAAACGTAACTCCGCTTACAGATCTTGCTACCGATGATAACACCATTGAAAAGGCAATTAAGCAAACTATTAGCAGCGGAACAAACACCCACGCCGGACTTCTTGCAGGCAAGCAGATGCTGGACGAGGATAAAGAGGTTGCCGCAAATCGGAAATATCTGATTTTCGTAAGTGATGGTATTACCTATATGTATAATGCGGAGCCTACTGCTACCGCATGGAGTTTCAAGGCTGATTTCTGGAAACACTGGGCTGGTCCTGATAACTGGAGCTCTAAATATGGCAGCAATACTCCTCCTGATAGCTGGTCTGAACGGATGACCGAGATTGGTGCACAGGTTGAGGCTCAGGGCACGGAATATGAATATCTTTACGATGGAACAGCGGAAAAATGGACTCCTGAGGACGAAACTTATACGAATTATGCGAACTCCATTGATAAGGCTCTGTATTTGACCTATCAGGTTTATCAAGAAGCGAAGACAAAGGGATATAACTGCTACGCAGTTGTTAATGAAAATGAAAAAACAGCCACATATCCTTGGGGTCCGGACTTCATGCGCTACTTGGCTGGTGGCGAGACGGTTAACTTCAACAAGATCCAGAACGACATCCTCTACGCAGTCAGCGCCGGTTCCACGGTGGAGGACCAGATGGGCGATGCGTTCGATTTTGTTCCCGGCTCGCTGAAGCTGACTGTCGGCGGCACGGAGCTGAAATCCAAGGCGAACGGCAACATGACCTATTTCGGAGATGATGTCGAAAATCTGAGTGAAAATAACTGCCGTTTCAAGGTGCTGTATGCTCCGGATACGGATGCTTTCGTCTGGACCATCAACGAGAACGTCTCCAACTTCGCGCCGGTTCAGCTGACCTATACCGTCAAGCTGACCAAGCCTGAAACTGCCCCCGGCACCTACGGCACGGAGGATCTGAAGGGCGAAAAGAATGTTCCTGCCGACAAGGCACTGTTCACCAATAAGCGCGCTGTTCTGAACGCCATCAACAGCGCCGGTGCGCAGCTCAAGCCTCTGGACTTCCCGAAGCCTTCGGTATCCTATACCGTGAAAAAATCCTCCTCCGGCGGCGGCGGCGGTGGCGGCGGCCGCAGACCTACCGTTACCATTCCGGATGATGTACCGACCGGTCTGAACGGTGACGATCACTATGCTTACATCGTCGGCTACCCGAACGGCAACGTTGAGCCGAACGGCAACATCACCCGCGCAGAAGTGGCGACCATCTTCTTCCGTCTGCTGACCGAGAAAGTCCGCACCGCAAATTCCACCCAGTCCAACAGCCTGTCGGATGTGACGCGCGGTCAGTGGTTTAACCATGCTGTCTCCACGCTGTCCTCGATGGGCATTGTGAAGGGCCATAACGATGGCAGGTTCGCGCCGAATGCGCCGATCACCCGTGCGGAATTTGCCGCAATCGCCGCTCGCTTCGACGATAAGAACACGGATACGTCCTCGAAGTTCACGGATATCGCATCTCACTGGGCAAAGAATGAGATCGGTATCGCCGCAAACAAGGGCTGGATCAACGGCTATCCGGATGGTACGTTCCGTCCGAACCAGTATATCACCCGCGCAGAGGCGATGACGCTTGTCAACCGCGTACTCAACCGTCTGCCCGAGAACAGCAGCGATCTGCTCGACAGCATGATCAAGTGGCCGGATAATTCCGATGCTTCTCAGTGGTTCTATCTGGCGGTACAGGAGGCCACCAACAGCCACTATTACAAGACCAAGGAGAACAAGTTCGAGAAGTGGACCAAGCTGCGCGAGACCCGCGACTGGACCGAACTGGAAAAGTAAATTTTCACTGCATCCCCCGGCTTTCGCCGGGGGATGTTTTTTGCCCGGATGCACTGTGACAGGCGTTGCTTTTCCGGAGACGCAGAGAGGAAAATGCGGTGTAATATACGAAAAATTCATAAGCGCTATAATGCTTTTTCATAGTTAGAAAATTCGCCCAAAATACACTGTTAAAATTATGACATATTGCCCTTGTATTTTATTTTCACAGGTTCATAATAGGAATTACCGAAAGAGGGGAAGGGAAAAATCTTTTCGGTAATTTTCATGCGGAAGCATCACTTTCGCAGCCGGTTTTAAGGAGGAGATATTATGATCAGCTTTATTCTGTGTTTACTGCTGTTGATCGCCGGCTATTTTACTTATGGTAAGATCGTAGACAAAACCTTCGGCCCGGATGACCGCGAGACTCCGGCGGTACGCATCAATGACGGCGTGGACTACGTCGTTATGCCGCAGTGGAAGCTCTTTCTGGTTCAGCTGCTGAACATTGCCGGCCTCGGCCCGATCTTCGGCGCACTTCAGGGCGCGCTCTGGGGCCCGGTCGTATTTCTGTGGATCACCTTCGGCACCATCTTTGCCGGCGGCGTACACGACTATTTCTCCGGCATGATCAGTGAGCGAAACGACGGCGCGTCTATCGCGGAGGTTACCGGCAAATACCTCGGCCACGCGATGCAGAACGTTATGCGCGTGTTCTCGGTCATCCTGCTGATCATGGTCGGCACGGTATTCGCAGTCGGCCCGGCTGGCCTGATCGTTACGCTGTGCAAGAATAACGGTGTTTCCGGCGTTCTCTCGACCACGCTGTTCTGGCTGATCGTTATTCTGGCGTACTACTTCATCGCAACCTTTATTTCGATCGACAAGATCATCGGCAAGGTCTATCCGCTGTTCGGCATGTGCCTGATCATTATGGCGGTCGGCGTTATCATCGGTATCTTCACCAACCCGGCTTACACCATCCCGGAGATCTGGACGCATATGTACAATATGCATCCGTCCGGCACGCCGATCTGGAGCTTCATGTTCATCACGGTCGCGTGCGGCGCAATTTCCGGCTTCCATTCCACGCAGTCTCCGCTGATGGCGCGCTGCATGAAGAACGAGAAGCAGGGCCACTTCGTATTCTACGGCGCAATGGTAGCAGAAGGCATCATCGCTCTGATCTGGGCGGCGGCAGGCTGCGCACTGTATGAAGTCACCGGCGGTCTCAACACCGGTCTGGCAGAGGCGCTTGCAGGCGGTCAGTCCGCAGCGATCTACGACGTATGCTCCAAGACCATGGGCGGCGTTGGCATCGCGCTCGCGATGATCGGCGTTGTTGTCTGCCCGATCACTTCCGGCGATACCGCTTTCCGTTCCGCTCGCCTGACGCTGTCCGACTGGTTCCATATCGACCAGGGTACCTACGCAAACCGCCTGAAGCTGTGCGTACCGGTTCTCGGTATCGGTGCGATCCTCGGCATCGGCAACGCGACCGGCCTGATCGACTACACGGTCATCTGGCGCTACTTCAGCTGGACCAACCAGACGCTCGCGATGATCGTTCTGTGGGCAGCAGCTATGTTCCTGTTCACCGAGAAGAAGAATTTCTGGATCGCTGCCGTTCCGGCGACCTTCATGAGTGCGGTCTCCTGCACCTACTTCATTCTCGCACCGGAGTGCCTCGGCGGTCTGCTGAACGGCAAGGCGGCAGACGGCGCTGTGATCTACAATACCGCCGTAGCGTACCCCATCGGCATTGTATTCGCAGCAATCCTGCTCGCTGTGTTCATTCGCGCGACCAAAAAGCACGGCACGAAGAAAAACGCATAAATGATAGCATAAGATGCAGCCGGCCGTTCGTTCTGTTCGACCGGCTGCAATCATCCGCAGAAGTAATTGAGGTGACGGAAAATGATGTTCAAACCTTATCCGCTCGGTTCCGGGCGCATAGATGACGCGGCGCTCGCCGAGGATAAAAAAAGCTGCCGGAAGATCGGCCCGTGCGGCATCGGCAGACGTGCGCTCTATTTGAACAGCTTTTTCATCGACCGGCGCTATTATGTCCCGCTCTCCATGGTAACGCGCGTGTACAAGCGCGTCGCGATGAGCAGGGGCGGTTTTTCCGGCAAGGGTATTTTCGCGACGCTGTCCTATCTGGTCGTTGAGTTCGATGGCGGGCAGCAGAAAGTCTGCAATTTCAAATACGAACAGCAGGTCGATGATTTTCTGAACGTCATCCGCGCCGAATATCCCTCCATTCCGTGCGTGAGCGCGGCGGCGGAGCAGCGCCTTGCAGAGCAGAAGGCGCGCCGCGAGGAGGAGGAGCGCAGCCGTCCGCCGATGAGCGCGCAGGCAGAGAAGACCGTGCGCACGCTCGATCAGGCGCTTGACTATCTGGAGCGCCGCCCCGAGCTGACCGAGCAGCTGAGCGCGGCCGCAAAACGCCGCCGCAATTTCCAGTGCACGCACGGCAGCTACCGCTGGGCCGCCATGGCGATCACCCTGCTCGGCTTCGCGGCTCTCGCCTACGGCATCGTCTCCTTTGTGCGTCACGGTTCGTTCGCGATCTATTTCACGCTGTTCGGCCTTGCGGCGATCTTCACGTTCGCCGGCTTCAGCGTGCTCCCCACTGCGCGCAACAACCGCACGTCGATCATGCGGAACGATGAGCAGGCGCAGCAGAAAATGCAGGAATATGTTTCGGCGTATCTGGACTTTCCGCTTCCGGCGCGCTATGCGCATCCGGTCGTGCTGCGCCGCATGAAGCGCGCTGTCATGGACGGCCGCGCCGTGACCGCCGGGCAGGCGCTCGATGTCGTGAAGGACGACCTCAGGGCGCTGAATGCCGACGTCGAGGTCTCGCAGGAGGAATATGATGAGGTCGTCGCCATCAAGCCGCTCTTCCTCAACGCAGAGTATCAGTAAACAGAATAAAATCCCATGCCGCAGTTCACAGTTCAGACCGGCATGGGATTTTTTCTGTTATTGGGTCCCGGAGGCATAAACAGACGCGGTTTACATGCTTCGCGCCGTCCGGCGCATCTGCCGCACATATACGATCAGAAGCGCCGCGCCGGTGAAGATCCACGAGGCAGGGTAGACGTTCATCAGCATTTCATAGGTCGGGAAGAGGCGGAACACGGTCGCCATCCAGATCAGGCGGAACACGACCGTGCCGAGGATGGTGAAAACGGCAGGCTCGAGCGAGCGGCCCATGCCGCGCAGAGAGGCGCTTTCGACCTCATAGGTGGCGGTCAACCCCTCGAGCGAGCAGACATGCCGCATACGGCTGACCGCGAACACGGCGACCGCGCTGCTCGAGGTGTAGATGCTGACGAAGAAATCGTCCCAGACCATGAAAACCGCGCTCAGGATTTCGGTGAACACGATACCGAACAGCAGGCAGAGACGGAAGATCCTTTTGCATCGTCTGATGTCGCCCGCGCCGAAATTCTGACTGGTGAAGGTGACAGCAGCCTGCGCGAAGGCATTCGCGATGTCGTAGGTGAAATATTCGAAGTTGAGCGCGAGCGATGAGCCTGCGATGGCGTTTTCGCCGAACGAGTTGATGCCGCTCTGGATGAATACGTTGGAAACAGAGAAGATCGCGCCCTGAATGCCTGCCGGGATGCCGATCTGCAAAATACGCAGGAGCGGTTCCTTTTCGATGCGCATGCGGCGGAAGCGGAACGCGAAATCGTCGTCGCGGCGGATGAGGTGCGTGATGACCATGACCGCGCTGAGCACGTTGGAGATGACCGTTGCGATCGCGACGCCGGCGACGTCGAGCTGCATCACGATGACAAGGAACAGATTGAGCACCACGTTGACCGTGCCGGAGAGCAGCAGATAGTACATGGGACGGCGGCTGTCGCCGTAGCTGCGCAGTACGGCCGCGCCGAAATTGTACACGACCATGAACGGAATGCTCAGAAAATAGATGAATATGTAGAGCAGCGCCTCGTCCAGCACGCTTTCCGGCGTGCCGGAGAGCACGAGGATGGGTCTGGCCGACAGCCATCCGACGAGCATCAGTCCCGCGCCGAGCGCCGCGCCGAACGTGAGCACGGTGTGAAGCGTGCGGTTGATCTCGTCGCGGCTGTTCTGCCCGATGAGCAGCGCGAGCACGGCGTTCGGACCGACCGACAGACCGACGATCAGATTGACGAAAATGCCGACGAGCGCGACGCAGCTGCCCACTGCCGCAAGCGCGGCATCGCCTGCGAAGCGGCCGACGACTGCGACGTCTGCGGAGTTGAAAAGCTGCTGTAAAATGCTGCTGAAGGCCAGCGGCAGGGCAAAAAGGATGAGTCTGCCGGCCAGACCGCCGTGCAGCATGTCCATTTCTCTGTGTTTTGCGGTTTTTGCCATAATTCGTGCGTCTCCCTTGTGCGGTTTACCAGAACTATCTTACCATGCGCGGAGGGGATGCGCAAGGCGGTATTTCCGCGTTTTGCGCGGTATTTCTGTGGTTTTCATGTATGAAAAAGCACCCGGCTCTGCCGCTTGACAAAGCCGGGGCGCATGGATATAATATAAGAAGAAAAGGGACGCTGTTACAGCAGTCAGACCCTCAAGTCATCAAAATTTATTTATGATGACCGTTCGTGTGTCAGACGAGCGGTCATCGCGCTTTTATACAGAAAATGTACAGCAGAACTACTGTACATACAAAAAGCTGAAAAGCCTTTTTCTGCACACGCGCCACCTCCTTCCTGCCGCAGACTGCGGGAAAGGAAAAGAGGGTCTGACCGCCATATGTAACAGCGTCCGCTCGTATTATAACATACGCCGCCGAACCCTGTCAATTAACCGCCCATTCGGGCGGTTTTTGTGTTTTTTATGAAGTTTTTTCGTACATGTACTCCCTTTGGCACGGACGTGAGTGCCTCGTCAAGGCACCCGATATAAATGTTTATCTCTGTTCTTTACAGTTGATCAAGATTCTACGATGTAAACCACGCAAGGCTTGGGGATATCATCGAAAGTCACGTCAGGGAACACTGCGGACATCTCAACAGCGTTACAATCCGGAACAATATAATCGTAAGAGGTGTATGTTCCCTTGCTAACATCGTTGATTTTCATTTCGAAATTCTTCCTAGCTTTAATCGTGACGATATCTCCGGATTCAAGCTCGCAGGAAAATGAGCCAACATCAGTAGGTGAAATTTGGACTCCATTCAAAAAAACCTCAACGCGATTCAAATACATACCAGAAGTATAATTACTTTCGAAAGGTATCGCGCTTGAAAAGAACAGCTTCGCCACGCCATCGACACCGATGTAAGCCTTCTTGACTTTTCTCGCCTTGCCGTCCAAGCCGATATAAATCTTTTTCACGGCACGCGCCTTGCCGTCCACGCCGAGATAAGCCTTTTTCGCCATCTATCGTTCACCTCACTCATACACAAAGTACAGCACGCCGCTTTCGAGCGGACTCGTACCGGCGGTAAGATCGGCGGTGCCGCAAGTGTATGCCGGCGCCTTGGTGCGGAACAGCGCAGCGTGCGCGTCCGCCGCAGCATTGTGCGCGGAGATCTGCCCGCTCCCATCCGGTGTCGGAATCGCTTTGATCTTGTTGTCGGTATACGCCGCTGCCGCGCTCTGCGCCGC
>ENA-ORLY01003163-ORLY01003163.1-human-gut-metagenome-genome-assembly--contig:-NODE-3163-length-13837-cov-3.580233_pt1 | contig 13837 bp, 12 predicted proteins | sample MGYA00243071_ERZ508832 | MGnify/ENA primary metagenome ERZ508832 (study PRJEB26277, sample SAMN04329777) | human gut metagenome | biome: human-associated habitat | host: Homo sapiens | place: USA...
GAAATAGTTCATGAGAATGAAAGGGTGCCATAAAATGAGTTACAATTTCTTAAGTTTCGTAATGAGCCGAGGAATATAATGCAAAATTTATATTTATCTTCGTAATTTATATTAAAACTAAAAGGGCAAAAATGGAACCGACCCCATATGTCCCTAAGGTAAAAGCAGAACCGATCACTATTTGTCCTCATAGCTTGTTACATACACATTTCTTCGAATTCCGCTTCTGTTATAATTTGCACTCCCAAATTCTGTGCTTTTGTAAGCTTATTTCCTGCATCTTCTCCTGCTAAAACATAGCTTGTCTTTTTAGATACAGAATTTGAAGTTTTTCCTCCAAATTTTTCTATTATATTAGATGCTTCTTCTCTTGAGTATTTTTCTAAAGAACCTGTTAATACAAAAGTTTTGCCTGAAAATCTGTCATCTTCATTTTCATCTTTTTTTCTTTGCATATTAACTCCCGCATCTTTTAATCTTCTAATTAAATCCTTTGTTTGCTCTTGTTCAAAAAACTCTCTTATACTATTCGCCACTATTGGTCCTATTTCCTCTACTTGGCTTAAATTTTCTATGGTTGCTTCTGATAATTGAGCTATATCTCCATATTGTTTAGCTAAAATTTTTGCAGCTTTTACCCCAACATGCCTAATTCCAAGTGCTGTAATTAATCTGTACAAATCGTTTTCTTTGCTTGCATTTATACTATCTATTAAATTTTGTGCAAATTTTTTTCCATTTTTCTTTAATGATGCAATATCTTCAAATTTCAAATCATAGATATCAGCAATATTAGAAATCATTTTCTTTTCTAGTAATATTCCTATAATATTTTCCCCAAGCCCATCTATATTCATTGCTTCTCTTGATACAAAGTGCACTAAATTTCTATATAATTTAGCTGGGCACTCAATTCCAGTGCATCTCACAGCAGCTTCGCCTTCTTCTCTAACCGCTTCTGCTCCACATACTGGACATATTCGTGGCATTTCGAAATCTTTTTCTTCGCCTGTTCTCTTATCTGTCACAACTTGTACTACTTCAGGTATTACATCTCCTGCCTTTTGTATTATTACTCTGTCTCCAATCTTCAATCCTTTTTCTTTAATAAAATCTTCATTATGAAGTGTTGTTTTTGATATTGTAGAACCTGCAACCTTCACTGGCTCTAATATTGCCATCGGTGTTATTACTCCTGTTCTTCCAACTTGGCATACTATATCTTTTAATATTGTTTCTTTCTTCTCTGGTGGATATTTATATGCGATTGCCCATTTTGGAACTTTACTTGTTGTTCCCATAATCTCTCTTAATTTCAAATCATCGACTTTAACTACTGCTCCATCAATTCCAAATGTTAGACTCTCTCTATCTTCTCCTATTTTATTTATTGCGTTTATCACTTCTTTAATATTCTTGCAATAAATTCGCACAGGATTAACATTAAATCCTAATTGACTTAAATATTCAAGTTCTTCAAAATGTGAATTAAATTCTTTGCCTTCTATCTTTTGAACATTAAATATATAAATATCTAACGGTCTATTTTTTGTTATATTACTATCTAATTGTCTTAAAGAACCTGCAGCTGCATTACGCGCATTTGCAAATAATTCTTCTTCATTTTCTTCTCTTTCTTGATTCATCTTTTCAAAATCTTTTTTAGAAATAAATACTTCTCCTCTAACTGTTATATTTATTTTTTCTGGCAATTCTTGTGGTATTGTTTTTATTGTTTTTAAATTTGTTGTCACGTCTTCTCCAACTAAACCATTTCCTCTTGTAGCTCCCCTTACGAATTTTCCGTCAACATATTCTAATGCTGCAGATAATCCGTCTATTTTTGTTTCTACAACATATTGAGGATTTTCTATTCCATTTTCTAATGCTTGTTTTTTTACTCTTTCATCAAAATTTTCTATCTCTCCGGAATCAAAAACATCTTGTAAACTTTGTAATGGAACTTCATGTTCAACTTTTGCAAATCCCTCTTTTACAGTTCCTCCTACTTTTTGTGTTAAAGATGTTTTTGTAATAAGTTCAGGATATTGGCTCTCTAATGTTCTTAATTCTAACATCATCATATCATATTCAAAATCCGATATTTCTGGATTATCTTCATCATAATACTTTTTTGCATAATATTCTACTTTTTTTCTAAGTTCTTTAACTCTTTTTTCTGCTTGTTTTTTGTTCATTTTTTCTTGCAACCCCTTCTCATTTTAGTTAACAATATGTCATTATTTTTCAAAAATTAAAAGGCATGTTTTTTAACATGCCTTTTAGATTATTTATACATCTGCTTTTGCTAATATTATTAATCTTGCTTTACTATCATCTGTACATGTTGATAATGATATTTCAATTGCTCCTTGTGTATCTCTTGTTATATAATCTGAGTCATTTTCTGCTGCTTCAAATTTATCATATATTGTATATGGTAGTCTTTTTCCTGTTGAATCTGTAATATATATTTTGTCTCCAACCTTTAACTCTTTATTTTTAGAAAAGAATGCACTATTTCTATAGTTGTGTCCTGCTATTGTAGTGTTTCCAACCTGGTTTAATCCTACTCCATATAATATAACTACTGATGTATCCAATGCTTTAGGCGAATATTCATATTGTTCCAATATAGGTGCTTTTAACTTTGTTACTGGAATCTCTATTGTTCCTGCAACATCAAATCCGTTATATTGCTTTTTCTTTCCTTCTGATGTTTCTGTAATATTCCCCTCTTCTACTCCGTCAAACTTAATGTCTCCACTATCATCTGTATTCTTTTCTCCCTCTATCTTACTGTCTCCAAAAGTGTCCACAAATTCATCCATACTGTTTTTGTTTACATATGTTTTGTAATATTTATATCCTAAAAAACCGATTATACCTATTATTACTATTATTATTATAACTAAAAGTATTGTTAAGAAATTACTATATTTACTATTCATATCAAATACCTCCATTTTTACCTTATATAACTATTATAACATATTTTTATAAAAGATGGTAGTATTTTATACTATTTTTTCTCCTAATTTTGTTCCTGCTAATAAATGAAAGTGTAAATGTCCTACTTCTTGCCCTCCATCTTTACCACAATTAACTATTACTCTATATCCATTTTCTTTAAATCCTTGTTCTTCTGCAATTTCATTTATAACCTTATAAATTTTGCTTATAATTTTCTCTTCTCCTTCTTTCATTTCTGCAAGTGATGAGATGTGTTCTTTAGGTATTACCAATACATGTATTGGTGCAACAGGTTGTATATCATTAAATGCTAATATTTCTTCATCTTCATATACTTTACTTGATGGAATTTCTCCTTTTATTATTTTACAAAATAAACAATTTTCATCCATATTCTTATCTCCTTTTTGGGACATTTGGGGTCGGTTCCGTTTTTGCCCTTGGGGACATTTGGGGTCGGTTCCGTTTTTGCCCTTTTACTCTAATATTGCCTTAATTCTTCTAACTCCAGAAGAACTAGACTCTTCTTTTTTTATTTTAAAATGTCCTAACTCTGAAGTATTTTTCACATGAGGTCCTCCACATAATTCAAGTGATTTGTCACCTATTTTATATACTGATACAATATCTCCATATTTTTCTATAAACATTGCTTCTGCTCCAAGTCTTATAGCTTCATCTTTTTTCATTTCTAAATGTTCAACTGGAATTGCCTCTATTATCCATTCATTTACCAAATCTTCTGTTTTTTGTTTTTCCTCATCTGTCATTTTAGCTGGATGAGAAAAATCAAACCTCATTCTTTCAGCTGTTATGTTACTTCCTCTTTGGTGTACATGTAATCCTAGTACAATTTTTAGTGCTGCATTTAAAAGATGTGTTGCTGTATGATATTTTGTTTCCATTTCACCTGTTGATGCTAATCCACCCTTGAATTTTTGCTCAGCACCAGCTCTTGATTTTTCTTGATGTTCTTTGAATAATTTCTCAAATCCTTCTTTGTCAATTTTCATTCCATTTTCACTAGCTAGTTCTTCTGTTTCTTCTGGTGGGAAACCATAAGTATCATATAATCTAAATACCATCTTTCCTGGCACTATGTCTTTTCCTTGTTGTTTTATTAATTCAATCTCTTTAGAAAATTCTTTTTCACCTTTTTCAAGTGTTTTTACAAATTTATCTTTTTCTTCTAAAATTACTGCTTTTATTATATCTTTATTTGTTTCAAGTGCAGGATACATTTCTTTTAAATTGTCCACATTTATGTCAATTAGTGTGGATAATTTATTTAGAGATATTTGTAATTTATTCATATGTCTTATCATTCTACGTATTAATCTTCTTAAAATATATCCTCTATCTATATTACTTGGTCTTCCGCCATCACATATTATCATCATACTTGAACGCAAATGTTCTGCAACTATTCTTCTACTTTCTATAATATCTTCTTTTTGTAGCTCTACTAATTTATCGATTATTGGAGAAAATAATTCTGTTTCAAAAGGTGTTTCTTTGCCTTCTAGCAACATCGTCATTCTTTCAAGTCCTAGTCCTGTATCAACATTATGTTGCTTCAATTTCGAATATTTTCCATTTTTGTCTTTATAGAACTCCATAAATACGTTATTCCAGATTTCTACATATTTTCCACATCCACATGATGGATTACATTCTGGTGAACATTTTGCTTTTCCAGTATCATAGAACATTTCAGTATCTGGGCCACATGGTCCCTCTTCTCCAGCAATCCACCAGTTATCTTCTTTACCAAAATAGTATATTCTCTCTTCTGGTATTCCTGCCTTTTTCCAACATTCAGCTGTAGTAGTATCTCTTGGGCAATCTTCATCCCCAGCAAAGCATGTTACAGATATCTTTTCTGCTGGTATGTTTAATTCTTTTGTTAAGAAGTCATAACTCATTTGGATTGATTCTTCTTTAAAATAATCTCCTAATGACCAATTTCCCAACATCTCAAAATATGTTAAATGACGATTGTCTCCAACCTCTTCTATATCATTTGTTCTCAAGCACTTTTGATAATCTGTTATCCTTGTTCCTGCTGGATGTTTTTCTCCTAATAAATATGGTACTAATGGTTGCATTCCAGCTGTTGTAAATAAAACTGACGGGTCATTTTCTGGAATTAATGGTGCTGATGGTATAACTGCATGTCCATGTTTTTTAAAAAAATCCAAATATTTATTTCTTATTTCTATTGCTCTCATCTATGTCTTTCCTTTCTTTTACTTCTTAATTAATTTTTTAGTTATATCTATTATTTGTTTAATTCCTCTGTAAACATTTTATTAAGCATTTGAGGATTTGCTTGTCCCTTAGTTTCTTTCATAGCTTGTCCAAGCAAAAATTTTAAAGCTCTTTCTTTCCCTGCTTTATAATCAGCTACTGATTGAGGATTTGCTTCAATTATCTTTAATACAATTTCTTTTATTGCGCTTTCGTCAGAAATTTGAATCCAGCCCTTTTCTTTAATAATATCTTCTGGATCTCTAGGATTTTCAAACAATTCTGTTAATACTTTTTTACCAATGCTTGAGCTAATTACTCCTTTATCAATTAATTCAACTAATTTGGCTAATTGTTTAGCATCAAATGGAATCTCTATAGGGTCCATTTCAGTTTCATTTAGAATTCTAGAAATATCTGATATTATCCAGTTGTTTACTGCTTTATAATTTCCACATATTTCAGAAGCTTTTTCAAATAAATCTGATAAATATTTTGAAGATGTTATAATTCCTGCATCTTTCTCTGATAATTTGTATTCTTCTAAATATCTTTTTTTTCTACTCTCAGGCATCTCTGGTAATGAATTTTTTATATTTTCGATATATTCTTCTGATAGTTTAATTGCAACTAAGTCTGGCTCTGGAAAATATCTATAATCTTCTGCATCTTCTTTATCTCTCATTGAAAATGTTTTTCCAGATACTTCGTCCCATCTTAGTGTCTCTTGTTCAATTTTTCCTCCATTATCAATAACATCTACTTGTCTATTTATTTCATATTCAAGTGCTCTTGCGATACTTCTAAATGAATTCATGTTTTTCATCTCTGTACGTGTTCCAAATTTTACTTCACCTTTTTTTCGTATTGATGTGTTAACATCTGCTCTAAATGAACCTTCTTGCATTTTACAATCAGATACTTCAATATATTCAAGTATTGACTTTAATTTTTTTAAATATGCATCAACCTCTTCAGCAGAACGAAAATCAGGTTCTGATACTATTTCTATCAATGGAACTCCTGCTCTATTTAAATCTATTAAAGCTCCACCTCCTAGATTGTCATGTTCTAATTTTCCTGCATCATCTTCTATATGAATACGAGTTATTCCAATCCTCTTTTTTCCTTGACTTGTTTCTATTTCAATATATCCATTTTTGCATAATGGCTTGTCATATTGTGAAATTTGGTATGCTCTTGGCGTATCTGGATAAAAATAATTTTTTCTATCCATTTTGCTATCTCTCGATATTTCACAATTTGTTGCAAGACCAGCTTTTACTGCATATTCTACAACCTTTTCATTTAGTTTAGGTAGTGTTCCTGGCATTGCCATACATATTGGACATACTTGTGTATTTGGTTCTGCTCCAAATGTTGTTGGACAACTACAAAATATTTTTGTTCTTGTTGATAATTCAGCATGAACCTCTAAGCCCATTACTACTTCATAATCTTCTCTTGCCATTATTGCACTCCTCCTTTAAATGTTGGTTTATATTTCTCGCGGAAGTTTGTTGCTTGTTCATAAGCATATGCAGCTTTTATAATTGTTTCTTCACTAAATTTACTTCCTATAATTTGCATACCTATTGGAAGTCCTTGACTATCCACTCCACAAGGCACTGACATTCCAGGAAGTCCTGCTATATTTACAGAAACTGTGCAAATATCTGCTAAGTACATTTCCATTGGATTTGTTGATCTTTCTCCTAATTTAAACGCTGTTGTTGGAGATACTGGTGTTACTATAATATCATATTTTTCAAATGCTTTATTAAATTCATTCATTACAAGTGTACGAACTTGTTGAGCTTTTTTATAATATGCATCATAATATCCTGAAGACAATACATAAGTTCCAAGTATAATTCTTCTTTTTACTTCTGCTCCAAAAGCTTCGCTCCTAGATTTTTTATAAATTTCTTTCAATGTTTTTGCTTCTGGTGATCTATATGTGTATCTTATTCCATCATATCTTCCTAAATTTGAGCTTGCTTCTGCACATGCAATTATATAATATGTTGCTAATGCATAATTGGCAATATCTAATGAGAACTCTTCTACTTCTGCTCCCATTTTCTTATATTCATCTATTGCTTTTTCCAATGATGCTTTAACCTCTGGATTTATTCCTTCTCCATAAAATTCTTTTGGAACTCCTATTTTTAATCCTTTAACATCTTTTTGTAATGATTTTGTATAATCCTTTGAACCTACATCTACTGATGTTGAATCCATTTCATCATATCCTACAATTACATTTAATAATTCTGCACAATCTTGTACATCTTTTGTGAATACTCCAACTTGGTCAAGTGATGATGCAAAAGCAACAACACCATATCTTGAAACTAATCCATATGTTGGTTTTAGTCCTACAACTCCGCAAAATGATGCTGGTTGACGAATACTTCCACCGGTATCTGTTCCTAATGCCCATGGTACCATATTAGTTGCTACTGCTGCTGCCGACCCTCCTGATGACCCTCCTGGTACTCTTGATAAATCCCATGGATTTCTTGTCTTTTTAAAATATGAATATTCTGTTGACCCTCCCATTGCAAATTCATCCATATTTAATTTTCCTAAATTTATCATCTCTTCTGCATTTATTTTGTTCATAACAGTTGCATCATAAGGTGCAACAAAATTTTCTAACATTTTTGATGCACATGTTGTTTTTACACCTTTTGTACAAATTATATCTTTTATTCCTATTGGTATTCCTGCTAATTTTCCAACATTTTCTCCTCTATCTATTCTGTCCTGAATTTCTTCTGCTTGCTTCATACCATCTTCTGTTAATTCTGTTATAAATGCCTGTACTTCTGTCTCTTTTTCTTTTATTCTATCTATATAAGCTTTTGTAATTTCTGTTATTGTTAATTCTTTATTTTTTATTTTTTCTTGTAGCTCATGTACTGTTAATTCTGTGATGTTCATGTTTTATCCTCCTTTAACTTGGGTAATTTGGGGTCGGTTCCATTTTTGCCCTTTTTAACTTGGGCAATTTGGGGTCGGTTCCATTTTTGCCCTTTTTAATTTATGACCTTTGGTATTTTAAACATATGTCTTTCTTGTGTAGGAGCATTTTGTAGTAAACTATCTGTATCTTCGAATTGTTTTATTTCATCTTTTCTAAATTGATTTTTAGCTTCATTTGCGCCTATTGTGACATCTAATCCTTCTACTGGTGCATTGTTTACTATATTAGCAAAATTTAATATATCTTGTAAATGTAACATATATTCTTCTATTTGACTTTCTTCTATCGTTAACTGTGCTAAATTAGCAATATGCAATATTTCTTCTTTGCTTACTTTCATGATAACCTCCTATTATTAACCATTTTATTATTGTGCATATTATATAACTTTTTGAATAAAAATACAAGTGCTATATACTAAAAAACGAACTAGCCACAAAAGAATATTTCTTACTTGTGGCTAGAACTTTTTTAATTATTTTAATCATTCATAATTGGCTTAATTTCTTTTTCTATGTTTTCTTTTAATATTTCACAACTATGATTAAATTTAGCTTGATCTTTTGCATTTAATTTTAGTTGTAATATTTCTCTTACTCCCTTTTTATTTATTATTGCAGGAACTCCTATATACATTCCTTTTTGACCATATTCATTGTTTTGATAAGTTGAAACTGTAAGTATTGAATTCTCATCATTTAACACTGCTTTTACCAATCTATTTAATGCCATTCCTATTCCATAATATGTTGCTTTTTTCTTATCAATTATTTCGTATGCTGCTTGCCATACTCCATCATGAATTTTCTTTAAATCTTCCATTGGGTGATTATTATCTTTCATTATATCTACCATTTTTTTACAGCCCACATAACAATGCTCCCAAGGCACTAATGATGAATCTCCATGTTCTCCCAGTATATATGCATGCACATTTTTGCTTGAAACTTTTAAATAATCTGCAATTAAATATCTTAGTCTTGCAGTATCTAGTACTGTTCCTGAACCTATTACTTTAGATTTTGGCATTCCTGAAACTTCTGCAACAACATATGACATTAAATCTACAGGATTACTTGCTACTATAAATACACCTTTGAACCCATTTTTCATAACGTTTTGGGTAATATCTTTCATTATTTTTGTATTTGCAACAGCAAGTTCTAATCTTGATTGTCCAGGCTTTTGTGCTAATCCAGCTGTTATTACAACAACATTTGCATCTTTACATTCATCATAATCTCCTGCTTTTATTTTTACTTTTTGAGGTGAATATGGTAAGCAATGTGATAAATCCATTTCTTCTCCAATAGCTTTATCTTTATTGACATCTATCAATACTAATTCATCCACTCCTCCTTGATTTAACAATGCGTATGCCATACTCATACCCACAAATCCAGCTCCAACTAATACTACTTTTTTCTTTGTTTCCATTATTAATTCCTCCTTTTATGTATCGAGCTTTTTGCTTCTCTAATTTTCAACTATATATTATATCACTTTTTTATAAAATTTTACACTACTTTTTCAAAATTTATACATTTTTTCCAAATAATGAAAACAGAATTCTAAGTTAACCTTAAAATTCCGTTTTTTCTTCTTATTCATCTATAGTATTAGTATTATCTGTGTCTGTATCGTCATTGTTCACTGTAGTAATTTGTATTGTCGAAACACAACCATCGCTTCCACGTATTACACGTATATTATAAAGTTCTTTCGCATCTACTTTTTTTGAAATATGTGTATCTGTTTTAGCAACTATCGTTTTTCCATCTAACTTCACTTCTACAGTTTTTCCACTATCTCCACTTTCAATCCTCATATTATTTGTTAATACTGTTTCCAATAAAGCATTAACAACTGTTCCTCTTTGGTTTTCGCCTTCATATGTTGCAAATTTCTCGTTAGAAGCTTGGATCACTGTTTGAGTTAAATCTGTTGAGTCTAATGCATCACTCGCAGTTTTATACACATTGTGACCTGATGCAAAATATAAAAATATGAGGCTTCCTCCTATTATTACTAATAAAACAATTAATATTATTAATATTATTATTATCGTCTTTTTCATATATTTTTTAATTCCTTCCTAGAACTTATTCAATTTCTATTTTTGCATTTATAGGACAAATATTGATAAATGTATTTCCATCATTTACATCTATTTCTTTTCCTTCTAAGTCTTTATATACTGTTTGCTTGTTTCTTTCAGTTTTAATACACTGTATTTTTATTGCTTTTCCATTTGTTATATAATATCCATCAAAAGTTCCTATATTTTTTAATCCTTGTCTTCCTTTATTTTCTTTATCTGTTAGAGTAAAATTGTCACACATTGTTATAATTATATTCTTAGTTTTTACAGGTTCACCTGTAACATAATCTGTTTGAATTTTATTTCTAGCATATCTTGTATATACTTTTTCTTGTTCATTATATTCATATTTTACTGTTTGAAGATTTGAATGAGGTATTGTTATTTTTTGTGCATTTTCTGTAATTGTGTTTTTATCTGTATTTTCATTTTTATATTTATTTGCCAAATCAAATTCATCTGCTACATAATTTAATACACTCTTTTGATTTGATTTTGTTTTATAACCTTTTCTCCCAGCAATTTTCAATATACTTCCTGTTGATGTAAATAAATTATGTGGTGCTGTTTTATTTTTTACTCTCCAAAAATCAGAAGAACTTTCTTGTATTCCATTTATATTGTTTACTCCTAAACTTGCAATATCACTTTCAGCTTGTGGGCTCCATCCATGATGGACATATATTGCATCATTTTCTAATGCATAATCTAAAAAGTAATGTCTTGAACTTCTAACAGGCCCTATTTTATCTAAGTCTTGTCCCTTAAATAATGCCATTAGCCTAGTTTCTCCTCCCTCTACTATTATCTCATATACAATATATGCTTTATTTAAATTAGCTTGAGGCCACGCACCTGAATGATTATCTATCATTACTGATATTGGCCTATCATCTCCATTAAATGTCTTTACTTGTTTTGGTTGAACTATTAAAGGTTCTTCATCTTCAATATCTTCAACATTATTTATTGTTTCTTCTACTTGTCCTTTATTTAATTTTTTATATATAAAAAGTCCTCCTGCCATTATTGCTAATATTATTAGAATAATAATTAAAAAAATTATACTTTTTTTATTCTTCATTCATTTCATTCCTTTTTATCCCTAGTTTATTTAAAACTTTTTCTTCTTTTATTCTCATAATAGCTTTGTCCTCTTTTTTTATATGATCATATCCCATTAAATGATAAAATCCATGCACTATCATATATGCAAACTCTCTCTCAAAGCTATGATTATATTCGTTTGCTTGTTCTCTTACTCGTTCTAATGATATTATTATATCTCCTAAAACATCTTCATGTTCAAAATCATGATTTTTTATTTTTCTGTCTATTTCATCTTTTTCAAATATAGGAAATGATAACACATCTGTTTCTCTGTCAACATCTCTATATTCATTGTTTATTTCGTGGATATGCTCTGGAGTTGTTAATATTATACTTAAATACAGTTTTGAATTCTCCATATTTTCTTCTTTAAAGCACTGCTCAACTACTTTTTTTATTACTTTTTCATATTCATCATTTTTTTCTAAATCCCAATATTCTAATTGATACATTTGTCTCCTCATATCTTGCAATAAACATATTTCTATGCACTTGCATATTCTTTTATTCTTGTACTAATTTTATTTCTTATGTATTTTCCTTGTTCTGTTCTGTATTCTCTTATTTCCTTCATTACTCCATAATCTACTAATTTTCTTTTGTAATATTTTATCAGTCTACTATAATCTGTTTTTTCACCTTTAACATTTTTGATATCTTCTTTCATGAATAATATTTCTTTTTGTTTTATATATTCTAAAAAGTCTATTTCTTTTAATTTCTCTATATCTTTATATTTCTCATGGAAAACTTTAAACTTTTCTCTTTCTTTTGGATTTTCCCAATATACTTTTGTTGCCAATAGTCTTATATTATAATCTTCTATTAAGTTTAACAACATTGTATATGCTTTTTCTCTTTTTGAAGCTATTTTTGTGTCTTGTACTAAACATCTAGCATCTTTTAGCAATTTCATATAACATTGTTCTGCAACCACTAATGGTAAACTATGTGTAAATAAATTTCTGCTTATTCCTAATAATATCATGTTTTTTTCGATATTATCTCTTGCGTCTAACTTTCCAACTGAGAATTTTTCATATTTTTCATATTCTTTTACTACTTTTTCTAATTTAGGTTCATTTATTTTTAATGGCAAAATATTTTTTATGTAATCTTCAAGTGTTTCAAATATTTTTATATATATCCAATCTTTTGTTGAATCATAAACATTTGTAGTATCAGCTAACTTTACTGAATAATTCTTTAATATCCCTTTATACAACATATCTTGCTTTGATATATAAAATGCCTTATATTTATCTTTTATTTTTTGTTTATTAGAATTCATGACATTTTCTTTATCTAATTCTAGCAAATATTTTTGTTTTCTGTATTTATATTCAGTATATTCGCTTTGCTTTAATTGGACTATTCCATAATATTGCGATAATGCCATGCTTTCTAATTGTGTTGCAGTTTCATTTTTTACCTTTTTATATATTGTATCTAATACATATTTGTCTAATGCTTCTAAATAAGCAGTATAAGCCTCTTCATATTTTTTGTCAGCATTCTCTTTTTTCTTCACATCTTGTTCTTCTTTTGCAATTTCATATGTTTTTATTAATGCATTTCTTTTCATACTTATGCGCATTCCATTTATGCCTATTTGTGTTGGTATCAATAGCTTTGTTAGCGTATTTGTTAATTTATTAAAAAATGTTTTATCTGTTCCTACTACTCTTAAACTTCTCTCTTCCATTTTTCCATCCTTTCCAAGTTCTTGTAGGCAGGTATATTTATTGTGTTTCTTCTGTCTGATCTTTTATTTCTTCTATTTTCTCCTGCATTCCTATATTTTCAATAACTTCATATGTTACACTTATTTCTACATATTCTTCTGTTTTTGATACTTCCGCATTTTTTCCGAATTATATTTTGTTTCTCTTCAATTTCTGCTTCTATTTGTTTTTCTAATTGTTTTGTTCCTTTTTCTGTTGCTTCTTCTTCAGTGTATTCTTTTAAACAATCTTCCAATTCCTTATTAGTTATTTTAGTTACAGAAATTGGTAAATATAAGTTTGAAAATATCTTAAACTTTTTTTCTTCTTCTATTGTATCATAAATTTTGAATTTTGAAAGAGTTTTGTAAAAATTTATCTGAAATTTATTAAAATTTATTTTATATTTCGTTTCCTTATTTCCTGTTTCGACTTTTTTTTCTTCTTTTAATGGAATTTGAACTGTTTTTGTATATTGCACAACTGCTTTTACTTCTCCTAAACTGTGAACATATCTTATTCCTGTATATTTTCCTTCCATAATCCCTTGTATAAGTACTTGACCAGCCTCAACTTTATCTCCAACTTTAACTTGTGCAGTTCCATTTTGAGCTATAATCTTGGTTATTATGCCTCCTTTTTCTGCTACTATATTACAATAATCTTTTTCATTTATTATTTCTGGTG
>ENA-ORLY01003167-ORLY01003167.1-human-gut-metagenome-genome-assembly--contig:-NODE-3167-length-13806-cov-3.217569_pt1 | contig 13806 bp, 9 predicted proteins | sample MGYA00243071_ERZ508832 | MGnify/ENA primary metagenome ERZ508832 (study PRJEB26277, sample SAMN04329777) | human gut metagenome | biome: human-associated habitat | host: Homo sapiens | place: USA...
GGCAAGCTCACGTTTTGAAAAGGGACTTAACCCGGTAAACGCAGAAAAGGCACTCAAGAGAGCATTACAGCTTATCGAGATGCTGGGTTGCGGCGAGGTAGTGAATACTATCATTGACGTGAACCACAGCGAGTATGTTCCCGAAAGATTAAAGCACGACTATAAGTGGGTGAACGAGCATTTAGGCTCGGATATAAGCGAGAACGAGCAGATAGAAATATTAAAGAAGCTCGGCTTCGGCTATGAAAACGGCGAGATAATCGTTCCGCCTACCCGTATAGATATGCACCGTGCGTGCGATGTTGCGGAGGAGGTTGCCCGTATATACGGCTACAACAGAATCCCCTCGCCTATACCGAAGCTGTCATCACAGGGCAAGAGAACGCCCGAACAGATATTCGAGGACAAGGTAATTTCACTTGCACTGGCACTCGGATTCTACGAGGTAATGACTTACAGCTTTATTTCGCCTAAGGACTATGAGCTTCTGCGTATGGACGAGAAGTCAAGAAAGAGCGTTGTGTTAAGACGTCCGCTCGGCGAGGATACAAGCGTAATGCGTACTTCTGCGCTTACTTCTATGATGGAAGTTGTAAGAAGAAACTGGAGCAACAGAAACCTTGAGGGCAGATTCTTCGAGATAGCAAGAGAGTATTTCCCGACAGGTGAGAATCAGCTCCCTGTTGAAAGAGATGTTCTGTGCTATGCGCTTTACGGAAGCGGCGAGGATTTCTTCACGGCAAAGGGCGTTGCCGAGGAGGTTATGGCAAAGCTCGGACTGAAGAATGTCGTATACACGGCTGAAAAGAACAATCCGACATTCCACCCCGGAAGATGTGCAAAGGTCACTGTAGACGGCGAGCTTATCGGCTATGTCGGTCAGCTTCATCCGGAGGCTGCGGCTAATTTCGGTGTAAATACAGAGGTTTACTGTGCTACGCTCAGCATGGAGGTAATGTTCAATAATGCAGACGGTGATGTAAAGTACACCGCACTGCCCAAGTTCCCCTCAACATACAGGGATCTGAGCCTTGTGTGCAACGAGGACGTTCCGAGCGGAGACATAGTTGCGGTAATCGAAAAGACCGCAAAGCATCTTGAGGCTGTACGTCTGTTCGATATGTACAAGGGCGAGCAGGTGCCTGCAGGTATGAAGAGCCTTTCATACAAGCTGATACTCAGAAAGAAAGACGCTACTCTGACAGACGATGAGGCGGACGCAGTTGTTGCAAAGGTGCTTAAGGCACTTGAGGATATAGGCGTTACATTAAGATAACGGCGGAATTTGCAGAAATAATCGGGGCACAGCCCCTTATAAACAGTAAGGAGAAAAGCAATGAAATATTTTAAAAGGCTGGCAGCGGCAATATGCGCCGTGGCAATCACATTAAGTGTTGCAGGCTGTGCGGATGTATCGACTGTAGGCTCGGTTGACAATCAGACCATAAATGCGGGCATATATCTTCTTTATGAGCAGACGGCTATAGGCGAGGCTCAGCAGGAGGTTGACGATCAGCTTAAGGCTATGGGAACAAGCTCGTCAAAGATAGAGAATTTCAGCTACTACAACTACAAGGTACAGGACAAGACGTTCTCACAGTATGTTCAGGACCGTACATTAGAGCAGGTAAAGCAGTATGTCGCTATCCAGAACAAGTTCAAGGAGCTGAACCTTTCACTCACAGATGAGGAAGAGGAAACTGTGAAAACCTCTGTAAAGAAGATGTGGAATACAGAAATCTCATATTATGGCTACAGCACAGGAAAAACCTACGGTCAGAACTATGAGGCAGGCGGAATAAGCAAGAAGTCATACGAGGCTGTTCAGCTTGTAAACAAGATGAGCGAGAAGGTATTTGACGCTTACTATGAGAAAAACGGCATATCCGCAACAGACGAAAAGGATATAGCTACTTATTTCTATGACAATTACGGCAGATTCCAGATAATACAGGTTTCTCTTAAAGAGGGCAACGGCGACAAGATAACGACCGACGAGGGCAAGAAGGCAAAGAAGGAACAGGCTCAGGGCTATGTTGACAGACTGCTTGCCGGCGAGGACTACGATAAGGTATATCACGAGTATCAGGATCTTGTGGCAAAGGAAAAGGCTGAGGCTGAAGCCGAGAGCAACTCCGGTAATTCATCTGCGGTTTCTTCTGCGGCATCATCTGTAACTTCTTCGACAAGTGAAACCGCATCGGACGATACAACGAGCAGCGGAACATCGGGAAGTAAAGAAGAGGAGCATGACCACGAATTCCTGCTCGGCAAGACGGATACTTCACCGAGCGAGGAGTTTGTAAAGTGGGCATTTGAGCTTGACACAGACAAGGGCGGAGTTTACGAGGACGACACCGTTTATTATGCGGTAGTACGCCGTGATATAAAGGAGCGTGAGGACTGGCTCACGGAGAATCACAGCAACGTGCTTCACGTTATGAAGGATGACGACTACAAGGCTATGCTCAACGAGACGGCTAAGGACTATGCGCTTGATCTCAACAATGACGCACTCAACAAGTACAAGCCCGAAAATTTAAAGAAGTAAACAAAGCATAAAGAAAAGTACAAAGATATGCGGTCAGAGCAGGAAATACTCTGACCGTTATTTTTCGGAAAGGACAATGCGGTATGATAGTATTATCCGGTAATGATATTTCGGTGTCCTTCGGCGGTGAAACGCTGTTTCACGATGTGAATTTTCGGCTTGAAGAAAACGGCAGAGCCGGACTTGTGGGTGTAAACGGGTGCGGAAAAACCACGCTGATGCACGTTATAAACGGCAGGCAGGAGGCTGAAACAGGCGGTATAAGCAAGGCGGCGGGGATAAAGCTCGGCTGTATGGAGCAGTATGTTATCCGTGACGATAATATCACTCTATATGACGAGGTACTGGAGATATTCCGCCCGCTTATCGACACTGAAAACGAGCTTGCGGATATAGCGGTTGCGATAGATACGGGCGACCACAGCGAGCAGACGCTGTCAAGGCAGATGCAGCTGCAGGAAAGATTTGAGCGTGAGGGCGGACTTACCTATAAATCAATGACTTGCTCGGCGCTTGCCGGTCTGGGATTTTCCGAAGACGATTTCAATAAACCGATAAGCGTTATGAGCGGTGGTCAGAAAAGCAAGGCGCAGCTTGCGAAGCTGCTTCTTTCGGGGAGTAATATACTGCTTCTTGACGAGCCTACGAACCACCTTGATATAACCGCTTGCGAATGGCTTGAAAAGTTCCTTACGGAATATAAGGGCGCATATATCGTAATATCGCACGACCGTTATTTTCTCGACAAAGTCACGGACACGACTTTTGAAATGGAAAACAGGACGCTTCGTGAATATAAGGGCAACTATACACGCTATCTTGAGCTGAAGGCTGAGGCGAGAGAGGCTCAGCAGAGAGTGTACGACAGGACGGTAAAGGAAATAAACCGTATCGAAGGCATTGTAGAGCAACAGAAGCGGTGGGGGCAGGAACATAACTTCATCACGGCGGCATCAAAGCAGAAGCAGGCGGACAGGCTGAAGGAAACGCTCGAAAAGCCTGAGGATCTGCCGGAGGCTATAAAGTTCACGTTCAGGGCGAAGGAAGGCGGCGCAAACGATGTGCTTACCGCAAAGGGCCTGTCGAAATCGTTTGACGGGACGGTGGTTTTCACAAATGCGGAGCTTGATATAAAGAAGAACACGACAACATTTATATTAGGCGAGAACGGCTGCGGAAAGACTACGCTTCTGAAAATCCTTACAGGAGAATATCAGGCGGATAGCGGAGAGTATAAATTCGGCAACAATATACAATTTGGATATTATGATCAGGCACAGACGGATCTTGACCCGTCAAAGACGGTGATAGACGAGGTGTGGGACAGGTATCCCAAAATGACGCAGACGCAGGTGCGTTCGGCACTGGCGCAGTTTTTGTTCAAGGGCGACGATGTGTTCAAGAATGTGGGCAAGCTCAGCGGAGGAGAAAAGGCAAGGGTGTCGCTCCTTAAGCTGATGCTTAGCAAGGCAAATATGCTGCTGCTCGACGAGCCGACAAACCATCTGGACATACATTCGAGAGAGGCTCTGGAAAACGCACTGGCAAGCTACGGCGGAACGCTTCTTATCGTGTCGCACGACAGATACCTAATCAACAAGCTGGCCGACAGGATAGTGTGGCTTGGAAAGACGGGTACTGTAAACATAGACGGAAACTATGACAGGTATATCGAACTCAAGGGAGCGAAGGCGCAGTCCGAGCAGGCGGTACAGGTAAAGGCGGCAGAAGGCAAGAAGAACGACTACAAGGAGCGCAAGGAGCGTGAAAGCACGCTCAGAAAGCTCAGCGGTGCGCTGAAGCGTTGCGAGCAGGCGATAGATGAGATTGGGCTGAAAACGGCGGAGCTTGCACAGCAGATGTCACAGCCGGAGATAGCGACAGACTACGAAAAAACGAGTGCGCTTGCACAGGAAATAGAGGCGCTGAAGGAAAAAGAGGAGGCGCTTACTGCCGAGTGGATGGAGCTGAGTGAGCAAATCGAAGCGTTTACATGAGTTACACACAAAAATTAAGTAATATATGGAATAATTAGCTAAAAAAATCGCCGAAAATATTTGTGCATATTCAACAAAGTTTGATTAAGCAAATTAAGGAATTAGCTAAATTAAGTTATAAGAATTTTCAATGTGGAAATCGTTTACACCAAAAATAGCTTATAAGACGCCCGAAAAATCAAGATATTGTGCAGACAAAAATCAAATTCGGCAATATGCACAAAGTTTGCGTGTGAAGTTTGTAACTGTTAGACAAGCGCAAAAGTGATTTGTACAGAAAATCAAAATCATTTGAGAAATGTGAAAGTTCTTTTATGAACCTTGACAGTAACGTGATAATTTGGTATAATTACTACGTTATAGACCCTTGTGCTGTTTTGTACATTATTTCTAAATACGGCGTGTTTACAGCCGAAAACGAATAATACAATTGTGCATATGGTACAAAAAGCAGATGAAACAATTTGCAGGGCAAGCGGAGCTTACGGACTTTTTTGAGGATCGAAACTGCCTATGGAAACGATTTTAAGAGCGGAGAATATCTCCAGGAGCTTTAAAATAAACGATAATACCACTGTTGACGCTTTGAAGGATATAAATCTCGATGTGGAAAAGAACAAGCTGGTCGTGCTGAGAGGCAGATCCGGCTCGGGCAAGACCACGCTGATAAATATACTCGGAGCACTTGACCGTCCAACAGGCGGCGATGTCTACTTTGACGGGAAGAAGATAACGGGTCTTTCCGACAAGGAGATGGATAAGCTGAGAAGAAACGATATGTCATTTGTTTTCCAGTCTGTAGCGCTTATACCGACAATGACGGCGTATGAGAACGTTGAGTTTGCAATGCGGCTTGTGGGTATGCCTTATGCGGAGCGTGTAAAGCGGGCGAAGGAATGTCTTGTAAGAGTGGGACTTGAAAAGCGTATGCACCACAGACCCGGAGAGCTTTCGGGCGGTGAGCAGCAGAGAGTGGCGATAGCGAGGGCGATCTCGCACAAGCCGAAGCTGATATTTGCGGATGAGCCTACTGCGGCGCTTGATATGCCTACGGGACTTGCGGTTATGAATCTGTTTAAAGAGCTTGTACATACGGACGGGCTTACAATAGTGATGACAACGCACGACACTGCGATGATGGAGCAGTGCGACGTGGTTTATACACTTGACGACGGACGCATTACAGACGTCAGAAAGCAGGTGGAGTGATGCCTCAGAGAATGATGCTTGCACCGCCCGAAAATGTGATGGTGCAATGTGAGAACCTTGTCAAGATATATAAGACGACCGATGTTGAGGTAATGGCTTTACAGGGACTTGACCTCACGGTTGAGCGTGGAGAGCTGATGGGCATCGTCGGTGCGAGCGGAAGCGGTAAATCAACGCTTCTGAATATGCTCGGTGCGCTCGATAAGCCTTCGGCGGGAAGTCTTTACGTTGACGGTAAGGATCTTCTTAAATTTGATGAAAAGGATCTTATAAAATATAAGAGAGAAACGGTCGGTTTCGTGTGGCAGAACAACGCCAGAAACCTTATACCGTATCTTACGGCGATACAGAACGTTGAAATGCCGCTTTTACTTTCGGGACACAAGAACCGAAGGGAGAGAGCGGAGGAGCTGCTCGACATGGTAGGACTTTCAGCGAGAAAGAACTCGGTGCTCGGTCAGCTTTCGGGCGGTGAGCAGCAACGAGTGGCTATCGCCATAGCGCTTTCAAACAATCCCAGCCTGCTCCTTGCGGACGAACCTACGGGTGCGGTCGATACCAAGACGGCGGCGATGGTGCTTGATGTTTTCAAGCAGCTAAACCGTCAGACAGGCGTTACCATTATAATAGTAACACACGATACAAATCTGTCGAAGTCGATCGACCGTGTTGTTGCTATCCGTGACGGCCGTACATCGAGCGAGATGCTGAGAAAGAAAACCGAGATCCTCTCATTCGGGGAACTCGAAAAGATGAGCGAGCAGCAAAGGGCGGAGCATGAAAAGCTCATGCAGCAAAGCGGCTCGGATCAAGAGGAGCTTGTTGTTCTTGACAGGGCAGGCAGACTCCAGATACCAAAAGAATATCTCGAGGCTCTGGGTATAAGGGGCGGAGATAAAGTGCGTGTTGAGCTTGAGGACGGAAAAATTTCCGTTTACAACTCGGACTACAATATGCACGGATAAATTCCTTAACTCGTCGAAATTAGCATATTTTCGATTGGACATAAACGACAACTATCAGAAAGGTGGATTATTACTGTGGCAACAAAAGTCAGGACGATGATAAGAAGTTTAGCGGGATTATTGTCCTTTGCGACACTCGTATCCTCATTGTCACTTACATCAACCGCAGTCAGCGCAGAAGCGACAACAGATACTTCTGCCGGACAATCCGAGGAAAGCAAAACCGATAGCTCAGTGAGCGAAATCACAATCACCGGTATGGAGGGCAAGTACAGCACTTATTACAACAGTCATAAGGACGCCGCTAAGCCCAAGAAGGAAATCACTATCTATGCTACCGACTACAAGGAAGGTACGATAGACGGCACATCCTTCGTCAACAACGTATCGGAGATGACAGCCGAGCAGGCTGCAGCTATAATGCCTGCACTTGAGGAGATTACTCAAAAATCAGGCGACGGCTACAACGGAATCAAGGCATTCCTCGAAGAAGATACCGATCTCAAGACAGATCACTACTCAACGATAAAGTGGAAGAGCGACAAGCTCACGCTTACATATGAGTTCAATGTCGAGGAAACGGGTCTTTACAATCTTGAGACTATCTATTATCCTATGAATCAAAGAATACCGTTCTTGACATAGGTCTTAAGATAGACGGCGAATATCCTTTCGCAGCGGCACAGGACATCACGCTCGACCGTTACTGGAAGGACGAGAGAGAGATAACCCGTGACAGCAAGGACAACGATCTTCGTCCCGGACAGGTAACCTATGATTGCTGGATAAAGTATCCTATCAAGGACAAGGAAGGTCTTTACAACGAGCCTTACTACTTCTATCTTGAAAAAGGCAAGCACACAATGACACTTGAGGGTATCAGAACCTACGGTGTTTTCCATTCGTTTACGTTCAAAAACTACGATGAGCTTGTAAGCTACGATTCAATCAAGCCCACAGATGATGAGCTTCAGAACACTCCTGCACTTTCTTCAAAGAACGAGGAGTTGGGAACGAACACCATCTTCCTTCAGGCTGAGGAGTCTGAATACAAGACAGCATCGACATTATATGCTACTTACGACAGAACGACCTATATGACAAATCCCAACCACCCGACCAAGCAGCGTTACAATACTATCGGTCAGGCAACGTGGAGTAAGGCAACACAGGCAATCACCTACAAGTTCAAGGTTGAAAATGACGGTTATTACCGCTTCAACTTCAAGGCAAGACAGAATCAGATGAGAGGCTTCTTCTCAAACAGAAGAATCTACATTGACGGAAAGGTTCCGTGCAAGGAGCTTGACGATGTTAGGTTCATCTATTCTCCGGACTGGTACAACCTCACTCCCCAGGACGAGAACGGCAACGATATTTACGTTTATCTGACAGCGGGCTAGGAGCACGAGCTGACGCTTGAGGCTATACCCGGTTCAATCGGCGAGGTTATGCAGAGACTTGACGACCTTATACTCGAGCTCAACCAGTACTACAGAAGAATACTTATGATAACGGGTCCCAACCCCGATGAATACAAGGATTACTTTGTAGAAAGGAAGATACCCGGTATTCAGGTCGCATTCCGGAGAATAGTTGATTCTCTGCGTGCGGAGAAGGCAAGCATCGAGAACCTCACAAAGAAGGGCTCTGAGGCATCGGCACTTGAAACAATGTGTATCTACCTTGAAAGATGTATAAAGAGCCCTGAGGATATTCCGATAATGGCAAGCAGTATCAAGGACAGCATCTCGTCTATATCGGCGTGGATGCGTGACTACCGTGGTCAGCCCCTTGAGCTTGACTACATAGAGGTGGCAACCTGCCACGAGGATTTCGCATCACCGTACGGCAACTTCTTCGGTGAACTTGCATTCGGCTTCAACGCATTTATCGGTTCGTTCTTCGAGGATTATACGAACCTTTCGGATTCAAGTGCAACATCGCTCGACGTATGGGTATCACTTGCCCGTGACCAGGCAACCGTTGTAAAGAACCTTGTTGACAACAAGTTCAACTCGAATCCCGACTATAACGGAACACAGGCTTCAATCAACCTTGTACAAGGCTCTGTACTTGAAGCAACGCTCGCAGGCAAGGGTCCTGAAATCGCACTGTTCATCGGCGGCGACTTCCCGATACAGCTCGCTGCGAGAGGACTGCTCCTTGATATGACGCAGTTCAAGGATTATGAGGCGGTAACAAAGAGATTTGCGAAGGACGCAATGACGCTGTACGAATATAACGACGGTGCATCGACAGGCGTTTACGGTCTCCCCGTTTCACAGACATTCCCGATGCTGTTCTACAGAACAGACGTACTTAAGGAGCTTGGATATGAGAATCCTCCCGAAACATGGGATCAGCTCACAGATATGCTCCCGACATTACAGAGAAAGTACCTTGACGTAGGTCTTATACTTCCTCAGAACGTTTCATCGAACACGTTCGACTCAGGTAACACATTCATTATGCTGATCAACCACAAAGGTCAGGACATCTACAACAAGGACCTTTACACAACGGACTACAACAGCATGAAAACTACCGACATAAAGAACGTAAACCTCACGAACTTCATGACTCAGGATTCTATCAGAGTATTTGAGCAGTGGACAAAGTTCTACACGGTATTCAGTTTTGATCAGACATTCGACGCATTCTCACGTTTCAGAACAGGTGAGATGCCCCTCGTTGTTCAGGCCTATACGTTCTACAACCAGCTGTCAGTTGCAGCACCCGAAATCAAGGGTCTGTGGGACTTCACACTGGTACCCGGAACAAAGCAGGCAGACGGAACAATAAATCACGCTGTAAACTCTGCAGGCAGTGGTGCGGTAATATTCAACAAGGTTTCAAATCAGGCTGCAGCCTGGGATTTCGTAAAGTGGTTCACAAGTACGGATATTCAGGTTGACTACGGTAAGCAGATCGAAGCTCTTATGGGTCCCCTGGGACGTTTTGATACGGCAAACGTAGAAGCTCTTGAACAGCTCCCCTGGTCAACTGCCGAGTATGAGAAGATCTCATCACAGCAGAGCTACCTCAAGGAAGTACCGATCATTCCCGCATCCTATGCAGTAACAAGACACATCAACAACGCATTCAGAATGGTTGTTAACGATGCAGGTAACCCCAGATACACGCTTATGAGTTACAACGATCAGATTAAGTCTGAGATTGTAAGAAAGTATCAGGAATTATCGTCCGTCAAAAAATTATCTTGTAAAGCGGTGATGGATTTTCGCCCTCACAGGCTTTGCTGAATTATATAGGAGGTTATCGGTTTGTTTAACAGAGAAAAGCCGCAGTATATTGAAGACAGCAAGGTCAGATATACACTGCGTGAGATGAAGAAGAACGCAAGCGTATATGTGCTTCTTGCGCCCTACTTCATACTCTTTACGATCTTTACGATCATACCGGTGTTGCTTTCGTTGCCTATGGGCTTTACGAACTTCAACATGGTACAGTTCCCCCAGTTTGTGGGACTGAGCAATTTCTATTCGCTGATACTTGAGGACGAGGTCTTCTTAAAGGCGATACAGAATACGCTCGTATTCGCAATTATAACAGGTCCGTTAAGCTATATCATGTGCTTTATACTGGCATGGCTTATCAACGAAATGCCCAGAGCATTAAAGACAATGTTCACATTTATCTTCTATGCGCCGACTCTGGCAGGTAACATCTATACCACATGGCAGCTCATATTCTCGGGCGATACATACGGTATAGCAAACTCTTATCTGCTTGACCTCGGTATCATAAACAGCGCACGTCAGTGGCTGACAGACGCAAACTACATCATGGGTGTTGTAATCGTCGTTCAGCTGTGGATGTCGCTTGGTGCCGGATTCCTTGCGCTTCGTGCAGGTCTTCAGGGTATACCTAAGGACAGATACGAGGCGGGTGCTATCGAAGGCATTAAGAACCGTACACAGCAGTTACTGCTCGTTACGGTGCCGGCAATGGGCCCTCAGCTGCTGTTCGCAGCGGTTATGCAGATCACCGCTTCCTTCACAGCCGGTGATGTAGGTCGTTTCCTTACCGCATTCCCTTCAACAGACTATGCGGCACACACGATCATGACACACGCTTTTGACTACGGTTCAATACGTTATGAGATGGGTTACTCATCGGCTATATGCTTCGTATTGTTCACAGTAATGCTGCTTGCCAACTGGGGTATCAAGAAGGTACTCGGCAAGTACCTTGACTGATCGGAGGATCTCACATTATGAATTTCTCTCTAAGAAAGGAAGGCAGTTATGAAAATAACTAAGAGGAGAAGAAAAAGATATGGCGGTTCTCTGGGCGGCGACATTTTCATATTTGTAGTGCTCGCTCTGCTGGGTCTGTTCATGATCTTCCCCATTTATCTTTCTGTTATACAGTCACTGAAGCCTGTTGAGGAGCTGTTCCTCTTCCCGCCCAGACTATATGTACAGAACATCACGGATCAGAACTTTGCTGATCTGCTTGCTACGGCATCCAACATGTGGGTACCGTTCTCAAGATACATTTTCAACTCTGTATTTGTAGCTGTAGTAGTTACAGTTGCACAGCTTTTATTCTCGTCATCGGCGGCATATGCGCTTTCAAAGGTTGCATTCCCCGGTGCGAAGGCGCTCAACAAGATAATCGAGGTTGCCCTTCTGTTCACATCTACCGTACTTTACATCATGCAGTACATGGTAATGGCTACACTTGGTATGATCGATACATACTTTGCAATCATTCTGCCGTACATCGCAACGCCTATGGGACTGTTCCTTATGCGTCAGTTCATGGGACAGCTGCCCGACAGTATGATAGAGGCCGCAAAGCTGGACGGCGCAAGCCACATCAGAATCTGCTGGCAGATAGTAATGCCCAACGTTAAACCCGCTTGGCTGACACTTCTGATATTCGCTTTCCAGGGCGCATGGCAGATTACAGGTTATTCATTCATTTATAATGAGGCATTAAAACCCATTCCGACCGTTATGCAGCAGATAAGTGCCGCCGGTATTGCCCGTGCGGGCGTTGCGGCAGCCGCAGCTGTTATCACGATGCTGCCGCCTATCATAGTATTCATTTTCTGCCAGAGCAGCGTTATGGAAACTATGGCTACCAGCGGTCTTAAAGACTGATTTATTATTAGATTATACAGAAAGGATGATTTTAGTGCCAAACATGAAGAAAATCGCTACGGCAGCCGTATCGGCCATAATGGCGGTTTCCATGCTGTGCAGTTCAGCGTTTGCCGATCAGCCGTACGAAGGTTACAGCTACGACTGGTGGGGCGATCCTGTCCCTTCACAGACCGGATACGTTGTAGACCGTGTAGTTACAGGTCTTGATTTCGGCTCCGGCACAAGATATAATACCGACGCTCAGCTGAAAGCAATTTCAGAGCAGACGGGCAGTGAGGTAACAAAGGATGTTGAGATCGGCGAGCTTAAAGAGCCTCAGGATCTTTTCATTGACCGTAAAACACAGAGTCTTTATATAGTAGACTCCGGTAATAACCGCATACTTGTTACAGACGTAACTTATTCAAGAGCGTTTACTGTAATGGATTATTTCTATAATCCCAAGACAGACAAATATGAAACACTGAAGAATCCGCACGGAATTTTCGTAAGACACGTTGAGGACGCTGCAAACGAAAACGAGTCCACAATGATATACATTGCGGACTACGACAACAGCCGTGTAATCGGTGTTTATGCAGACGGAACGGTATTCCAGATATTCGAAAGACCTTCCACTGAATTTTATGACGCAGATGTTACATTCCTTCCCAACAAGGTCGTAGTTGACGTTGCGGGCAACGTTTATGTAAACATCAAGTCAATCACGGACGGTGCGGTAATGTTCGCACCCGACGGTTCATTCAGTAACTTCTTCGGTGCAAACCGAGTTGAGCAGACAGCACAGGCTATTGCCAACAAGTTCTGGAGAACGATCCTCTCCCGTGAGGCAGCCGCAGCATTCATTCAGGCGGTTCCGATGGAGTTCGATAACTTCGATATAGATGATGAGGGCTTTATTTACACCGTAACAGGTTCAAAGAGTGCCACAACGGATATATTCAAGAAGATGAACCCTGCAGGTGAGAACATCCTTATCAACCTCGGTTATTCGGATTACACCTACGGCGATATGGCATCGTACTATTATAAGAACCAGACATACGGTTCACAGATCACTGACGTTGACGTTGACGAGGACGGAACGATAAGACTTCTTGACTTCGCAAACGGACGTATCTTTGAATACACAAACGAATGCGACCTGCTGTTCATCTACGGCGGCAAGGGCAACCAGAAGGGCCTGTTCACAAACGTGACGGCAATTGAAGCGTACAACAGCGTTGTATATGTACTTGACAGCCGTAAGAACTCTATCACATCATTCAAGCGCACAGAGTTTGGTGACATCGTACACGAGGCGATGGGTCTTTACAACCTCGGTAAGTACGAGGAGGCAAGCGGTCCGTGGCAGGAAGGCCTGATGCGTGACAGCAACTACTGGTTCGCTTATATGGGTGTTGGTTACTCAGAGCTTTCTCAGGGTAACTACGAGCAGGCAATGAAATACTTCTACCGTAACAGCAGATCCGGATATAACAGAGCGTTCAAGCAGTACAGAATGCAGTTTATCAGAGATCACTTCAATGTATTTATGATAATCGTGCTTGTAATAATAGTAGCGCTTGTTGTTCTCAGCAAGGTAAGAAAACGTATTAAGGCTAAGAAAGCGGGAGGTAAATAAAAATGAGATTTGATTTAGATATGCCCGCCTGGAAATGGCCGTTCTACGTTGCAAGACATCCTTTCGAGGGCTTTGAGGATCTTCGTTGGAAGAAAGCATACAACACTAAGGTTTCACTTGTTATAGTTCTTTGTTTCTTTGTTATAACGGTGTGCCAGCAGGTAATGACAGGCTTCCTTTTCAACAACAACTATGTAAAGATATTCAACATCGTGCCGCTCCTGGTTCAGACTGTTATCCTGTTCTTCACATGGGTAATAGGTAACTGGTCACTGTGTACCCTGTTCGACGGAGAAGGCTCAGTTAAGGCGATTACGAGCGT
>ENA-ORLY01003173-ORLY01003173.1-human-gut-metagenome-genome-assembly--contig:-NODE-3173-length-13775-cov-2.667470_pt1 | contig 13775 bp, 9 predicted proteins | sample MGYA00243071_ERZ508832 | MGnify/ENA primary metagenome ERZ508832 (study PRJEB26277, sample SAMN04329777) | human gut metagenome | biome: human-associated habitat | host: Homo sapiens | place: USA...
ACCATATATCTCGATTTGTAGTTATAATTCAAACGAACGAAATAAGAATGAATGGATTCCTCCCAACGATCTACTTTATCGATGTAAACCTGTCCCTTGCCGTTGAGTGATTCGATAGCCGCTTCCACATCCATGGCTTTAGTACCACTGTAATCGTAAGCAGCATAGTCGTACTGAACACCTCCCATAAGTGATACGTCATGAACTTCATCAAATAATTTCTTATAAGTAAGGAAGGCCGATGCTGTGTAATTGTCAGTACGTGCAGAACTCTTTGTATATGACGATTTTTCTTTAGCGGGATAAGGAGAGTTCTCGTTCAGAATCGGCGTACCGTCATATTGATACCAATCAATCGAAAGATATTGTTCGTCACGGGCCGCATTATTCGTTGAGTACCCCAAAGTACCTTGAAAATCCAGACCATCCACAATGTTTACTTTCAAAATCTCATTCACACTCATAGTGGTCACCACAAGTTTGTTGTCACCGCCCAATTCGGCTGACCAATTGGGAGTATGAATACCTCCCCACTGCTGCCTAATATACTGCCAATCTGTGTAGGAGCTACTTGATGCTGACGACTGGCCGACATGTTGGTTTCCAAACTGATACGGTCGTTTATCTTGACGCTACTAAACAAACGTGCGTTATAACGTTCATTCGAGTTGTTCCCCCATTTCAACGTACCTTGATCGTTCAAATAACCCAATGAAAGTCGGTAGCTCGATTTTTCCGTACCTCCGCTTACACTAAGATTATGCTGGGTAGAAGTGGCATTTCCCCACAACACATCTGTCCAGTTCATGTCGTGAAACACAAAGTCGGCCACACCACGGAATCCCCCCGGAATGGGATCTTCATCGGGGTTGTTACCACCGTGCAGGTTAATCCAACTGCCTTTCATCGCCTTAGCCAAACGGGCATAGCGCACCCAGTTATCATCTTCACCATAACCATCATTCAAGCGAGCTTGGAGCACACCGTCCGTCCACTCGTCCATACTCATCATACGAGGCTGCAACCCCACAATTTTGCGCGTAACCGAGCCGCTATATTCTACTTTAGTTCTGCCGACATCGGGACGTTTTGTAGTCACCAAAATTACACCACCTGCCGCTTTTGCACCATAAATAGCAGCCGAAGCATCTTTCAGAAAGTTAATGGTTTCGATATCGTCTGCATTGAGTTGGGCCATCTCACTGACACCGCTGGCAGGCACACCGTCAATAATCAGCAGAGGCTCTACGTTATTCTTCGAAACCGAACCACGAATAGAGATGCCCCATCCCTCTTCGCCCGGAGCAGCCGACGAACGAGTGATGCGTAAGCCCGGTACCTGACCTTGCATGGCTGATAGCGGATTGGCTACCGTACCTTTGTCTTTAAAAAGTTTTTGGTCAACTACTGTCACCGAACCTGTCAACGACTCTTTCTTCATACTACCGTATCCCACCACTACAACTTCCTGCAGTAGTTCAGAATCCTCTTTCAATACAATCTTTAAATTGGTTTCATGGCCTTTCACCTGTACCTCTTCCGTTTTGTAACCGATATAAGAGATAACCAAAGTTCCTTTGGCGTCTTTCAATGAGAAGTTTCCGTCAATGTCGGTTATACAGCCATTGGTGGTACCTTTAACCATAACATTGGCACCAATGATAGGATCGCCATTGGAATCCACAATTTGTCCTTTCATTGTACCGGTCTGTAATACGGCTTGTACTTCCCCAGCATCTGCAAAGACAGTCTGCGAACCACCTGCTAGAAGAGCAGAGGCTATCACCGTGGAGAATAGAATCCTTCTCGATGAAAATCTGAAGAGATTTTTTTTCATATACATAAAATTTAAAACTAACATTTATACTATTTATTCTAATATTAGATACACTGTTGGATATATTCGCGGATTTCTTTCCGGCTGATAAACAAATGGTTTTCTACTGTACGGACAGATAACCCAAGACAAGCGGAAATATCTGCTGATGATTTATGACCGAAACGGCTCATCGCATAAATTTTCCTCCGTTGTGCAGGAAGCCGAAGAACCCTGTTCTGCTCACATGTAGATATATCATTGGCTATTATCTGACTCTCTACATCATTGGTAGAGGTAGGAATCCGATCTAAAAAATAGGACGTGATTTCCTGCATTTTATAATGACGACGCAAATAATCAGTAACCAAATTCCGGCAAATAGAGAAAATAAAATGCTTTATTGTTTCCGGTCGCAACATTTGCTTATAATCCATCAAACGTAAAAATACATCTTGAGCCAGATCTTTCGCGTCTTCATCTTTTCCTATCTTATATAAGATATACAAGTAAACGGAACGATGATAATTCTGATAAGAATCAGTAATCAACTGTACGGATGACATATCTATATTTTCCATTGCTTAGATTTTTGTTTATCATTACGTTGGCAAATATAGAAGGTAAATATGAAAACGGATATTCAAAAAGAAAGAGATAAATTCCGTCCTTTTGGCGGAGAGCAAGCGATCAATACACGCCCTAATTATCAAGCAGTTAACTCACAAATTTATAGAGTCTCAATTTATTATTTGAGACTCTAAGGAGATATTTGTCAATCTAAAGTTTAAAATGAAAGGTACATAGGTATATTATTCTTCATTGGTCTTTCCGATACTTCGAATATATTCATTCGGAGTAATTCCAATAACCTTTTTAAAATAGCGAAAGAAGGAGGTGCGCGAACTAAAACCACATAGTTCAGCTAAAGCTGTCAACGTATATTTAGAATATTCATCTTTATCAACCAAACGCTTAAACTCCTCTATGCGATAGTCATTCAAATAGTCATAATAGTTTTTATCCAAATATTGATTGAATAAATAGGATAATGTATAAGTGGAAACATTCAATATTGCAGCCAAATCTGCTATTTTCAGATTTGGATTAACATATAGTCGATCCCTTTGCATCAGAAGTTCCAGTTCGCCAGCCAAGCGTCTACATTCTTCTTCAGTCACATTACTTTTTCTGTATTTTTCTTCAATTATCGGTTGTTGCTTTTCCTTCGGTTCAATAAGGTTGTTTCGTTTCATTCTCCGGCGATAATATATATAAGCCAAGGTTATTATCAATATCACTAAAATAGTCACACTCCACATAACAGCATTGAAACGAGGAGCAATAGTCACCATCAGGCAAATTTCTGACTCCGGATCATCCACCCGATGAATTCTAAACTGATAATTGCCGGATGATAAGTCATAATACGTTATTTCAGATTGTCCACTCAATAATTGCCAGTCGCTATCTATCCCTTCCATCTTACATTTATAAGACATATATGCAGGCTCCGAATAAGTGAACCCAGAGAAACGGATTGTCAGATTACGCTGTTCTGCTTCCAATTTTATTTTATACACGTTATTTTCTCTACTCATCTTAGCATAAACCGATTGCTTTCCATTCACTAATACATCGGTAATAGCAACCGGATAATGCCATTTTGCTTTTCTGCCGTTTTGTTCCGAGGTCAGATAAATCATACCTTTCGAATTGCCGAACCACATCGTACCCTCTTCATCTATCACAGGGAAACAAGTAATAAATATAGAACTAGGCAAGCCATCTACGAAATTATAGGGAATAAAATTATCTTTCTTATCATAACGATATAAGCCTAAATTAGTACCAATCCACAACCAACCTTCATGATCTTCTATAATAAACATTGCATCCTTTCCATCCAAAGGAGTGCCCGACTGCATTCTCCGAAAATGATTCATCGACAAATCAGATATAAAAATTGCACCTTTATCCGGAAGGAAATAAAGCTCATGATTAGAATCTTCGTATACTGTCCGGATTTTATCTTTATGAATAAACCCTTCAGGAAACATATCCGACTTCAGACTATTGGTTGACGGATCCCAAATGCATAAACCGTTCTCTGTACAAATCCATCCTTTACGAGTGGAATCAAAACATATATCATATACATTTTCTCCCGGTAATTTCGAATTTTCGGTAGTATAATGCCGGATTTGCTTTCCATCTCTATAACAGTAAAGTCCCATAGACGTCGCCATCCACAAATTTCCTTCATCATCCGATTTTATGCAAAACACATGTCCTTTCAGGAATGGAGTTGATTTTAAGTCTGCTGTTTCAAAATCGGATAAAGTCAACGTGGAAGGATTGAGTATATATATACCGCCACCATAAGTACCTATGTAATACTTTCCTTCAAAAGCATAAATACACAAGATCATATTGGAACGTAATTCGGGAACCTTAAAACTTTTAAACCGCTGTTTCCTTTCGTCTATATAGAAAAGTCCATTGCGCGAACCTATCAGTTTCTCGTCTTTCGAAACAGCTATTGCACGAACAGGCATCTCTTTGGAGTCGAAATAAGGAAGATAGGCATAGGTAGAAAATAATCCGCTCTGATATAGTGTATAATCCAAACCTAGCTGATAAAAACCAATCCAAATCACTCCTTCCCTATCAACCAATAATGCATAGACAGAATTGGAACGGATCGCCTGTTTATTTCCCGATTCGTAACAAAAGGTACGAACAATCTTCATGTTATTCGCAGAAACAAAATGTACCCCATTTCCATCAGTGCCTATATACAACAAATTCTTTTCATCACTGGAGAGAGACATGATAACATTACAACCCAAGTCAATAATATTTTCTTTAAACTCACCCGTCGAGCTATCAAAACATAGCAACCCATGATCCATTGTTCCTAAATAGAGCTTTTTGCCGATACGTGTCATATTTCTATAGGAGAATCCCTGCTTGTACGGATAAGAGGTTATTTTCCGGTTTGAAATATTCATGGAATGTAATCCACCTTTGGTAAGAATCCATAAAGCTCCATTTTCATCCAAATTCAATGCAACGATGAAATTTTCTGCCGATAAGATGTCGGAACTTACTGCCAGTCGCTCCAATTGATTATTTCGATAGATAAATAATCCTTTTTCACTACCTATATACAATTCTCCATCCCGAGTTGGTAAAAGGGCACGAACACCACAATTAATAGTCTCCGGACTAAAGGGTTCCAGTTTTTCTGTTTCCTTATGAACCGTCCACAATCCCATATCATTCCCTATCCATATCCTATTACCAGCCGTCTCTGTTATTACATTCACCCATTTTTGTTTTTCATTATTCCCTAATATAGGATAATGTTTCAAATGGACTCCGTCAAAACGTTCAACAGAACTTGCCGTGCCAATCCAGATATAGCCTAATGAATCTTTATAAAAAGAGCTGACCATCAGGTCGGAAAGTCCGTCTGTTTCGGAAATACTGCGAAAAGAGTAAGAAATCGGATAAATAGGCATACTTATGAGTAGCAGACAAAGAGTAACTAAAGCCTTTACTATATGTCGTATTAGATTATGCATAGAGGATTCATATTTAACGAAACAATGCAAACCTACATAAAATATCTCGGATTTTATATAGGTTTGCACAAAAAACAAGGAACTTACTCTCTTTAAAAAGATAGAATCTATCCCGGATATACTTATTTAAAGTTTCACCTTTATCTGCGATTTCTGATAAACTACCGGAATTTTCTTATCATTCACTTCTACAGACACAGGCTTCTTTGTACTCCTAAAGGTGGTATTTATCTTCGGCTGTCCGTCTATCCAAAGATTAAGTTTCTTATCTTCTGCTTTCTGAATAACGAATAGTTTAGCCAATGACGAGAAGTAGGTTTCATTATCCCGTCTCAATGCACTTCCGTAGGCAATGAAGAAGTCCTTAGCGTCCTTTGCTTCAGTACCTTCCGGGTAAGAGACTGCAAACATATAAGCATCTGTCATCCAGCCGTCGGGCATGATCCATGAATTACTGTGCATTAATCTTCCGTCTGCCAGTTGGTTGATATATAAATCGGTAATCTTACCTTTATGACGAATACGAAGCCCTATCCAGTCCTGCCCTTCACGTCTTTCCATTTGAGGCAGATCTTTTTCATCGGGAGTGTCTTTCAGAATAATAGCTGTCAGTCCTTTCACACGGTTCACCTCGGCTGGCAAATGGAATGAATAATATTTTTCGGTTCCTTTCAGATCTTCCGTAGGAGCTTCTATTTCTTCCCAATATAAATCTTCGGGATAGTCGTGCACAAAATCGGACTTAGCCAGCATGCGGGGATATAAAGGACGGATGACTACTGAAGAATTTCCGTTTGTCACATTCACGTCAATGCCCGATTTCTTATAAGTTCCATTGGTATGCCATAACCATTCGAACTGTCCTACCTTATGTGTCTTCAAATCATCGATCATATAAATCACATTATCCATCCACAGGAAATGACGGAAGTTACGGCTGAAATTATTAGAGACAGGACCTGTTCCATTGGCCAAAACATATTTCACATTGCCTGCATCCAAGAGATGATAAAGATTTCCTCGCAAAGTAGAGCCGCTATACTGTTGTTCACGAGGTTGTCCCTCCCCGTTGAACAGGACTACATTATGTGCCTGGCTTTGGAAGAAATAGTTGCGATAGGCAGGATTGGGATACCAGCAGTTTCCTCCATCCTTGATAATATCAACGCCTTTATGAAAAACAATAAAGGAGTTGGCATCCGCATGGGAATGATTCCACGTATGACCGCTTTTCACAGCAAGCATCGTAGCATCCTTTTCCCAAGAAGTACGCATGGTGGCCCAACCGAAATCCGAGAATAGCTGTGAGGTTTTCAAATCGGGAGTTATGGGAGCTTTACTCAAATCAGGGGTATAGAGAAAACCCATCGGACGATTCAGAAAAAATCCATCGCGATGCTGTCCTTGCTCTACTTGGGCTATATACCACAGAATAGTCGGGTCTTTCAGTCCCAATGCATACAATAGCATCATACTGGATTCTGCTGATACGTTCTTATGACTATCACCAAAATTCAAACTATGCAGCATACCTGTACGGGGATAGCATACTTGAGAAAAGTAGTTCGGAAGTTTTGCCAATTGGGGTATATCGCCGGGATTTTGTCCCGGATGAGTGTTTATCCAGGCGATCCGAAACAATAGAGCTTCCTGAATACCAAAGTTTGCATAATTCAGACTTTCATACATTCCTCCAGCCTCATCAAAGCTCTTTGCTTTCTGCTGCAAGGCATCGCCTGCAAAGTCAAACCATTCGGGAAGTGACTCATGAAGTTGCTCCACCCAATCTTTTACTTCGGGAAGTTCATTCTGTAGGCTTAATGCTAATATTCCACCCTGGCATACACAGGAAGTCCACCAGTTATGTCCCATAGAATTCAAAGAATGAATACGGGTAGGTTCTAGCAGCCAGTCGCCCAATGCAGGTTCTACAGCCAATCGTTTCAAGCCTTCGGCAATCTTTTTTCTTTCCGAAGAAGACATTATGTTATAAGCTGCATCATACCCTATGGCAGAAAGGAAACTCTTATGTGCCATGCCCAGTTGCGAACGCCAGGCAGGAATACGTGCCATCATTTCCATATCTCCCCAGGATTCAGCTTCCACAGCTTTCGAAAGGATCTCTTTGATTACATCTGCATACTCTTTATTATCCGTCATCAGATAGGCCAACGACAAATAATCCAACCGATTGAAATCTTTCTTTTGTAAGGCTTCATCCGCAGTTTTCTGAATATCCTCCCAAGCTTCCCGCAATTTCGATTCATTTTGCATACGTTGTTTTACCTGCTGAATGCGTTGAGGGGTGTACAAAAGCGAAGGATGATTTATCTTTTGTGCAGATACAAACGATGCAAATAATATTCCGATCAGACATAGAACCATTTGTTTCATGCTATTTATTGCTTTTATTTTACTGTTTAATATTGATTAAAAATTCTTCTAAAGCTGCATTGAATTCCTCCGGTCGCTCCATATTCATCATGTGCCCGCAATCCTCTATGACCTTCAGCTTTCCATTAGGTAGATATTCCAATATGGGAGGATTTTTTGAGAATTTGTTATCAGAAGAATGACCTTCTACAATTAAGGCAGGTACGGCAGGGTGACTCTTCTTTAATTTTTCAATAGCATCCAGCCCTGCTACTACCCGTACTTCTTTGTGTAGCGGTTGCCATGCATCCCATTCGTCAATCATCTGCCACAAAGGCGCACGCATCCGCTCACGTTGACTTCCACCGGATTTCATTAATCCTTCAAACCACTCTTTCTTCATCACCTCCACTCCTTTCTTTTTCAGGGCAGCTATTTCTTCATCACGCACCTTTGCTTCTTCTTTAGTCATCGGCTCACTGGGACCTTTCGATTTCCGAATGCTTCCACTGGCTAGAAAAGCCGATAACATCCGGTCAGGGAAATACGCCAACATATCAGCAGTGATAAACCCACCCAAAGAAAGCCCGACAATATGCGCTTTTTGGAGATGTAAAGAGTCCATCAAAGTCACCAGATCTTCAACATGCATAAATTGATAATCTTCTGTTTGGGAAGAAGAAATGCCGTATCCTCTTAAATCATAGCGAATGACATGATACTTTTTCGCAAACACAGAAAATTGTTCATCCCACATACGATGGTCGAGCGAATGACCGTGAACAAAAATTATCGGTTCACCCTGACCGGCTTCTTCATAGTATAGAGAGCCGTTTCCTACATTGATACGTCCTTGTTTGACAACCAATGGCTTGCCTTTCAGTATTTCTGAAACAGTCCGTGAAATGACAGGGCTGCCGAAGAAAGAAGAGAAACCGTCTTCTTTAGCAGAAGAACCTGTTACATGAGAAATGAAGAATCCGTAAACTTTATCGTGTTTATTTATCCACGGATAAGCACCGGCCCATCCCGGTGAACTAATCTGATAAGCTTCACCTGTCTTTTTATCTATCAGTTCACGCCATTCTCCCAATCCGTAGATTCCATTGTGGGATTGTCCTAGTCCTTTCGCTACATAATTATCCGAGTCATGCGAAGGGATGATGGCATCTTTCACTTGGTCGGCCTGCATCTCCTTTATTGTTTCTGCTGATATAATCTGCTTGCCATTATACATTCCATCGTGATAAATCATAGACAGGAAATGAAGATAATCATTCAAGGTAGTACACAGTCCGCCCCCTAACATGGGTGCATGTCCGCCATCCGTATTGATTGGGGTAAAATGAGAGTTCTTCATCTCCAAAGGTTGTGCCAGCAGTTCCTGGAAAAGAGTTTCAAACTCCTTTCCCATCGCCACTTCTGCCATTCTTCCGGCAATTTGCATGGCAAGTCCACCATATTCAAAACGAGTGCCGGGAGTAAAGACTGTATCCAAAGGAAGAATTTCAGTGACTGCCGAATCCAAATGATTATAGTTATCTACACGGGGCTCGGGAAGATATGGACGTACTCCTGATGTATGGGATAATAATTGCCGGAGAGGAATCTTACCTTTAGCATCGTCTTTAAATTCCGGCAACCATTTTTCTACCGGATCATCCCATCCCAAATCAGTACGGTCTACCACTGCGCCAATGACAGCAGCCGCTACCCATTTTCCGGCAGAAGCGACATATACTTTTGTATCGGGTGTATAATCCCGATAGTTCTTCTGAAAAATGACGGTATCATTCTTCACTACACAAATGGATGCTCCGGGGTAATATCCCTTGTCTACCCATCCTTGGATAACAGAATCCAAAGAAGAGAAGTCATACTGATTTCCCTGACCGGATGATATTTTGCAAGAACCGGACAAAAAGCAGACACTTACAAAAACGGCAATTAATAAACGATTCTTCATATCGTTGTTTACTATCTATTTTTCTGATTGTAAATCCCAATATACGACATAGCGCTGGTGATGCAAATCGTATAACGGACGAATCACATCTCCTTGTTCTGTCGTAAACTTCAAATCACTTCCTACACGTTGCAAGGCACGTTCAGGGTGTTTCTTATCTAGTTTCAAAGAGGTACGCAAATGTGCTGGGACATGAAAATTATAGGTATAATAATCATTATAAAGAGCCGGATTTGAGAAAGGAGCAGGTGCTTGCATACCTTCAGTTCCCCGTTCTCCCGCCAATACCAATGGACCATATAACAGAGCTGCCTTGTTCGGATTATCCGGGGTAGTCTCCAATTTGATTTGCATCGGATAAGTAGCCGAGATTTGGTCGCCATCTTTCCATTCACGGGTAATGGCAATATAAGAACCAGGCTTCTGTTTTACAGATATTTTCTTACCATTCACCAACACTTTTACATCCTTGCTCCACGAAGGATAGCGCAGATAAATGGTGGTACGAACAGGATTTTCTGTACGGAGAGTGAAACGCGTTGTTTCTTCCTGTGGGAATTCCGTTTCCTGACGGATTGTCAGTCCTTTTTCTTTCCAGGTTACCTGTGAAGGGATAAATAGATTTACATATATTCCCTGATTGTTATGGTAGTAGATGGCTTCTCCAAACTTTGCATGATTCTCAAATCCGCTACCTACGCAACACCAGAAAGAGTTCTCTTTTGTGCTATACAGTTTATGAGACCCGGAAAGCAAAGGCAGGAAATAAGCTACCATACCTGTTTCAGGGTCTTGTTGTCCCAAGATGTGATTATACAATGCCCTTTCGTAATAATCTGCAATAGATGAATCGCCCGTCCAGCAGAAAAGATGGCGGCTAAGTTTGAGCATATTATAGGTACAACAAGTTTCTCCGGTATAGCCGGTCAGATGTTGAGATAACTTCTTCGGATCAAAGTAGTGTTCTTTGTCACTGCTGCATCCCGGAGCAAAAGTATGATGGTCAATCATGGTGTGCCAGAAGAATTCCGAAAGTTTCCTGCTTGTCTCGTTGCGGGTTAATTCGTAGTTGCGGGCTTCAGCTATCACTTTCGGGATGAAAGTATTGGTATGCTTCGTTCCCAAGTCATCACGAAGTTCTTTCAATGGGTCGATTACGTCATTGTGGTAGAAATATTCCGCCAGCCAGCGATAACGTTCATCTCCCGTTATTGAGTATAAATTATAGAATGACTCATTGATACCGCCAAATTCATTGCGGATCATAAGTTTACGTGTTTCTTCACTAAGGGGTTTCAATTTATTGTATGCCCAATCGCCCATTCGGGTGACAATAGTCAATGCTTTCCTATTATCCGCATACAGATATTGATCTATCAGTCCGGAGAAAAGTTTGTGCAGAGTATACCAAGGAGCCCATACACCTTTTCCCTGAATATTCCGGTTTATCAGTTCCTCGGGCCAAGCACTCAAGTATCCGTTTTTCAGTGCATTCTGCACTTCTTCCAATCCGTTAACCAAGCTATCGCCTTTCAGTTTGAATATCTCACTGCCGGTAGCTGCGTACATCAAACCAAGTGCCGAGAGCATGTGTCCGGTAGTATGTCCACGAAGTTCGCAATCCAAAGATTCCCAACCACCCAGTTTCTTCACTGTCATATATCCGCCCTCACGTCCGGCAAATACACCGGCATTGGTACGGAAGCTATGTAGCAGACGATTCACATCTATTGACGTCATCCAGGCAGAATCCCGAAGCATATTATCACGGAAACGACTTGGCAACAGGCGAACATCTTTCAAATCAAAACTTTCCGCCTGAAGGGGAGCGACTGTTTCCTTTTTCAACTTTCCCTGATGTTGTCCGGGATATACAGATTGAGCTGACATTATACCCGATACTGTCAATGAACCAAACAAGATTGCCGTAACTAAAACTTTCTTATTCATATTATTTCTATCTTTTATCTATAAGATACGAACAAGGTGCCTTAAACACTCAAAGCCACAAAATTATTTAATTAAGCTACAATTCTTTAATTTAAAGCCCACTTTCTTATAAAATTCATCTGAAACGTTCTATCTTTATTCCCCAAATCAAAGAAAGGAGCTACATGGATTTACGTACGGCAAATGTTACAAGATATATTCTTCCTCTGCGTGAGGGAGGCTCATTGCCCGCTTTAGCCGAAGCTGACGATGAATTTAAGTATGTAGTTAAATTCAGAGGGGCAGGACACGGAACAAAAGCGCTGATTGCCGAACTGATTGGTGGGGAGATAGCCCGTGCACTGGGTTTCAGAGTTCCCGAAATAGTTTTTCTGAATCTGGACGAGGCCTTCGGACGAACGGAAGCAGACGAAGAGATACAGGATTTACTTCAATGGAGTCGAGGACTGAATATGGGATTGCATTTCCTTTCCGGTTCGTTGACTTTTGATCCGATAGTACATCAAGTAGATGGAAAAACGGCTTCGCAAGTAGTATGGCTGGATGCCTTGCTGACTAACGTAGACCGTACCATTAAAAACACCAATATGTTGATATGGCACAAAGAACTATGGTTGATAGATCATGGGGCGTCTCTTTATTTCCACCATTCCTGGACTAACTGGCAAAAACAGGCACTGGTTCCTTTTGTACAGATAAAAGACCATGTATTATTGCCGTTTGCCAATAAACTGGAAGAGGTAGATATTGAATTCAGACAGATATTGACTTCTGATAAAATCCGTGAGATAGTCAATGCTATTCCCGACGACTGGTTGAACTGGACAGAAGGCACAGAAACTCCACAGGATTTGAGAGACATTTATATTCGATTCTTAGAAGAAAGGATTAAGCATTCCGAAACATTTGTAAATGAAGCGCAAAATGCAAGAAAGGCACTTATATGAATACGCAACCATTCGTTTCGTTCCCAAAGTAGAACGTGAAGAATTTATCAATGTAGGTATTGTACTGTTCTCCAAACGATGCAAATACCTCAAATCACTTTATACGATAGATGAGAATAAACTGAAACTGTTTTCTTCCGAACTGGATATGAATTGCCTGAAAGAAGGGTTACAGGTCTTTGACAAAATATGCATGGGAAATAAAGAAGGAGGAGCCATAGCCAATATGGATATTCCTGACAGATTTCGTTGGCTGACTGCAGTAAAAAGTTCCTGCATACAAGTATCTCGCCCACATCCGGGATTTTCTACTGATTAGATAAGACTTTGGAAAGATTGTTCAAGGAATTAGTACTCTGATTCCTTGAACAATCTCTTTGTCAAACTAACGGGCAGTAATATAAAAGCTCTGCTCTACTGCTTCAGCAGTCTGCACTTTAGGTTCTCCGCTACGCCCATATTGCCAGGCTACCACTGTCACCTTTACCGGAAATTTTGCACGCGGGGGAATTTTAGCCAATACCAGTTTATCTCCCTTTATCTCTGCCGGCCCTTCTTTTACATAATAGTAAACCGGAAGGCCGGAGTCAGCAGCTCCTTTTAAACTTATTTCTTTCACTGAAGCCTTTACATCAGATAGTTTCGGGAAAATTATACGTTGGGGTATCCCTTCCTTATTCCGGTAAGGAATACGAATCTCTACCTGCTGAACGGCACTCCGGTATTTATGATCCTGTTTTACGGAAGCCATCAGACAGATACCTCCTGTACGTTTTGGATTATCCAATCCCATCCGATAGAAACGAACAGTAAAAGTTGTATCATTCACCACTTCCACCGGACCGCAAATTCTCGACATTCGAATGGGACGTGTACTGTGTTCTTTTGAATATTCGTTCCTTAACGTATCTGTGTACACTGCTTTCAAGTGGAAAGTGACTCCGTCCGCTTCGGGTTGAAAAGAAGGAGACATACGTACATGGGATTTCGGATTGAAAGTTATCAGTTTTCCTTTTTGCTCAAAGCCGATATACTGTTCTGTCTTTCCACGCTCATTAGCGTAATATTTTTCTGTGGCATCTGCCATTTCCTTATCAAAATACCAAAATGCATGGTGCTTGTCTCCTTCATAC
>ENA-ORLY01003177-ORLY01003177.1-human-gut-metagenome-genome-assembly--contig:-NODE-3177-length-13764-cov-3.597136_pt1 | contig 13764 bp, 17 predicted proteins | sample MGYA00243071_ERZ508832 | MGnify/ENA primary metagenome ERZ508832 (study PRJEB26277, sample SAMN04329777) | human gut metagenome | biome: human-associated habitat | host: Homo sapiens | place: USA...
CAAGACCGTTTAATCGAGTCATTGAAAGCGTTGTTCCCTGGATGCATGGTTTTCAAGATGGACCAAATTCAGGGCCTCCCCGATCTGTTGATTCTTTATGGCGAGAAGTGGGCCTCCCTCGAATGCAAGAGGTCTGCGACAGCTAAGAAGCGCCCAAATCAGGACTACTATGTCGAGAAGATGAACGATATGTCATTCTCTCGCTTTGTGTGTCCGGAAAATAAAGAGGAGGTATTGAATGAACTTCAACAGGCATTCCAACCTTGAAGGTCAGCACGCCTTCCTTGGTGCGAGTAAGTATCACTGGATCAATTACACCGACGATAAAATCGCGGACTCCTATGTGAGATTTCTGGCAACACAGAAAGGAACTGTTCTTCACGCATTCGCCGCTCAGTGTATTCTTTTGGGGCAGAAACTTCCTAAGTCTCAGAAGACTCTGAACATGTATGTGAATGACGCTATCGGTTATAAGATGACGCCGGAACAGATTCTCTACTATTCCCCGAACTGTTTCGGAACGACCGATGCGATTTGTTTCCGAAATAATTTTCTTCGCATCCATGATTTGAAGACCGGAGAAATTGATGCTCACATTGAACAGTTGGAGGTCTATGCCGCTCTGTTCTGTTTGGAGTATCATATTCGTCCAGCCGACATTGAAATGGAACTGCGTATCTACCAGCACGACCAAATTCTGTACCATAAGCCGACTGTTGAGGATATTCTGCCAATCATGGACAGGATCATCACAGCCGATAAGGTCATCAACAAAATTAGAGAAGAGGAGGGTTAAGCTATGGACCTCGTAGAGGAAGATAATCTGATGCACCTCGTAGAGGAAGATAATCTGATGCACTATGGCGTCAAACGGCGCTCTGGGCGCTATCCGTGGGGTTCCGGTGATAACCCTTACCAACATGGCGGCGACTTTCTTGCTCGCGTTGAAGAGCTTCAGCGGCTCGGCAAAACTGAAAAACAGATTGCTGATGAACTTCATCTTTCGACGACTGACTTGCGGATGCAGGTTCGCGTCGCAAAGCATGAACGCCGTGCTCTTCAGGCAGATCGTGCCCGTTCTTTGCGGGAAGACGGTAAGACGCTGGATGAGATCGCTTCAATTCTCGGGTATGCGAATGACTCTTCTGTTCGCGCACTGCTGAATGAGAATACGGCAGCCAATAAGAATAAGGCGCAAGCCACGGCAGAGATTCTGAAGAAAGAGCTTGCGGAAAAAGGAGCTATTGATGTAGGCACCGGCGTTGAGCGGCAGCTTGGCGTTTCTACCGGTGTTCTTCAAGAGGCTCTTTTTATTTTGGAAACCGAGGGTTACAACCGCTATGGCGTCGGCGTTCCCCAGGTAAACGACCCGAAGAAACGCACTATCACTCCCGTTATTTCCGTTCCTGAGATCGACCAGAGAGAGGTTTATCAGAACCTTGATTTGGTGAAGTCTGTTGGTGACTACCATTCTACTGATGGCGGCGAGTCTTGGGACAAGCGTGAGTATCCGGCGAGCATTGATTCCAGCCGTGTGAAGATCCTTTATGGCGATGAGGGTGGCGCACTGAAAGACGGTGTTATTGAGATCCGTCGCGGCGTTGCTGACCTTGATTTGGGAGACTCTCACTATGCTCAGGTTCGTATCCTTGTGGATGGTACTCATTACCTCAAAGGAATGGCGATGTATTCTGACGATATGCCCGATGGCGCAGACATTGTCTTTAACACCAACAAGCATACCGGAACGCCTAAGATGGATGTTCTGAAGAAAATTCAGGATGATCCCGACAACCCTTTCGGGGCCTTGATTAAGGCTAATGGCCAGAGTCACTATATCGACGCCGACGGCAATGAGAAGCTTTCTGCGATCAACAAGCTGAAAGAAGAGGGCGACTGGGACAAGATGAGTAAAAATCTTTCTTCCCAGTTCCTTTCCAAGCAGCCCATCCAGCTTATCAAGAAGCAGTTGGATTTGACTTACGCTGATGCTGCTGACGAGTTCTCGGAGATCTGTTCGTTGAACAACCCCACCGTAAAGCGGAAGCTCCTGTTAGACTTTGCGGATGAGTGCGACTCGGCTGCTGTCCATCTGAAAGCGGCTGCTCTCCCTCGTCAGAGCACGCAGGTCATACTACCACTCAATGCGATAAAAGAGACTGAGATCTTCGCTCCGAACTATCGTGATGGTGAAAAGGTCGTACTAATTCGCTATCCGCATGGTGGCACCTTTGAGATTCCTGAGCTTACGGTCAATAACAAAAACCCGACTGCCGTTTCCGTTCTCGGAAAGAACATTCGGGATGCTGTTGGCATCAATCCTAAGGTTGCAGAGCGTCTTTCTGGTGCTGACTTTGATGGCGACCAGGTCGTTGTCATTCCGACCGGTGGGAGGGTGAAAATCCAATCTACCCCCGCCCTTAAGGATTTGAAAGACTTCGATCCTAAGACTGATTACTCGACTGAGGGCAAGACTGGCGTTCGGCTCCTTGCAAAGGGTGCTGCTACACAGAGACAGATGGGTGAGATTTCAAATCTCATTACTGACATGACTCTGAAAGGCGCTACTGAGCCTGAGATCGCAAGAGCGGTCAAACACAGCATGGTTGTCATTGATGCGGCCAAGCACAAGCTCGACTACCGGCAGTCTGAGAAAGACAATGGTATCGCCGAGCTCAAGAAGAAGTATCAAGGCTTTGACGACGAGACTGGTCACCATGGCGGCGCCTCTACCCTCTTATCCCGTAGAAAGCAGGATGTTGAGGTACCAGAGCGTCAGGGCAGCGGTGTCATTGATCCTCTGACAGGAAAAGTCGTTTACAAGGAGTCCGGCAGAACTTATGTGGACCCCCGTACCGGAAAGACGGTAGCAGCAACCACTAAGGTTAAACGCATCCTCGCAGTTGATGATGTTCGTTCGATGTCTTCTGGAACGCTTCAGGAAGAGGCCTATGCTGACTATGCCAACAAGATGAAAGACCTTGCCAACAAGGCCCGTCTTGAATACAAGGCTACCCCTACTCTGAAGCGCTCTGCCAGTGCGGCCAAGGCCTTTGAGCCCGAAGTGAACCGCCTTATGGCTGCTCTCAAGGTCGCACAGTTGAATGCTCCTCTTGAACGAGAAGCTCAACGAATTGCAAATGCTCGTGTGAAAGCAAAGGTTCAGGCAAACAACATTACTGACAAAGATGAGATTTCCAAGATTCGTCGTGCTGCCATCAGCGATGCAAGAAATTCTACTGGTGCAAGCGGAAAGCGAACTCGCATTACAATCAGCGATGGCGAATGGACTGCAATTCAGTCTGGTGCAATTTCAGACACAACTTTGAGCGAGATCTTGCGTTATGCCGAACCGAAAACTGTCAGAGAACGAGCAACGCCGAGAAGAACAACGCAGTTGTCCGATGCTCGCATTAGCAGAATCAAAGCAATGGCGAATTCTGGCCACACAAATGCTGAAATCGCTGAAGCTTTGGGAATTTCGACTTCTGCCGTTTCCAAGTATCTGAATTCATGAAAGGAAGTGAGAGAAAATGGCTCAATCATGCGCGCTAACTACGACAGATAATCCGTATGATCCCTTTACCCAGTACGATGCTTGGTATCGCTTTGATGAAGGCAAAGGCTATCACTCTTGCGCCTACCTGGCCCGTATAGCCAGGACTTCCGATCAGCTTTCAGATGCTGAAAACGAACAGGAACTTGAGCGTGCCATTGACGACATCATCAAATACGATCCCCTTGGGATCTACAAAAAAGTAAAAGCAGACACAAAGGATTCGCCTCCCGTGAGTGCATAAAGGCTTTAGCAGTCTCTTTCACTCAAATCGGGAGGTTTTATCTTTGACTCTGTTTTTACAACACGATAAGTTTTAACTCCCAGTCACCTTTTGCTTAGCGAGACTGTCTTGCTCTCCAAAAGGTATAGGGGGGGGGCACAAAAACAGCACCCCCTCTGCATCGCGGCGGTCTTTGAAAATTCTCCGGGGGATATTTTTGAAAAATGTTTTTCGGGGTCGGGGCTGCCGGTGGGAGTTTTGGGCGACGAGACAGGGTTTGAACGGGCCCACAGGGCTGATATTTCACCTCCTGATGTGTTCTTCTTTCCATGGAATTGCCACGATCGGATCATGCAAGTGCTTTCTCTACCTCCATCTTTCATTTGGGGATTTCTCCTTTCAACTTGTTCAGCCAGTCAGTTCTGTGGGTTCTTTCAAGCCCTGTTTCAAAGTCCAGATAAGTAATGCAAAACACAGTAGATACCATTATCAAACTCAGCGAGAGGAGGTGGCAAGGATGGCAAAGGCCGCAAGATCATCTGAGAAAGTACCTAAATCCCGTGCGGCTCTTACTCCCGAAGCAAGAGAGAAGCAACTGATCGCCTTAGCCATTGATGTTGCCGAAGAGCAGATGCGCAACGGCACTGCTTCCTCTCAGGTGATTTCCCATTTTCTGAAGCTCGGCTCCACCAGAGCTCAGATCGAAAAAGAATTGCTTGAGAAACAGAGGGACCTTGCCGCAGCAAAGGCCGAAGCAATCGAGTCCTCCGCCAAGATGGAGGAGCTGTACCTCAAGGCGACAAAGGCCATGAAGAGTTATCAGGGGCAGGAGGACGAAGAGGATGAATATTAAATGCTATTCAGAGCTTGTTCTTCTTCCAACCTTTGAAGAGCGCTTTGAGTATCTTCGGCTCGACGGTATCGTTGGTGAAACGACTTTCGGCTTTGAGCGTTACATGAACCAGGTCTTTTACAGGTCGCTTGAATGGAAGAAGATCCGAGATACGGTGATCGCAAGAGACCTTGGCTGTGACCTCGGCATTGAGGGTCACGAGATATTTGGCCGGGTCATCATTCACCATCTGAACTCGATCCGGCAGAGAGATCTTCTGGAACGGACAGACATTTTGCTCGATCCTGAGTATCTCATAACGACGACCCATGAGACGCATCAGGCAATTCACTACGGTGACAAAAATCTTTTGCTCACCACACCGCCCCAGCGGACAAGGAACGATACTTGTCCCTGGAAACATTAAACCAAAGGAGGAACCGACTATGCAGAATAATCCTCGCAAGCAGGACATCATTCAGGAGCTTCGCAGTAAGCGTCAGGATGTGCCGGAACTCTGCACTGAGGCGGAAGCGGTCGATGAGCCGCACATTGCTTCCGGCATTGTCACGGACTGTATCTGTTTGAATGTGCGCAAGCAGCCTGACATCCACGCAGATGTTGCAGTCGTTATCGACGCGCTGACACAGGTCTGCGTTGACTTGGATGCATCCACGGAAGACTTTTACAAAGTCAGCACTTCTGACGGAGCCGAGGGCTTTTGTATGAGGAAGTACATCGCCCTGGCCAAGTAAGGAGCGCATCTATGGATACGACTGAAAGCATCCTGACATCGGTGAAGAAGCTTCTCGGAATTGACGAGAGCTACACTCACTTTGATGCCGACCTTATCATGCACATCAACTCTGTCTTTTCCATTCTCGGACAGATGGGAGTTGGCCCGAAGAACGGCTTTGCCATTTCGGGGGCTGATGAAAAGTGGTCTGACTTTCTGGAGGATGACCCCGGTCGGCTTGCCCTTGTAAAATCCTATATGCACCTTAAAGTTCGGCTGCTTTTCGATTTGCCTACCGCCTCCTCTGCTATTGACGCGATGAACCGTCAGATCAGCGAGTTTGAGTGGCGGCTTTTCGTGGCGGCTGATAATGCTGCAAGAGAGGAGGAAAGTCAAAATGGATGAACTTCGCCACCATGGCATTAAAGGCCAGAAATGGGGCGTTCGACGCTTCCAGAATGAAGACGGCAGCTATACTTCCGAGGGGAGACGCCGCGCTCAGCAGAAATCCAGTACCGATTCGATGAGCGATGATGACCTCACGAAAGCCGTTCGCCGGTTATCTCTTGAGGAGCAGTACAAGAATCTGACAAAGAAGCCTGACCCTCCGTCCAAGCTTGAGTCGACCAAGAAAGCTGTGGATGCCACTTCCGAGCTTGTCAATCGTGCGAAGAAGATGGAGCAGGACAGCCGCAAAGGCACGAAGAAAGAGCGGATGGATCTGAGCAAGAAGACTGACAAGGAGCTTCGTGACCAGATCAACCGTGAGCTTTTGGAACGGCAGTACAACGATTTATTTGCCAAGGAGTCGGTATCTAAAGGCCGCCGCTATCTTTCCGATGTGCTTGACAGCGCAGGAACGGTTCTGGCTGTCGGCAGTTCGGCTCTGAGTATTGCCCTCGCAATTCAGCAGTTGCAGAAGAAGGCGGGGTAATACCGAATGGCCCTGTCGAATACTGCTGTCCCCCGGTACTACGGGAAATTTCGTGAAGCGGTGATTCGGGGTGAGATTCCTGTCTGCAAAGAGATTTCGATGGAGATGAACCGGATCGACGATTTGATCGCAAATCCAGGAATCTATTACGATGATAAAGCCGTTGAGGGCTGGATCAAGTATTGCGAGGCAGAGATGACCCTGACGGACGGCTCCGATCTTCACCTCCTTGACAGCTTCAAGCTGTGGGGCGAGCAGATATTCGGTTGGTATTACTTTGTGGAGCGCACGGTCTATGAGCCGAACAGTGATGGCAGAGGCGGGCACTATGTCAAGAAGATGATCAAGAAGCGGCTTGTGAACAAGCAGTATTTGATCATCGGACGAGGCGCCGCCAAGTCGATCTACGACTCGTGCATCCAGTCGTTCTTTGAGAATGTGGACACGAGTACGACGCACCAGATCACGACGGCTCCGACCATGAAGCTGGCCGAAGAGGTCATGTCGCCGATCCGCACCGCTATCACAAGAGCCCGCGGTCCTGTATTCCAATTCCTGACCCAAGGCTCACTCCAGAATACTACCGGCTCACAGGCTAATCGAGTCAAGCTGGCTTCGACTAAGAAAGGCATCGAGAACTTTCTGACCGGTTCTCTCATTGAGATCCGTCCTATGTCGATCAACAAGCTGCAAGGTCTTCGATGCAAGATCGCAACCGTGGATGAGTGGCTTTCCGGCGACATTCGTGAAGATGTTATCGGCGCTATCGAGCAAGGCGCTTCCAAGGTGGACGACTATCTGATCGTCGCTACAAGCTCGGAAGGTACTGTTCGTAACGGTGCCGGCGACACCATCAAAATGGAGCTTATGAGTATCCTCAAGGGTGACTATCCGAACCCTCATGTCTCGATCTGGTGGTACAAGCTCGATTCTGTCGACGAGGTCGGCTATCCGGAGATGTGGATGAAAGCAAACCCCAACATCGGAAAGACAGTAAGTTACGAGACCTATCAGCTTGATGTGGAGCGCGCTGAGAAAGCACCTGCCGCAAGGAATGATATTCTCGCCAAGCGTTTCGGATTGCCTATGGAAGGCTATACCTACTACTTCACTTATGAAGAAACGCTGCCGCATCGTAAACGCGATTATTGGCAGATGGCCTGTGCGCTTGGCGGAGACCTTTCCCAGGGTGACGACTTCTGTTCGTTCACCTTTTTGTTCCCGCTGCGTAATGGCTCTTTTGGTGTGAAGACCAGAAATTACATTACCTCCAGAACCTTGAACAAACTTCCTGCTGCTATGCGCACCAAGTATGAGCAGTTCATGGATGAGGGCAGCCTTGTTGTTTTGGAGGGAACGGTTCTGGAGCCGATGCAGGTCTATGAGGATCTGGATGACTACATCGTAGCGTGCGGTTATGATGTCCGCTGCTTTGGTTACGACCCGTATAATGCCAAGGAGTTCGTGGAACGCTGGGCCGCTGAAAATGGGCCGTTCGGTATTGAGAAAGTCATTCAGGGCGCTAAGACGGAGTCCGTTCCCTTGGGTGAACTGAAGAAGCTGGCCGAAGACCGGATGCTCCTCTTCGATGAAGACCTGATGACCTATGCCATGGGTAACTGCATCGCCATGGAAGATACCAATGGAAACCGGAAGCTGATGAAGAAGCGGTATGAGCAGAAGATCGACGCCGTGTCGGCCATGATGGATGCTTACATCGCTTATAAGCGGAATCCGGAAGCATTTGAATAAGGAACGAGGTGGAACATGGACTTTTACAACAAACCGTCTCCGGCCTTGCTTCTAATGCATTACGGCGTAAAAGGAATGAAGTGGGGCGTTCGGCGCACACCAGAAGAGCTGGGGCATAAGCCGAAGCGGACGGTTGAAAAAACCGAAGAACCCGGTATAATAAAGACAACACTCAGCGGGCATGTGAGCATTCCGAAACGCTCAACACCAAATTCTATTACAGACCATCTTGACTCGGATGGCAAGGTGGACAGCCGTTCGTTTTATGACGAAAACGGTCTGAAGGCCAAAGAGATTCACACAACGAATCACGGGCATCCAAAGCATCATGACCTTGTACCTCATGTTCACGACTATCAATGGAATGAGGAAACAGGAAAAGCGGATCGGATCGAGCGGCCTTTGACCGAAGCTGAGAGAAAGGAGAACGAAGACATTCTATGACATTCGATTATGTAAAGCAGGCTGTTGTTGATGATTACAATGACTTTTACTTCGAGTATAACGGAGTAAATTGCGGCGTTGAGATTGACGGCGACCTGAGCAAGTTTAATCTTCTTTATGGCGATGACATTCAGAAAGTCGACGGCGACTTTGATGCCGCGGTTCGGGTTCCTTTCTTCGGAGGGAGATCCGTTCTGGACATCTTTGATTCGGTCGCTGACAGCATCCGTTTTGTGTAACTTCAAAATGGAGAACAATTAAATCATTTATCGCACCCCGCAGACCGTTCAAAGTCTGCGGGATTTTTTATGCCATGAAGGAGGTGATGAGTTCCGAATGGAAATGACAGTTGCCACGCGGCTAAAGCACGCATGGAATACATTCATGAACCGAGACTCTTATGTTTCCCGGTTCTCGGTTGGGCCGAGTTACGGTTATCGACCTGACCGTCCGCTCTTCAGCCGTGGAAATGAGCGTTCAATCATTACCTCGGTTTATAACCGTATTGCGCTGGATGTCTCATCTATGACCGTCCAGCATGTGCGATTGGATGCCAGTGACCGATTCAAGGAGGTCATCGAGAGCGGGCTTAATAACTGCCTGACAGTAGAAGCCAATGTCGACCAGACCGGAAGAGCCTTTATGCAGGACATCGTTATGTCGATGCTGGATGAAGGCTGCGTCGCCATCGTTCCTGTCGATACAAACTTTGACCCGGAGAAAACCGGCGGCATTGACATTGAAACGATGCGTACCGGCAAGATCCTTGAATGGTTCCCGCAGCATGTGAAGGTTCGCGTCTACAACGACCAGCGCGGCGAGAAAGAGGACATTCTTGTCCCCAAGAGCACCGTCGGTATTGTGGAAAATCCTTTCTATGCTGTCATGAATGAACCGAACTCCACGATGCAGCGGCTTATCCGAAAACTGAACCTACTGGATGCCATTGACGAGCAGAACAGTTCCGGAAAGCTGAACCTCATCATCCAGTTGCCGTATGTCATCAAGACAGAAGCACGTCGTCAACAGGCGGAATTGCGCCGACAAGATATCGAGAATCAGTTGGCCAGCTCCAAATACGGTGTTGCGTACACTGATGGAACTGAGCATGTAGTCCAACTGAATCGCCCCGTCGAGAACAACCTGATGTCCCAGATCGAATACCTGACGAGTATGCTTTACAGCCAGTTAGGTTTGACCCAGGGTATTCTGGATGGCTCTGCCGACGACAAGACGATGCAGAACTACCTGACTCGAATTGTCGAGCCAATCCTTTCTGCCATTGTTGATGAGATCAAGAGGAAATTCCTCACCAAAACTGCTCGGTCGCAAAAGCAGTCCATCCTGTTCTTCCGAGATCCCTTCAAGCTGGTGCCTGTCGATAAGATCGCTGAGATGACGGACAAGTTCACCCGCAATGAGGTCATGACCTCGAACGAGATCCGGCAGAAGATCGGCATGAAGCCTTCTTCCGACCCAAAGGCGGACGAGCTGCGCAACAGCAATCTGAGCGCACCGGCGGAAAGCACGCCGGCATCAACACCGAAGGAGGACAACAATCAAAATGGAGAAGAAACTTAAGTACGACTTCAGCGGCTGGGCAACGCGCAATGATCTTATGTGCAGTGATGGCCGCACCATCCGCCGTGATGCGTTTGCTCATTGCGACGGAAAGACCGTCCCCCTCGTCTGGAATCACCAGCACAACGACCCGACCAATATTTTGGGTCATGCGCTGTTGGAAAACCGCGAGGATGGCGTTTACGCTTACTGCACTTTCAACGATACCCCTGCCGGCAAGGCAGCTAAGCTGATCGTGCAGCATGGCGATGTGGATTCCCTGTCCATCTATGCCAATGGCCTGAAGCAGCAGGGCGGAAATGTGATGCATGGCGACATCAAGGAGCTGAGCCTTGTGGTTGCGGGCGCAAATCCCGGAGCATTCATTGACTTTGTCGATCTTGCTCACGGAGAGGGTTCTGAGCAGGAAGTCATCTTCTGCGCCAACGAGCCCATTACGCTCGCTCATGCAGACGAAGGCAAAGCCGATGATGGCAAGAAGTCCGCTGAGGGCGATGACAAAAAGAAAGACACCGAAGACGGCGATACCGTTGAAGATGTCATCAACAGTCTGACTGAAACGCAGAAGACCGTTGTTGTTGCTCTGCTCGCCAATGCTATGGCCCACAGCGATTCTGACGACGATGATGGCGAAGAGAAGAAGGACGACGGCCACATCGAACATTCTGACAAATCCGAAGGAGGAGACAAGACTATGAAACGCAATGTTTTCGAGAAGCCTGAGGACAATCAGGCTACCACCCTGAGCCATTCCGCTCAGGCTGAGATCATCGCCAGCGCCAAGCTCAAGAGCGTTGGCACTCTTCAGGGCGCTATGAAGCTCTATGCTGAGCAGCACAACGACACTCTGAAGCACGGTATCGACGACATCGAGGCCCTGTTCCCTGAGTATAAGGATCTGCGCACCGGCGCTCCTGAGCTCATCACCCGCGATCAGGGCTGGGTCAATGTGGTCATGAACAAGGTCCACAAGAGCCCCATCAGCCGTATCCGTACCCGCAACATGGATGCCCGCGGCGATGACATCCGCGCTCATGGCTACCAGAAGGGCAAGAAGAAGGTTCCTTCTGGCAACATGAAGCTGATGAAGCGTACCACCGATCCGCAGACCATCTACATCACTGACTCCATGCACCGCGATGACATCATCGACATCACCGATTTCGATGTGGTCGAGTACCAGTATGGCGTGATGCGCCAGACCCTGCTGGAAGAGGTCGCTACCGCTATCCTGATCGGCGACGGCCGCGATGAGGCGGATGAGCATAAGATCTCTGAGGAGCACGTCCGTTCCATCTGGAATGATGACGACCTCTATACCATCCACTATGACGTGGACATCGAGGCTGCCCGCAATGAGCTTCAGGGTACCGGCACCGCTTCTCGTTTCGGTGAGAACTACATCTACGCCGAGGCGATCATCACGGCTGCGCTCTACTCCCGCGAGAAGTTCAAGGGCACCGGCACTCCTGACTTCTTCTGCACTCCGCATCTGGTGAATGTGATGCTGCTGGCCCGCGACACCAACGGCCGCCGCATCTACAATTCCAAGGCCGATCTGGCTGCTGCACTGAACATCAATGAGCTGCACACCGCTGAGCAGTTTGAGGGTCTGGCCCGTACCGACAAGATCGGCAAGAAGCACAACCTGCTGGGTATCTTCGTCAACCTGAGCGACTATACCGTCGGCTCCACCAAGGGCGGTGAGATCACCCGCTTCAACCAGTTCGACATCGACTTCAACCAGGAGAAGTACCTGATCGAGACTCGTATTTCCGGTGCGCTGACCAGACTGTGGTCTGCTATCGCGCTGGAAGAGCCCGTGAAGGCCTCTTCCGGTCAGACCGAGGATGCCGGTAACGACGGCACCTAAGGGAGAAAATTCAAAATGGCAAAATTTTACGGACCGGTAGGCTATGCTGAAACGGTGGAAACGGCGCCTGGTGTATATGTGGAAAAGATCACGGAGCGGATGTACTTCGGAGACTTGACCCGTAACACCAGGCGTCTTCAGTCATCGGAAACGCTCAACGACGACATCAATGTTGCAAATGAGATCAGCATAGTCGCCGATCCGTTTGCCAACCAGAATTTCCACCGGATGCGGTATGTTGGCTTTATGGGGGCGAATTGGAAGATCTCCAATGTTGAAGTCCATTATCCCAGGCTGATCCTGACGATCGGAGGTGTCTACAATGGAGAGACTGCTTCTTCAGAAGACGCTGGCTGACATTCTTGGATGCCCCGACCGAGGGGAAAAGTGCCGCGTGTACTTTCAACCTCCTGCCAGCAAAGAGATGGTCTATGACTGCATCGTTTATGAACGCAGCCGCATTGAGCCTACCTTTGCTGATAATCAGCCTTATGCACTTAATGACCGGTATCAGGTGACTGTGATTTACAGAAATCCTGACAGTGAGATCCCAAGCAAAATCGCACTGCTTCCGATGTGCAGCCATGAACGCCACTATACCGCAGACAACCTGAACCATGATGTGTTCAACCTATATTTCTAACCTTACAAGGAGGAAACAGCTATGAAGATCAAATGGGATGAAGTCGGCAAGCGTCTGTATGAGACCGGCGTCGACCACGGCGTCCTGTTCCCGATGGGCGAGGACAATGCATACGGCAAAGGTGTGCCCTGGTACGGCCTGTGCGCCGTTAATGAGAGCCCCTCCGGCGGCGAACCCAACGCCGTTTGGGCCGACAACATCAAGTACCTGAACCTGATGAGTGCCGAGGACTTCGGCGCCACTATCGAGGCTTATACCTATCCTGAGGAGTTCGAGGCCTGCAACGGCTGCGCCGAGGTCGCCCCCGGCGTCACCATTGCTCAGCAGGACCGCAAGATGTTCGGCTTCAGCTATCGCACCCTGATCGGCAACGATACGGTTGGTACGAACTACGGCTACAAGCTCCATCTGGTGTATGGTGCGCAGGCTTCTCCCTCTGAGAAGAACAACCAGACCGTGAATGACAGCCCTGAGGCTGCGACCATGAGCTGGGAGATCAGCACCACGCCTGTGGATGTTCCGGGCTTTAAGCCGACCGCGCATCTGGTCATCGACTCCACCAAGACCGACAAGGCCAAGCTCGCGAAGCTGGAAGAGATGCTGTATGGCACCGATGGCGACCAGGCTACTGAGCCCACGCTCCCGATGCCTGAGAAGGTCATTGAGATGCTGAAGGCCAGCACCGAAGCCGCCGGCTGATCCACCGGCAGAGAAACTTTTTAAGCGGGGCTCTCTTCACCGAGGGCTCCGCTTTCTTTAATTTTTGAAAGGAGAAAGCACCATGCTTAAGAAAACTATCGCTTACACCGACTACAACGGCACCCCTCGCAAGGAGGATTTCTACTTCAACCTGACTCAGGCCGAGGTGACTGAACTGGAGGTCTCTGTTGAGGGGGGTCTTGTCGAAATGATCAACCGCATCGTGGCCGCACAGAACGGCAAGGTCATCATTGAGACTTTCAAGGACATCATTCTGCGCGCCTACGGCGAGAAGTCTCCCGACGGCCGCCGCTTTATCAAGAACCAGGAAGTTCGCGATGCTTTCGCCCAGACTGAGGCGTACAGCAACCTGTTTATGGAACTGGCGACCGACGCCAAGGCAGCAAGCGAGTTTGTCAACGGCATCGTTCCTCCTCAGGCTGCAAAAGCGGTTCCCGCTGACCAGAGCGCCGAGGCTCCTGCCGTTCCCG
>ENA-ORLY01003178-ORLY01003178.1-human-gut-metagenome-genome-assembly--contig:-NODE-3178-length-13760-cov-3.103705_pt1 | contig 13760 bp, 13 predicted proteins | sample MGYA00243071_ERZ508832 | MGnify/ENA primary metagenome ERZ508832 (study PRJEB26277, sample SAMN04329777) | human gut metagenome | biome: human-associated habitat | host: Homo sapiens | place: USA...
TCAACTCTTTTTTATCTTGAATTTGGACAAATTACGCTATCTTTTTTTCATGGTCAGGCAAACGGATTCTCATACACCGACATTCTGCCAAGCTGCTCATGAATTCTCAGAAGCTGATTATACTTGGCATTTCTATCTGAACGACATGGTGCGCCGGTCTTGATCTGCCCCGCACCAGTTGCCACTGCAAGATCTGCAATAAAGGGATCCTCTGTTTCACCGGAGCGGTGAGAAATAACAGAGCGATAACCAGCCCGTGCAGCCAATTCTACTGCCTCCAAAGACTCTGTCAGGGTTCCGATCTGATTTACCTTGATCAGGATTGCATTTGCTGTTCCAAGCTTTATTCCACAGGCCAGCCGTTTGATTTTTGTCACAAAAAGGTCATCCCCAACCAGCTGTACACGGCTTCCAAGCCGCTCCGTCATAGCCTTCCAGCCTTCCCAGTCATCCTCCTGCAGTCCGTCCTCAATAGAAACAACAGGAAATTCATCTAACAGATTTTCGTAATAACGGATCATTTCATTGGAATCCCGGATCACTTCTTTTCCAGTCATCTTACTCTCCCCAGGAAAATAGTAACCGTCTTTTTCTCCGTCATATAATTCACTGGCTGCCGCATCAATGGCAATGCCAATATCTTTTCCCGGCTCATATCCGGCGTTCTTCACAGCCTCAATGATCAATTCCAGAATCTCCCTGGAATCCTTCAGATCCGGTGCAAAGCCACCCTCATCGCCCACTGCTGTAGACAGATTTTTCTTTTTTAAAAGGATCTTCAGTGACTGATAAATCTCCACACACATGCGGATTCCCTCTGAAAAACAGGAAGCCCCAACTGGCATGATCATAAACTCCTGAAGATCCACTGTATTGTCCGCATGCCGCCCCCCATTCAAAATATTCATCATAGGAACCGGCATTCTGTTTGCATGACAGCCGCCAATATACTGATAAAGCGGGATTCGAAGCGCCATGGCAGCTGCCCTTGCCACTGCCATTGATACGCCCAGTGTAGCATTTGCACCCAGATTGCTTTTATTATCTGTGCCATCGGTCTGAATCAGAAGTGAATCAATATAGGTCTGATCCAGTGCATTTTCTCCCAGAATTGCCTCCGTGATTTTCGTGTTTACATTATCCACTGCTTTTTGTACACTAAGACCTTTATAATTTCCTTTGTCGCCGTCTCTTAGCTCCAGTGCTTCGAATTTTCCTGTGGACGCGCCGGATGGAACCGCTGCACGGCCTGTATATCCATTGATTCCAATAACGCCTTCTCCAACTGTCACTTCTACCTCCACAGTAGGATTGCCTCTGGAATCCAGAATTTGTCTTGCGTGAATCTTCCGAATAGGCAAATACCGTAACTTTTCCTTACCTCCTAACGATTGATACCGGTAGTTTTTCCATCTATTCAGAGTTCTATGCAGGATTTCAGATTCTGTTTCTGTCAGAAGTGCTCAATGAACCTCAGAAATGGAATTAAATCCCTTATTTCTCAGACATGCCTCCACCTCACTGATATCCGGTACGTGGAGAACCATGATCGGAAGTCCGGTAGCACGGTTGAAAGACAGATACAGATAATCAATATTGATATTGCTCTCCTGGAGACTGAGGAGCAGTTTGTTCAGGTTACCAACCTCATCCTTTACCTCGATTCCAAGAACATCACTAAGCTTGCAGATAAAACCTGCCTTTGTCAGCGCTTCTAACGCCTGCTCAGGTTTGGAAACAACCATACGTATAATTCCATATTCAGCACTGTCATTAGTAACAGAACCAAGGATATTAATATCCTCCTCCAGGAGGATTCCAGTCACCTTCTGCATTTTCCCTTTGATATTTTCCGCAAAAATCGATAATTGTTTCAGCATTTTCTTATTCCTTTCCATATTTTAATAACAATATTAACATTTTAATCGTAAAAGAAACTCAGATGCCGCCCGGGCAGATAATTTTCTTTCACAAAACGGATACTTCGCCTGTCGGCGACATCACTATCTATTCACTATATATATCAGCTCTTTATTTCTCAACGAGAACCTCAATCAGTTCCTTAGGAGAATGTGCCAGATTGCGGCAGCCATCCTCTGTTACCACTACCATATCCTCAATACGAACCCCTCCGAAACCAGGTACATAAATACCCGGCTCAACAGTCTCGATCATATTGGCTTTCAGAATGGTATCGTCAGAGGGAGACAGGCGCGGACTTTCATGGATGAAAAGACCTACACTGTGACCAAGTCCGTGACCAAAACAGTCACCGTAACCAGCCTCTGTAATAATATCTCTCGCAACCTTATCCACACTCGCTCCGCTTACACCAGCCTTTACTGCTGCAAGACCGGCCAGCTGTGCTTTTAATACAACATTGTAAATTTCTTTCTGTTTATCGCTTGCTTTTCCGAGAACAAAGGTACGTGTCATATCGGAGCAGTATCCCTTGTATTTACAGCCAAAATCACAGGTAACAAAATCCCCTTCCTCCAGCTTCTTATCTCCTGGGATTGCATGAGGCATGGAAGAATTCAGACCGGAAGCGATGATCGTGTTAAAGCTTAAATCCTCTGCTCCCTCTTTTTTCATCAGATATTCCAGCTCTGCCGCAGCTTCCAGCTCTGTCATTCCTGGTTTCACGATTTTCAAAAATTCTGCAAATGCTTTGTCCCCGATTTCTTCAGCTCTTGCCAGGTACTCCAGTTCTTCCTCAGTCTTAATCTGGCGAAGATCATCGATTCTGCTGCCAAGAGGTGTCCATGTCTGAACCGGCAGTTCCTTTCTGAGCTTATCAAAATCACAGCAAAGCATGGACTGATCCTCATATCCCATATGGAAATCGCCATTTACATTCTCCTTCTCCATGCACTCCTTCAGGATCGTCTGACGGTTATGCCCACGGCACTCTTCGATTACTGTGAAATCGCTCTCTTTACCGGCCTGCTCCGTATAACGGGAATCTGTGATCAGCACCTTCTGGGCTGCTGAAATATATAAAGCGCCCTCGCCGCCGCGAAAACCGCTTACATGTCGCATGTTATACGGATCTGTGATCACAAGGGCATTCAGTTTCAATTCATCAAGAATTGCATTTAACATCTTTGCTTCCTCCTCATCTTCTGTCATACAGCTTCCCAGCACTTTATCACGTTGAAAAGCCATATTCTTTATAGTTTCATCATACCACATTATACGCGGAAATATTGTCTGAATTTTCAATTCTTTTCGCATATATAAACTTTTTATTTTATATAAAATAATATTTTTTCAAATTATTTGTTGACAAACGAGAAGTAATCTGTTATAGTAAGCTCATAAAACAAAAGGAACTTAAAAATAAAAACAAAAAGGAGTGAGACCACCGAAAACATAAGTTCATTACTTATAATCTAAGAAAGAGAGGTACGGACCACCAGAAGCATAACGAAACATCTTAATTTTTAACATTTCAAGAAAAGCGAGGTACAGTCCACCAAGAACGTAAGCCTTAATTCCAATTGTTTTAAACGCATAATATATTCGGAAAGAGAGGTACATTCCATTGGATATGGATCAGATTTAAGCCACCAGTAAACGTCGATGCTGGTGGCTTAATTAATGTCTGGATTTTCCTTTCATTTTCAGGCAGCTGCCTTGCCCTTATTCGCATGATTTTTCAAACACGCTCTGGCATAAACCTTTTATTTTCTCATATATCTGTAAAAAAATACCCGCGAGGTTTTCTCTTCATGAAATTTCCCATTTTTTCTTTTCCAGCACTGAAGGAAAAATTCTCTTCACATATTTCCTCTTTTTGCTCGAAAAAGCGCCCTGCGATCAAAGACTTTCTCCACTACGCCGGCGTTCCTCTCCTCTTCGCCCTGTCCTTTCTGGCCGGTTCTGCCGCCCGGGTGATCGTTCACCATTTTTCACCCCCGGAAGCAGTCGCTACTTCATCAGACTGCGCAAGCTGGGGACTCAGCTTCCAGGAGGAAGGAAAACGTCCTGTAGGAAATGCTTCCATTCAAGAGCTTGCTTCCTATAACGCCTACTTTGCAAAGGATACCCAGGAGAAAATACTCTACCTTACTTTTGACTGTGGCTATGAAAATGGCAATACACCGCTGCTTCTTAATGCATTGAAAAAACACAATGTAAAAGCAACTTTTTTCGTTGTTGGAAATTTCATAAGAGATAATGGAGATCTGATAAAAGAAATGGTTCAGGAAGGGCACATTGTAGGAAATCATACTCTCACTCACCCGGATATGTCCGGGATTTCTTCCCTGAATGATTTCAGGAAACAGCTGGAGGGCGTGGAAAATCTGTATAAAGAAACGACCGGAGAATCCATGACGAAATTCTACCGGCCGCCTCAGGGAATTTACAGTACAGCAAATCTGTCCATGGCAAAGGAACTGGGTATAAAACCTTCTTCTGGAGTCTTGCCTACGTGGACTGGTATCAGGATAAACAGCCAACCAGAGAGGAAGCCTTCGATAAGCTTCTCACACGGATCCACCCAGGGGCAATTGTCCTGCTGCACAATACTTCTTCCACAAATGGACAGATTCTGGATGAACTGCTGACCAAATGGGAAGAAATGGGATATACATTTGGAACGCTCAATGATTTCTGAATTTTTGCTATCCTGGAGCGTGTCTGAAAAAAGGCTTTCGTTATCTGTTATTTCCAAAATAAATAACCGCCTGTACTCCAGGACCAGTATGAATTCCAATAATCGGGCTCATTGGCATAATAATAACCTGAGCCTGTGGTACAGCTTCCAGGATAGCAGCCTTCTCTTTCTCAGCCTGCTCAGCAGCATCACCGTGACAGATAAATACATAAGGGTGCTCCTCATTTAATCCGGAACCGATATACTTGGAAACGATCGTATTCATAGCAGCCTTGGAGCCGCGTACCTTCTCCGGGATTGCCAGAGTTCCATCCTCCACAATACGAAGAATCGGTTTGATCTTCAGCTTTCCGCCGATCCAGGCGATTGTGGGGGAAATACGTCCGCCTCGTTTCAGAAAATCAAGATCATCTACTGTAAACCAATGGCAGATATGGAGACGATTCTCCTCCAGCCATGACGTATTCTCCTCCAGGGACATTCCTTTATTCTGGTTTTCTGCTGCCAGGATTACCAGGATTCCCTGTCCTCCTGTGGCTGCAAGAGAATCCACGCAGGAAATATTACGCTCCGGGTATTCTTCCATCAAATCAGCCGCTGCAATGCGAGAGCTCTGCCATGTGGAAGTCAGTCCTCCGGAAAGGGAAATATAAAGAATATCCTTGCCCTCTTTCAGAAACGGTTCAAAAAAATCGGTATATGTAGCCGGGGAAATCTGGGAAGTACTTCCGGTTCCACCTGCACGAAGCTTGTCATAAAAAGCCCTGCTGTCCCAGTTTCCCGGATTCCTGTGCGGGCACTCCTCTCCGTTTAACTGGTATACCATAGGAATCAGATGAATCTGACCCTTATCTAAAATGTCTGCCGGAATATCTGCAGATGTATCTGTTATGATCACATAATCACTCATACTGGGTTCTCCTCGTTTAATTGGCAATTCCTTATACCGTAACAGGTTAAGTGCTCCCATTATAGCATACTTCTTTTATGACGTGTGTGTTTTTTACATTTTTGGTACTTTTGTAACGTTTTCCACAGAGCATGTTGGAAAAGCATTCCCGCGATCTGCACGCCCCACTTTGCGATATATTTCGTCCGAATTCGGTTGCCGTAGCCCGCTACGGCGCCCTCATCCGGACAAAATTTCCCACAAATTGTGACGCACATCTTGCAGAAAGCCTTTTTCAAACATGCTCCAGGCAGATTGAAAATAGAGAGAATATAAGAAACGAGGAACCAGAATGGACGTAAAAGAAATTTTAAAACATGTAGATCATACCCTTCTTCTCCAGCCATCTACCTGGGAAGAAATCAAGCAGATCTGTGACGATGCTATGGAATATGGAACAGCATCTGTATGCATTCCCCCAAGCTACGTAAAACAGGCAGCAGAATATGTAGACGGAAAAATGGCAGTATGCACAGTCATCGGTTTCCCAAATGGCTACATGACCACAGCAGCCAAGGAATTTGAGACAAAGGATGCCGTTGCAAACGGCGCATCTGAGATCGATATGGTCATCAACATTGGATGGCTCAAGGACAAGAAATACGACCTGATCGAGAAAGAGATTCGCACCCTGAAAGCAGCATGCGGAGAAAAAATCCTGAAGGTGATCATTGAGACCTGCTTCCTCACAGACGAGGAAAAAATCAAAATGTGCGAGATCGTAACCGCAGCAGGCGCAGACTATATCAAAACCTCCACAGGCTTTGGCGGCGCAGGCGCTACCTTCGCAGACATTGAGCTGTTCTCCAAACACATCGGACCAAATGTGAAGATGAAAGCAGCAGGTGGAATTTCCTCCCTTGAGGATGCTGAGAAATTCTTATCTCTTGGCGCCGACAGACTGGGAACCAGCCGTATTATCAAGATTGTAAAGAACGAGAAAGCTACCGGCTATTGATTACAAGATGCAATTACCGAAGGTAATTTGGAATGCATTTTGGCACGTAATGGTGAAAACACGAAACCGTTGCGATATGAAAAAGAAACAAGGGGTGTGAGAATGGAAAAAGAAATCAGAAATAAATTAATCGATACTGCCATAGCGCAGCTGCAATATTCTTATACACCATATTCCAATTTTAAAGTAGGCGCAGCCCTGCTGGCAAAAAATGGTCAGACCTACACCGGCTGCAACATTGAAAACGCAGGCTACACCGCCACCAACTGCGCGGAGCGAACCGCCTTTTTCAAGGCTGTAAGCGAAGGCGTTAAGGAATTCCAGGCAATCTGCGTAGTAGGCGGAAAAGAGGGCGTTCTTACAGAATATGCAGCTCCCTGCGGAGTATGCAGACAGGTGATGATGGAGTTCTGCAATCCCGAAACCTTCCAGATCATTCTGGCAGTGGACAAGGAGCACTACGACATTTACACATTAAAGGAACTGCTTCCTCTGGGCTTTGGCCCCACTAATCTGGCCTGACCGTAGGAGAATAAATTATGACAACAGAAGAATTAAAGGCCCTCCCCAAGGTGGAGCTTCACTGCCACCTGGACGGCTCCCTCAGCCGGGAATTTATAGAATCAAGACTTGGATGGGCAGTACAGCCAGAAGAACTTAGCGTATCAGATGACTGCACCTCCCTGGCCGAATACCTTGAGAAATTTTCCCTTCCCGGACAGTGCATTATGGATGAGAAGGGATTAGAAGGGGCTGGCTATGACGTGCTGAAAAGCATGAGCCAGGAGAATGTGTGCTATGCGGAAATCCGCTTTGCCCCTCTTTTATCCGAGACAGAGAGCATGAACTGCCGGTCAGTGATCGAAGCACTTTTAAAAGGTCTTGAGCGCGGCAAAAAGGATTTCGGCGTGGACTTCGGCGTGATCACCTGTGCCATGCGCCATCATAGCCAGGAGGACAACAGCCGCATGATCAAAACCGCCCGGGAGTATCTGGGATATGGAGTGTGCGCCGCGGACCTGGCAGGCGCGGAAGCCTCCTACCCAATGTCACAGTTCATGGAGCTGTTTACAGACACCTGCAAATTGGAAATGCCCTTTACTCTCCATGCAGGAGAGTGCGGAAGCGTGCAGAACATTGTGGATTCTGTAAAAGCAGGAGCTGGCAGAATCGGTCATGGAATTGCCATGAGAGGTTACGCTGATCTGCAAAAGGAGCTTGCACAGATGGGCATCGGAATTGAGATGTGCCCCATCAGCAACCTGCAGACAAAGGCAGTACAGAGCACTGCCCAGTATCCCATCTGTGAATTTTTAAATGCAGACCTGAAGGTTTCCATCAACACGGACAACCGCACCGTCAGCAATACCACGCTGACCAAGGAACTGCAGTTCATTCAGAAGACCTATGGAATTACAGATGAGGAGATTCTGATCCTTATGAAAAATGCGGCAGACACTGCATTTGCAGGCGAAGAAGTCAAAGAGAAACTACACAGAAAACTGTATATAGGCCGATAAATGACCTGTTGAATAAAACATGGCAGAGGCAATTCTGTTAAATAAAAAAAAGCAGCAGAAATGGGGGATTTTATTTTGAAAAAATATGAAAGGATCTTTGTGATCGTCCTGGATTCTCTGGGAATCGGCGCTATGCCGGATTCCGAAAAGTTTGGTGATGTGGGAGTGGATACCTTCGGACATATTCTGGATAAAATGGGTTCCCTGGAAATACCAAATTTAAGAAAACTGGGAATGTTAAATCTGCATCCTGCCGGAAATATGACAGGCGTGGAGCATCCTATGGGCCGCTACATGCGCATCACAGAAGCCAGCAACGGCAAGGACACTATGACCGGGCACTGGGAAATGATGGGAATCAGAACAACCAAACCCTTTATCACCTTTACAGATCACGGATTTCCGGCGGAATTGATCGCAGAGCTTGAGAAGCGCTGCGGCAAGCGCGTAATTGGAAACAAAAGCGCAAGCGGCACGGAGATTATTGAAGAGCTGGGCGAAGAAGAAATCAACACAGGCGCCATGATCGTCTACACCTCCGCAGACTCTGTCCTTCAGATATGCGGAAATGAGGAGACCTTTGACCTTCAGAACCTGTATCGCTGCTGTGAGATTGCCCGTGAGATCACCATGAAGGATGAGTGGCGGGTAGGCCGCGTCATTGCAAGACCCTATGTGGGTAAAAAGAAAGGCGAGTTTAAGCGCACCAGCAACCGTCACGACTATGCCCTGAAGCCAACTGGCTTAACCACCTTGAATGCACTTAAGGATGCAGGACTGGATGTGATCGGCGTAGGCAAGATCAACGATATTTTCTGCGGCGAGGGAATCACAAAGACCTATCATTCCAACAGTTCCGTACACGGCATGGAGCAGACCATTGCCATCAGCAAAGAAGACTTTAAGGGACTTTGCTTTGTGAATCTGGTTGATTTCGATGCCCTGTGGGGACACAGACGAAATGTGGAAGGTTACGGCAAAGAGATTGAGAAATTTGATAAAAACCTGGGCATTCTTCTTGAAGCGCTTCGGGAGGATGACCTTCTGATCCTGACGGCAGATCACGGAAATGATCCCACCTACACAGGTACAGACCATACAAGAGAATACGTTCCATTCCTTGCTTATTCCCCGCAGATGAAAGAGGGCGGAGCCATCGAAAACGAAGATACTTTTGCTGTGATCGGCGCTTCTGTTGCAGATAATTTCCAGGTTAAAATGCCGGAGGGAACCATCGGACACTCTATTTTGGAGAAGCTGGTTTAAGAGAGCATTTTTCAGATATGCTTCCAGACAGCAGAATATGAGGAAACTATATGAAACACACATACTTGCATGATGTACTTCCGTTTCTTCGGGAACTGGAAAGAGAGAAACAGAAACAGTTTGAAACTTATTTCCGCACAGCACCCTTGTGGCTGATGGATCTGTTCCAGAGCGAGGTGATGGAAGCTGGCATCACCTTTATCCGGGAAAATGAGCCTGCAGACACTATTTTCTTTGTGGCAAGGGGAAGGGTCAAAGCCACAGACTACAGGGTGTCTGGCATTGCCTACGATTTTATGAAGCCCATGAATCTGATCGCACTTGGTGGAATGGAAGTGATCCTGGGGCAGGACACCTACCAGACTACCCTGCAGACAGAGACAGAATGCATTGTGACCAAGCTTCCAAGAGCCCAGTATGAGAAATGGATCTATTCAGATACGGAAGCCTTTCGCACGGAAGCAAGGCTTACCTGCGCTTCCCTTCTGGAGGAGGAGAGACGGAACCGGCTGTACCTGTTTCTGGAAGGTGCAGACCGGCTGGCTGTGCTGTTTGCGGACTGGTTTGAAAAATACAGTAAAAATGAGCAGCTTTGCATCAATGAGAGCCGTCAGAATCTGGCAGATGAGACAGGTCTCTGCCTGAAAAGCATCAGCCGTGCCATCAAAAAATTTCAGGCGGATGATCTGATCACCAAAAAAGGCAATCAGATCTGGATTACCGAGAAACAATACAGAGGCCTGAAAAGAACTGTAGATGAGAAAATAGGCAGCGTATAAAAGGAGAAGGTGTACATGAACGATTTATATCAGAAGCTTGAAACTTGCCTTGCAAGTGTCAGAAAAAAAACAGATTTTAAACCGGAGGTGGCGCTGATCCTGGGCTCCGGGCTTGGTGATTATGCAGATGAGATCCAGATTGAGACCACAATTGATTATACAGAAATTGAAGGTTTTCCAACCTCCACAGTTGCAGGACACAAGGGAAGGTTTGTATTCGGCTATGTGAAACAGGTGCCGGTTGTGATCATGCAGGGAAGAGTGCATTATTATGAAGGCTATCCTATGACCGATGTGGTGCTTCCCGCAAGACTGATGGGCATGATGGGAGCGAAGAAGCTGTTTCTCACCAATGCAGCAGGCGGCGTGAATCCATCCTTTCATCCGGGGGATTTCATGATGATCACAGACCACATTGCAACCGGAATTCCAAGCCCTCTTATCGGACCTAATATAGAGGAGCTTGGCAGCAGATTCCCGGATATGAGTGAGGTATACAGCAGACGGCTTCAGGATGTGATCCGCACCTCAGCGAAAAAATGCGGCATTTCCATTCAAGAGGGTGTTTACGTGCAGTTTACAGGACCAAACTACGAGACTCCTGCTGAGGTGAAAATGGCAGCCATCTGGGGCGGGGACGCTGTTGGCATGAGCACTGCCTGCGAGGCGATGGCAGCCCGCCATATGGGCCTTGAGATCTGCGGGATTTCCTGCATCACCAACATGGCAGCCGGAATTTCAAAGGAAGAGTTAAACCACAAGGAAGTCCAGGAGACTGCAGATCGGGTTGCCAAATCCTTCAAGGAACTGGTAACAGAAATTATTGTGAATATGTAACAGGTAACAAAGGAGAAAGAGAAAGTATGGGAATTGTTGTAATCGGTGATGTTTTTATCGATGTGAAAGGGTATTCTACAGCGCCTTTTATTCCAGGCGGAAGAAATGCGGGAGAAATCCAGCAGATCCACGGCGGAGTGGGAAGAAATGTGGTAGAGGATATTGCCAATATAGAGCTGAAGCCTACATTTGTCAGTCTGGTGGATGACGATGCCATGGGCGAGGAAGTGATCCGCAAGCTGGATCGCCACAAGGTAGACACCAGGTTTATGCGCAAGGTGCCAAACGGCATGGGAACCTGGCTGGCTGTTTTTGACCAGGACGGGGATGTGGTGGCATCCATTTCCAAGAGACCGGATCACCGCCCCATTGAGCGGATTCTGGAGGAATGCGGAGACGAGATCTTCCAGAATGCGGACAGCGTGGTGATCGAGATTGACATTGACAAGGAAATCGTGAAGAAAACCTTCCACTATGCGGAGAAATACGGCAAAAAAGTTTACGCACTGGTTTCCAACATGACCATTGCCATGGAGCGCAGGGATTTTCTTCGGAAAACAGCCTGCTTCGTCTGCAACCAGCAGGAGGCCGGAATTTTGTTTTCTGAAGATTATGACGGCCTTTCCCCGGAGGAAATGGCAGAGTGCCTGACAAAGCGCATCCAGTCAGCGCACATTCCCAAGATGGTGGTTACCATGGGAAGTGAAGGCGCAGCCTACGCAGACCAGGAAGGAAATCACGGTGTTTACCCGGCCAAGAAGGTGGATGTGGTGGACACCACAGGCGCAGGAGATGCCTTTTTCGCAGGTGTTTGCGTAGGACTGACATACGGCAAGACCTTAAGAGAGGCATGCGCCATCGGCACCCGCCTTTCCTCTACAGTTATTTGTACCTCTGATAACATTTGCCCAAGATTTATGCCGGAAGAATTCGGCCTTGACAGGTAGGAGCGAAAAAATGGAAAGTCTGATTATAGGAATTGCCGGAGGTTGCGGCTCTGGTAAATCAACATTTACAAACAGGATTAAAGAGCATTTCGGGGATGATGTGGTGGTGCTTTATCACGACAATTACTACCGCAGACAGGATGGAATTCCCTTTGAACAGAGGGTAACTGTCAATTACGATCATCCCGATTCCCTGGAGACCGAGCTTCTGGTAGAGCATCTGAAGCTTCTGAAGGCAGGAAAATCCATAGAATGCCCGGTTTATGATTATTCCCAGCACAACCGTTCCGATAAGATTCTTCACATTACCCCAAGTCCGGTGATCCTTGTGGAAGGAATCCTTCTTCTGGCAGATCCAAGGGTGAGGGAGCTTCTTGACATCAAGGTGTATGTGGAAGCGGATGCAGACGAGCGTATCCTTCGCCGGATCTCCCGGGACGTGGAAGAGCGCGGAAGGGACTTAAACGGAATCATCAACCAGTATCTGAATACGGTGAAGCCCATGCATTACCTTTATGTAGAGCCTACCCGTTCCAAGGCAGACATTGTGATCAACAGCGGTAAAAATGATGTGGCATTTGACCTGTTTGTTTCCAAGATCAGCATGGAGCTGGAGAAAAGAAAACAGGGCTGATAAGAAAAAAGCATGACTTAGAACCTTTTACAGGAGATGCAGATGTCACAGAATGATGAAAAGCTACAGGAGACAGAAATGACTGAGAAAATAAAAACTTCCAACGAGGGGCAGGAAGCTGCTTCACAGGACGCACAGCAGTCTCACAAAAGACGTGTGCGCTACAAGGGCAAATACCCGAAGAAATTCGAAGAGAAATATAAGGAGCTTCAGCCGGAGAAATACCAGGATACCATCCAGCATGTGATGCAAAAAGGCAACACTCCTGCTGGCATGCACATTTCCATTATGGTAAAGGAAATCCTTGATTTCCTGGAAATCAAGCCGGGACAGGTAGGCTTTGACGCTACTTTAGGCTACGGAGGCCATACGAAGGCAATGCTTCAGTGTCTTCAGGGAAAAGGCCATGTGTATGCCACAGATGTGGATCATGAGGAAGCCGCCAAGACCAAGAAGCGCCTGGAAGAGCTGGGATTTGGGGAGGACATTCTCACTATTAAGCTTCAGAACTTCTGCACCATTGATGAGATTGCAAAGGAAGTGGGAGGCTTTGATTTCCTGCTGGCAGACCTTGGCGTTTCTTCCATGCAGATCGACAACCCGAAAAGAGGATTTTCCTTTAAGGTGGACGGACCTCTGGATCTGCGTCTGAACCAGGAGGCCGGGATCAGTGCCGCAGAGCGTCTTGAGACCATCACAAGAGACGAGCTTGCCGGAATGCTTTATGAGAATTCTGACGAGCCCTACTGTGAAGAACTGGCAAAGGCCATCACTGATGAGATCCGCAGAGGAAACCACATGGATACCACCACCAAGCTTCGCCAGGTGATTGAGAAGACCCTTGATTTCCTTCCGGAGAAAGAGAAGAAGGAGACCATCAAGAAGACCTGCCAGCGTACCTTCCAGGCTCTTCGAATTGATGTGAACCGGGAATTTGAGGTCCTCTATGAATTTATGGAAAAGCTGCCGGATGCTTTAAAGCCAGGCGGAAGAGCCGCTATCCTGACCTTCCATTCCGGGGAAGACAAGCTGGTAAAAAAAGCGTTAAAGGCAGGATATAAGGCAGGAATTTATTCCGATTACGCCAAAGATGTAATTCGTCCGTCCGCACAGGAATGTGCACAGAATGGCCGCGCACGGTCTACAAAAATGAGATGGGCGATTAAAGCCTAGAGCCTGTTTGAAAAATCATTCCTGCAATCTGCACGCCCCACTTTGCGGTATATTTCACCCGAATTCGGTTGTC
>ENA-ORLY01003180-ORLY01003180.1-human-gut-metagenome-genome-assembly--contig:-NODE-3180-length-13755-cov-21.439611_pt1 | contig 13755 bp, 10 predicted proteins | sample MGYA00243071_ERZ508832 | MGnify/ENA primary metagenome ERZ508832 (study PRJEB26277, sample SAMN04329777) | human gut metagenome | biome: human-associated habitat | host: Homo sapiens | place: USA...
CCAGTCGGCGCTATCGCTTTAACGCTTTTTTCGCTTCTCCATTTATAGCCCCTCAGTCGCTGCGCGACAGCTCCCCCGAGGGGGAGCAAGCGCTCGCCCGCAGCGCCGCGCTTTCGCAGAAAGCGGCGCTGCAAATGCTGTTTCCCTCCACGACCCCTCCCGTGAAAATGCAATGCCGGAGCGTCCGCAGACGCTCCGGCATTGCTCTATTTAAAATAATTTTTCCGCTGACTATGGCCAGAGCGCAAGCGGAGGCCATTCCAAATCGTCACGCCCCGTCAAAGCTGTCCCCATCAGCGGGCAGGGCAGCGGCTTGCGCGTCTGCGCTGCCGGTGTCTGCTGCCCGGGGGACGCCTTTGTACACCAGCGTCTGCTCCAGCACCTCGGCACAGACCGGTGCCGAAAGACTGCCGCCGGCGGTGGTCCAGCTGTGGGGCTCATCCAGACAGACCAGACACAAAAACTGCGGGTCATCGATGGGTGCCACCGCCACAAAGCTGGCAATGCGCGCCTTCTCGTCGGCGCTGTCCAGCTTCTGGCTGGTGCCGCTTTTGCCGCCCACCCGGTAGCCCGCAATCTGCGCGTTGCGCCCGCCGCCGTACAGTACTACCGCCTCCATCATCTCCCGCATGGTGGCAGAGGTGGCGGGCTGGATGACCTGCCGCCTGCAGACCGGCTGGTTGTGCCGCAAAATACTGCCGTCCGGCGCAAGGATGTCCGATACCAGATACGGCTGCATCAGCTTGCCACCGTTCACCACCGCGCAGACGGCAGCAGCCATTTCCAGATAGGAAATCTTACTGCTCTGCCCGAAGGCGCAGGAGGCCAGCTCTACCGGCCCCATGCGGTCGGCGGTGTAGTACAGGCTCTTTTTTGGCTCGGCGGGCAGGTCGATGCCGGTGGGCTCCCGCAGACCGAAAGCGGCAAAATAATCGCAGAAAGCCTGCTTACCCAGCCGCGCCCCGATCTGGATAAAGCTCTGGTTGCAGGAGTTTTCCAGCGCCTGCGTCACGGTCTGGCTGCCGTGACGCTTGTGGTTGGCGCAGTGGAACCGCGTGCCCGCCACCGAGATAGAGTCTCCGCAGTAAAAGGTGGAGTGCCGGGTAATGGCTCCGGCATCCAGCGCCGCCGCGCAGGTGATGAGCTTGAACACGCTGCCCGGCTCGTACAGGTCGCTTACCGCCTTGTTGCGCCACTGGGTCTGCTGCGCCAGCTGCAAGGCGGCAGCGCGCTCTTTACCGGAAAGGGCGTCCACGGCGGCGCGCGCGGCCTTGTCGGCGATGACCCGGGGCTGGTTGGGGTCGTAGGCCGGGGTGGTGGCCATGGCCAGCACTGCCCCGGTGTTCACCTCCAGCACGATGCCCACGCTGCGGGCGACTACATGGTGCTCCTGCACCGCATAATTCAACGCATTTTCAAGATAATGTTGAATATTTGCATCGATGGTCAGCCGCAGTCCGCAGCCCTCCACCGGAGCAAGTTCGGTTTCGTAGCTTTGCGCCAGCGTGTAGCCCCAAGCGTTCACGGCGGTCAGTACCACGCCGTTTTGCCCGGTAAGGGTGTCGTTGTATTTCAGTTCCAGTCCGCTGACCCCGGCATTGTCCACATTGGTAAACCCCAGCACCGAGGCCAAAAACTCCCCCTGTGGGTACCAGCGCTTGGAGTCCTGATTGATGCGCACGCCGGTAATGCCGTTCTCTGCGCAGAAATCCCGCACGGCATCGGCAGTTTCCCGCTCCACCCGGTAGCGCAAAAGGCAGTCGTTCGCGCGCCGGTCGCTGAACTTTTCCAGCAGCTTGGCCTCGTCCAGCTCTAAAATCTCCGCAAGCCCCTTGGCGGCAAGGGCAAGCTTTTCCTCCGGCATCTCCCGGGGGCTGGCGCGCAGGGTCCAGCAGCTGCTGTTGGCGGCGAGCAGCGCACCGTCGGCGCTGTATATTTTGCCCCGGTCGGCGGGCACAACGGTGTCTCGCAGCTGCTGCCCCAGCGCCCGCTGGGTGTACCAGCCGCCGGTGCATAATTGCAGCCAGAACAGCCGCCCGATGAGCCCTGCAAAGCAGACGGCGCACAGCCCCACCGCAATGAGCCGTGCCCGCAGACGGAACGCCCGCTCCGGCAAAGTGCGCAGGGCGTCTGTGGGTTTTGAGCCGCACATGGCAGCACCCCCTTTGCGGGCAGTTTATGCGCCCGGGGGCGGTGCGTATGACTAACCGCCCCCGCATCCGCGTACAATAACAGAAACGGAGGTGACCGGGATTGCACAGAACTGCTGCCCGCAAAGGGCTGCTGCGGCCGCTGCCGCCCATGGACCTGCCCTTTCTGGTGCTGGTGCTCACACTGGTAGCCTTTGGGCTGGTGATGCTGTGCAGCGCCAGCAGCGCGGTGGCGCTGTACCGGCGGCAGGACGCCTTTGCCTATGTGCGGCCGCAGCTGCTGTACGCCGCCATGGGGCTGGGGGCCATGTGGATGGCCAGCCGGGTGGACTACCATATCTATCACAAGCTGGCGTGGCCGCTGCTGGCACTCTCGCTGGTGCTGCTGACGGCGGTGCTGTTCATGCCGGAATATAACGGCTGCAAGCGCTGGCTTGTGCTGCCGGGGCTTGGCACATTACAGCCCAGCGAGATCGCCAAATTTGCGGTGGTGCTGGTGTTTGCTCACATCATCGCGCTGAACCACGACCGCATGGGCAGCTTTGCGGTGGGGGTGGTGCCCTTTGCGCTGGTGCTGGGGGTGGTGGCGGTGCTCATGCTGCTGGAGCCCCACCTTTCCGGCACGGTGCTGATTTTGAGCATCGGCGCGGTGCTCATGTTCGTGGGCGGTACCGGGCTGCGGTGGTTCATGTTGGCAGGGGCGGGCGGCGCTGCCGCCATCGGCACGGCTATCGTGCTGATGCCGGAACTGGTGCCCTACGCCGCCGACCGTCTCAACTCGTGGCTCGACCCCTTTGCCGACCCGCTGGGCGACGGCCACCAGACCATCCAGAGCCTGTATGCCATCGGTTCCGGCGGGGCGGCGGGGTTGGGGCTGGGCAACAGCCGCCAGAAGCATCTGTTCGTGCCTGAGCCGCAGAACGACTTCATCTTTTCCATCCTCTGCGAGGAACTGGGCTTTCTGGGCGCGTGTGCGGTCATTCTGCTGTTCAGCACGCTGCTGTGGCGGGGCATCACGCTGGCAGCCTACGCACCGGACCGCTTCGGGGCACTGCTGGTGGTGGGCTTTGTGGTGCAGGTTGCATTGCAGGCGGTGCTGAACATCGCGGTGGTCACCAACACCATTCCTAACACCGGCATCAGTCTACCCTTTTTCTCCTCCGGCGGCACCAGCCTGATGATGCTTCTGGGCGAGATGGGCATCGTGCTTTCGGTGTCCCGGGGCGAAAGCTGATGAAAGGCTGCATTTCCTGCCGCGGCAGGGCAGGAGCGGCGCGGAAATGCGAAAAAAAACGGACAAATGACCGGACAAATCCCGCAGACGGCGGGAAAGCCGTTTCCGGCGCATTTTGTTGACCAAAGACCCTCGTTTTGCATACCATGGGGTATCTTTTGCAGAACGGGGGTCTTGGCATGGCTGGGGATTGGATCATTACGGGCGGGCGGCCTTTGCAGGGCAGGGTGGAAGTGCCTGCGGCCAAAAACAGTGTGCTGCCGCTGCTGGCAGCTTCGCTGCTGTGCAGCGGGCCGGTGCGGCTGCAAAATGTGCCGCGCCTGACGGACGTGGAGGACTGTCTTGCCCTGCTGCGGGGCGTGGGCTGCACGGCGGGCTGGCAGGGCGCAGAACTGGCGGTGCAGGGGCAGCCCTTGCGCACCGACCTTGCACCGGAGGCCGCAGGCCGGATGCGTGCATCTATCCTGTTCTGTGCGCCGCTGCTGGCGCGGCTGGGGCGGGTAAGCACCGTGCTGCCCGGGGGCTGCCGTATCGGGGCAAGACCTATCGACCTGCATTTGCAGGGGCTGGCGCAGATGGGCGTGCGGCAGCTGCCCGCAGCGCCCGGACGGCTTACACTGTACGCCCCGGCGGGGCTGCGGGGCGCAGAAATTTGTCTTAGTTTCCCCAGCGTGGGCGCTACCGAGACGCTGCTGCTGGCCGCCGCCACGGCGCAGGGACAGACCGTGCTGCATGGCGCTGCAAAAGAGCCGGAGATCACGGATCTTGCCGCCTTTCTCAACGCCTGCGGCGGCTGCGTGGAGGGGGCGGGCACCGACACCATCCGGGTGCAGGGAAGGCGCTGCCTTGCGGGCTGCACCTTCATGCCGGTGGCAGACCGCATCATCGCCTCTACGCTGGCTTGCGCGGCAGCAGCGGCGGGCGGCAGGGTAGAACTGGCGGGCTGCGCACCCGGGCTGTATGCCCCGCTGCTGGAAATTCTGGAACAAATGGGCTGCACCGTAGAGCGGGCACACGATGCTGCCGCCATTTCACGGTTCGGGGCACTGCGCGGCGCGGGAAACGTGCATACAGCGCCCTACCCGGGCCTTGCCACGGACGCCGCCCCGCTGCTGGCGGCGGTGATGCTCTACGCACAGGGGGAAAGCCGCCTGCAGGACAGGGTGTTTGAAAATCGTTTTGCCTGTGCCGAGGGCTTTGCGGCGCTGGGGGCGAACGTCCGGGTGGCAGAGCGCACGTTGTATGTGCAGCCGGGCGGGACGCTGCGCGGGGCAAAGCTGACCGCACCGGACCTGCGGGGCGGGGCGGCGCTGGCGCTTGCGGCGCTGGCTGCCCGGGGCAGCAGCCGCCTTGGCGGGGTGGAGTTTGTCCGGCGCGGATATGCAGACCTTGACCGGCTTTTGGCGGGGCTGGGCGCACAGATTTGGCAGGAAATACCCGCCCGGAGTGGGGTTGTGAAAAAAACACCCACGAAAAAGCAATTTTGTCTTGCAATCGGAGCAAAAAAATGATACGATACAGTTATATAAATATCGTATGATAATTTCTGTGCGGCATTTGCGCAGTTCCACATAAAAATCCGATGGAGGACAAAGTTATGGCATTGATGCTCGATGAAGAACTGGACGAAAACGTTACGACGATCAAGGTGATCGGTGTGGGCGGCGGCGGCGGCAACGCCGTGAACCGCATGGTGAGCGATGGCCTGCAGGGCGTGGAGTTCATCGCAATGAATACTGACCAGCAGGCACTGGCCAAGAACCATGCCTCGGTCAAGGTGCAGCTGGGTTCCAAGCTGACCAAGGGTCGCGGTGCGGGTGCAGACCCGGAGATCGGCCAGCGCGCCGCTGAAGAAAGCAAGGACGAGATCGCCAACGCACTCAAGGGCTCCCAGATGGTCTTTATCACCGCCGGCATGGGCGGCGGCACCGGCACCGGTGCAGCACCCGTTGTGGCCGAGGTGGCACACGATCTGGGCATCCTGACCGTTGGCATCGTTACCAAGCCCTTCTCCTTTGAGGGCAAGCGCAAGATGGGTCTGGCCGAGCAGGGCATTGCCAACCTGCTGATGCACGTTGACAGCCTGATCGTCATCCCCAACGAGCGCCTGAAGATGATCAGTCAGGAAAAGATCACCCTGATGAACGCCTTCCAGGCCGCCGATAACGTGCTGCGTCAGGGCGTTGAGTCCATCTCTGCCCTGATCAACGTGCCCGCCTTCATCAACCTGGACTTCGCCGACGTGCGCTCCATCATGAAGGATGCCGGCTACGCCCACATGGGCGTGGGCAGCGCCAAGGGTGCAGGCAAGGCCGAGAACGCCGCCAAGGCTGCTATCTCCAGCCCGCTGCTGGAGACCAGCATTGCCGGTGCGCACGGCGTTATCATCAACATCACTTCCAGCCCGGACATCGGTCTGGAGGATGTGGAGACCGCCGCAGGCCTCATCACCCAGAGCGCACATCCCGATGCAAACATCATCTGGGGTACTGCCTTTGATGAGAACCTGTCCGACGAGATGCGCGTGACCGTTGTGGCCACCGGCTTTGACAACAAGAGCGCCAGCGACCTGCGCAACAGCATCAACAACGCCATGGGCGGTGCACAGTCTGTGCCGTCTGCGGTGTTCAGCAGCGATACCGGCGCAAGCGCAGCCCCGGCATCCAATGCCGCCCCGGCTGCTGCTCCGGCTGAAAAGAAGGCCGTGGAAGAGGAAAGCAGCGACAATCGTTACTACGACGAGCTGCTGGCCATCCTGAACAAGCGGAAGTAATTACAGGCTACAATGGGGCTGGCAGCTGCGCCCATGCGGTCAGCGAAAGCCCCGTGCAAGGTGTGCATGGGAGGGCATCATGGTGCAGACAGAGCGGGAGACCGGTGCCCTGCGCGGACAATTTGCCCGGCAGGCCGCTGTACAGGCATCTGCCGCAGCACAGGCGGAAAGCGCCCGGGCACAGGCAGAGCAGCTGAGCCGCAAGCTGGCTGCGGCACGCGCCGAGGTGCGCCGGTATCAGACCCGGATGTTCGCCTTTGAGCGCACCCTGCTTGCCCTCAAGCACGATAATGCAGAGCTGGAAGCCGCCTGTGAGCAGGCGTGGGAGCAGCTGGAACAGGCCAATGCCCGGGCAGAAAAGGCCGAAGCCGCCTGCCGCAGAGCCGAGGCTGCTCTTGCCGCCATGCAGCAGACCGCCCCGGAAACACCTGCGCAGCCGGACACCGCCCCCGAGGCTGTGCCGCAGTGCGAGGCTGCACCGGAACAGCCTGCACCGGAAACGGAAGAAAGCCTCTGCGCCCCGGAACAGGCACTGCCCCCGGAGCCTGCACAGCCTGCATGGCAGCCGGAGACCCGGCTGGAACAGATGGCTGCGGAGCTGATGGGCTGGTTCGATGCCATGATGCCCCAAGAATGAATCTTAAAAGGACTGCTGCGTGTTTTGCGCAGCAGTCCTTTTTCTTTCTGCGTGGAACGATTTAAAATGCGCTCCGCTTTGCTCTGCGCATCATCAGCGGAAATAAGGTTTATATTTCGCGGTTGCCGCGCTCTGCGGAGCGCGGCAACCGCATTTTCACAGGAAGGGCTGTAACGACAAACGGCTTGCTTTCGAACAACGGTTGCAAAGGGTACTGTAAAAATTGGATTGCATTTATACAACCGGGAATGAAAACGTTTGCGGAAAATACCGGAAAATGGCAGAAATGTTGCACGCAGCCTTGCATTTTGCTGTAAAATCCAGTAAAGTATAAATGAATGCTATAAAGCGGATGCCAGGGAAAACCTATTACATCCAGTCAGTGCGGACGGTGTGCCCGGAACAAAGCCGGGGCAGAAGGATGCGCCGCAAAAGGAGAAACATGGCCATGAACGAGAAACCGAAGATCCTGATCGCGGATGATTCCGAGATCAACCGTGCCCTGCTCAAGGAGATACTGGGCGATGGCTATGACTATCTGGAGGCGGAGGATGGCGCAGCGGCAGTGGAACTGATGCGGCAGCGCACGGATATCTCCCTGCTGCTGCTGGACCTAATGATGCCGGGCATGGATGGCTTTGACGTGCTGCGGGTGATGAAGTATCACGCATGGCTGGACGAGATCCCGGTCATCGTCATTTCGGCGGCAGAGGATACCGCCAACATTGAGCGTGCCTATGATCTGGGTGTGGCAGACTATATCCGCCGCCCCTTCGAGCGGATTATGATCCTGCGCCGGGTGAAGAATATCCTCATGCTGTACGCCAAGCAAAAGCGGCTCACCCGCCTTGTTACCGATCAGGTGTACGAAAAAGAGCACAACAGCGTGCTGATGATCAGCATCCTGAGCCATGTGGTGGAGTTCCGCAACAGCGAAAGCGGGCTGCATGTTATGCACATCCGCACCCTGACCGACCTGCTTTTGCATCAGCTGGTGCAAAAGACCGACCGTTATCAGCTGGATGAAAGCGATATCGCCCTCATCAGCACCGCCTCGGCGCTGCACGATATCGGCAAGATCGTCATCCCAGAGGAAATCCTGAACAAGCCCGGCCGCCTGACTGCCGAGGAGTTTGCCATTATCAAGAAACATACCGTGGCGGGCGCACAGATGTTGCAGGATCTGGGACAGGCGATTGCGCGGGACGAGCCGCTTTTGCAGGTGGCGCACGCCATCTGTCGCTGGCACCACGAGCGCTGGGACGGCAATGGCTACCCCGACCGGCTGAAAGGGGATGAGATCCCCATTGCGGCGCAGGTGGTGGCACTGGCGGACGTGTACGACGCCCTGACCAGCGAGCGCTGCTATAAGCACGCCTACGACCACGACACCGCGCTGCGCATGATCCTGAACGGCGAGTGCGGCGCGTTCAACCCGCTGCTGCTGGACTGCCTGCGAGAGTCCTCGGAGCAGCTGCGCACCGAGCTGGCCCGATCGGAGTGGGACAGGGGCTTCCGGCAGGAGACCCACCGCCTTTCCGAGGAGATTTTGCACCGGGAGGCGCTGCCCCGGGAAAACCACTCCCAGCTGCTGCTGGAGCAGGAAAAGGAGCGCACGGATTTCTACGCCGCCCAGTGCGGCGGCATCCGGTTCGACTACGACCTGCTGGCCGGCAGCGTGACCGTGTATGACTACCATGCCGAGCCCTTGCAGCAAAAAACGGTGACCGATTTTGCGCAGGGCAAGGGACTCAGCTTTTTGAACGAGCAGGATCGGCGCAAGCTTTCCAAGGCCATCAGCCGCGCCACGCCGGAAGCGCCGGACGTGGTGCTGCCGGTCATGGTGCAGCGAGATGGGAAGCCGCACCTGCACCGGATGGCGCTGCATACCATCTGGAGCGGTGCCGGGGTGCGCCGCTGCGTGAACGTGCTGGGGCAGCTCACCGATGAACAGCACCGCGTGGAGCATCAGGCAGAGCTGCTGACCGCCATCGACCCGGAGGAGAACCCCACTCATTTCCTGCGGCGGCTGCAGGGCATCTTTGATGTGGTGCGTCTGGTAGACCCGGAGCACCGCAAGGTGCTTGCGCTGGACAGTGACGGCATCCTGACCGAAAAGCCCGGCAACTGCCACATGGTATGGAACAAGGATACCCGGTGCGAAAACTGCATCTCCGCCAAAGCCTACGCCCGCAAGACCATCCTGAATAAGATCGAGTTCAAGGACGAGGAAGCCTATTTTGTCATTTCCAAGTATATCGAGGTAGGCGGCAGGGGTTGTATGCTGGAAATGGTCACCCGGCTGACGGATGGCCGCTGGCTGGATATGGGCGGCCACCGGCTGCTGCTGGACCGCTGCAACGGCATGGAGCGTAGCGCCTTCGTAGACCCCCTGACCGGAGCCTACACCCGCCGCTATTTTGATAAGTTCCTTGCCGGGGGCGAGATGCACGGCGGTGTGGCGATGATCGATGTGAACCAGTTCAAGTCGGTCAACGACAGCTTTGGACATCTGGTGGGAGACGAAGCATTGCAGACCGTGGCCGCAGCCATGCAGAGCTGTCTGCGTCAGACTGATATCCTGATCCGCTATGGCGGCGATGAATTTCTGCTGCTGATGCCCCAGAACTGCCCTGACGGCGTAGAAAGCGTTATCCGACGAGTGCAGAACGCTGTGCAGGCAGCGCGGGTGCCCAGCCACCCGGAGCTCCGGCTTTCGGTAAGCATTGGCGGCGTGTGCAATGTGCAGCCCTTGACCGAGGCCATCCGGCAGGCTGATGCCCGGATGTACTGCAATAAAGAAAACAGTGAGCAGGTGTTATAACCGCAGCTGACAACAAAAAAAGAGACAGGCGACCTTTCCGGGAAGCCTGTCTCCTCTTTTTTTCAAAGAAATCTTTTATTTCCGCTGCCGGGCGGCGATCTGCGCGGCAGTGGGTGGGATATCGCCCTGCGCCGCTTTTTCCAGCTGGCTCAGGCGGCGGTCCAGATCGGTGAGCCGCTGCGAGACGATGTCCGGCAGATCCTGCTGATCCAGATCGTCGGCGGGGTTCACCGCCTTGTTGTTGATACGCACCACCTCGGCGGGCACGCCCACGGCGGTGCAGTTGGCGGGCAGGTTGCGCAGCACCACGCTGCCCGCACCGATGCGGGCGTTATCCCCGATGAACACCGGGCCCAGCACCTTGGTGCCTGCGCCGATAAGCACGTTGTTGCCCAAGGTGGGGTGGCGTTTGCCGGTATCCTTGCCGGTACCGCCCAGCGTTACTCCGTGGTAGATGGTGCAGTTATCCCCGATCTCGCAGGTCTCGCCGAACACGATGCCCATGCCGTGGTCGATAAACAGACACTTGCCGATGGTGGCACCCGGGTGGATCTCGATGCCGGTGCGGTGGCGGCCATGCTGGCTGACCCATCGTGCCAGAAAAAAGTGCTTGTGCTGGTACAGCCAGTGCGCAATGCGGTGGTACACCAGAATGTGGAATCCCGGGTACAGCAGCATTACCTCCAGCACGCTGCGTGCGGCGGGGTCCTTGCGCTGGATGTTCCGCGCGTCCTCAAGTAAACCCATGCGGAAAACCTCTCTTTCCCATAAACACCCGCCCACGCGGCGGGGCTCTCCCTTTTACCGTATTATAATAGCACAGCAGGAGACGAAAGTACAGTGCTGCACTAGGGATTGTGGAACAAAATGGCAGTTATTTTGCCGCGTGACTCGGGTTTTGGGTAGAGTGTCCAAAATTCGGCGAGAGATACCAGAAACCTTTTAGCACCTGTTTTTGCGCACAGCCATTGACACATTTTGCGGTTCTATGATAAAATAATACGAATGAAAACGCAACCATCAAGAAAAGGAGAAACACCATGCTGTGCAGCGCCCAGAACCCGAAACTGAACAAGCAGTTCGCGTCCGGTTTTGCCGTGGCTTCGTTGTTTCCTTTTTTTGCGCAATGAGCTTTTCCCTTTGCGGGGAAAAGTTTTTTTTTGCCCGTTTTCGGGCGCCTGACACACAAAAATATCATTACAGGAGGGAACCGCGATGCTGCTGACAAACGCTGTGAACACCGAGGGACGGCCGCTGGAGATCTATGTAAAGGATGGCAAAATCGCTGCCGTAGGGCAGGATCTTTCCGCCCTTGCCGCCGAGAACGAGACGGTGGTGGATGCCGGTGGGCTGACTGTGCTGCCCGCATTTGTGGACCTGCACTGCCACTGGCGCACCCCGGGCTTTGAGTACAAGGAGGATATCGAGACCGGCAGCCGCGCCGCTGCCGCCGGTGGCTACACCTTTGTAAACCTGATGCCCAACACCAAGCCCGTCTGCTCCTCTGCCGCACAGGCCATGATGGTGGAGCAGAAGGCTGCCGAGGTGGGGCTGTGCGATGCAAACCAGACCGTCTCCATCACCGAGAACTTTGACGGTGTGAGCATTGACCACCTCAAGACCCTGCCCGCCAGCGTGAAGTTCATCACCGAGGACGGCCACGGCGTGCAGGATAACGCCACCATGGCACGGGCTTTTGCCATCTGCACCCAGAAGGACATCACGGTCATGAGCCACGCCGAGGATATGGAGATCAGCCCGTGGGATTACCGTCTGGCCGAGGACATCGAGACGGTGCGCAACTGCTGGCTGAGCGAGTACTACCAGACCCGGCTGCACATGTGCCATGTGTCCACCCGGGGCGCGCTGGACGCCATCCGCATGGCAAAGCTGCGGGGTGCACCGGTCACCTGTGAGGTGACCCCCCACCACCTGTGGTTCACCAACGATACCTGCGACTACCGGGTCAACCCGCCCATCCGCACCGCCGACGACGTGGAGGCACTGGTGGAGGGCATCCGCACCGGCATCGTGGACGCCATTGCCACCGACCATGCACCCCACTCCGAAGAAGACAAGCTGAAGGGCATGGCCGGTATGGTGGGCAGCGAGACCGCCTTTGGCGTGTGCTACACCAAGCTCTGCAAGCAGGAGGGTCTGCCGCTGGAGCTGCTGGTGCACCTGATGAGCACCCGCCCCGCCGAGATCCTGGGCCTTGCCAAGGGTCAGCTGGAGCCGGGCTTTGATGCCGACTTTGTGCTGGTGGATCTGGACACCCCCTACACGGTGGAAAAGGAAAAGCTGCACTCCAAGAGCCACAACACCCCCTTTGACGGTGCACAGCTTTACGGCAAGGTGTTTGCTACCATCAAGGCCGGTAAGATCACCTATCAGACCGAGGAGTAAAAAGAACGAAACCCTCTCAGACAAAGCCTTACGGTAAGGGGCTTGGCTCTCCCTTTGGGAGAGCTGCCGAACGAAGTGAGGCTGAGAGGGCGAGGACGCTTACGAGATGCGACATAACGATACCTAATATAACAGAGAACAAACAGGAGGACACCCAAATGACGAACATGGACAAACTGTACGAAGCTGTGGAAGCCCGCGGCCCGGTGTGCGTGGGTCTGGACACCGATTTCAGCTACCTGCCTGCCGATTTTGTGGACAGCACCCTGACCAAGGGCGAGAACATCGTGCGCTTCAACAAGAAGCTCATTGATGCCACCAAGGCTGTGGCGGGCTGCTACAAGGTGCAGATCGCTTATTATGAGTCGCTGGGTCTGGAGGGCATGAAGGCCTACGCTGACACCCTGAAGGCTGTGCGCGAGGCCGGTGTGCCGGTGATCGCGGATATCAAGCGCGGCGATATCGCCAAGACCGCCGAGATGTACGCCATGGGTCACTTCACCGGCGATTTTGAGAGCGATTTCGTTACGCTGGCACCCTACATGGGTCTGGACTCCATCAGCCCCTATCTGCCCTACGCCGAAAAGCAGGGCAAGGGTATGTTCGTGCTCTGCCGCACCTCCAACGGCGGTGCCAAGGACTTTGAGTACGAGAAGCTGGCCGACGGCCGCCACGTCTACGATCTGGTGGGCGACAAGCTGAACGCGCTGGGCAAGGACTACATGGGCGAGCACGGCTACTCCTCCATCGGTCTGGTCATCGGCGGCACCCACATCGAGGAGGCCACCGAGATCCGCGCAAAGTATCAGGACAGCTTCTTCCTGATCCCCGGCTACGGCGCACAGGGCGGCAAGGCCGAGGATATCGCCCGGTACCTGACCAAGGGCAACGGCGGCGTGGTCAACTCCAGCCGCGGCATCCTGCTGGCTTACAAAAAGCAGCCGGGCACTGCCTTTGACGAGGCCGCTTACAACGAGTGTGTGAACATGAAGGAGGCCATTGCTCATGCGTGCAGCCTGCTGTGAAGCCACCGTCCTGCGCAATGAGGTCATTGCCCCGGACATCCGCCTGCTGACCGTGGTGTGGCCGGACCGCGACCACGCCCCCCACGCAGGCCAGTTCTTCACCCTGCGCTCCTGGGGCGCAGACGAAGCCCCCTTCCTGTCCCGCCCCATCAGCGTGCACCGCTGGAATCCGGACAGCAGCACCATCGAGTTTTTGTATCAGGTGGTGGGCGAGGGCACCGAAAAGCTGGCACAGCTCAAGCAGCAGGATACCTTCCAGCTTACCGGCCCCATGGGCAACGGCTTTGATGTGCCGGATATCCTGAGCAAGTACAAAAAGATCGCCGTGGTGGGCGGCGGCATCGGCACTGCGCCCATGTTCCAGCTCACCCGCGAGCTGGCCGCTGCCGGGGCAAAGCCGGACGTGTTCTTCGGCTTCCGCGACACCCCCTACTGCATGGAGGAGTACCGCAGCATCGCAAACCTCGTCAAGGTGTCCACCGACACCGGTGCGGTGGGCTTCCACGGCTTTGTCACCCAGCTGTACGACCCCGCCGATTACGACGTGGTGCTGGTGTGCGGCCCCACCGTGATGATGAAGAACGCCGCCCGCCTGTGTGCGGAAAAAGGCACCCCCTGCTTTGTGAGTATGGAAAAGAAGATGGCCTGCGGCATTGGTGCCTGCCTTGGCTGCACCTGCGAGACCAAGGGCGGCGAGGGCAAGAGC
>ENA-ORLY01003182-ORLY01003182.1-human-gut-metagenome-genome-assembly--contig:-NODE-3182-length-13743-cov-4.072369_pt1 | contig 13743 bp, 16 predicted proteins | sample MGYA00243071_ERZ508832 | MGnify/ENA primary metagenome ERZ508832 (study PRJEB26277, sample SAMN04329777) | human gut metagenome | biome: human-associated habitat | host: Homo sapiens | place: USA...
CCTTTTTCTTTCAAATCCCAAAAATTAGAATATCCATCTTTTTCTGTCATACATATATATTCTTGTAAATTTGTGTTTCCTCTTCTTTTTATTTCTTCTATATTTTCTATATACTTTTCATCAAAAATTACAACATCTGCTTTACTTCTTTCTAAACAGCTCTCTAACTCATCAACTTGTAGTTCTTTATCTAATGGAACTGAAACTATACCACCTAATAAGTTTGCCAAATGTGCAACTCCCCATTCATATCTGTTTCTTCCTACTATTGCTATTCTTTTGTTCTTAAATCCCATTTCATATAGCTTTGTTCCAAATGCATTAATATCCTCTAATAATTTTTTATATGTTATGTTTTCATATGTTATCTCTTTGTCTTTTTTATGTTTTAATATAAATGCTATATTACTTGCATATTGTTTTGCTGAATTATAAATTATCCCTTTGATATCTTTAAATTCTATTGCTTTAAAATATCTTTCTCTTTCCATTCTGATTTCCTTTCTTTTGGTCTCTACCAACTTTATATTGAAAACCATCTATGTTTATCTAGTTTTCAATACTAGATTATCATATGAAAAGTATCTTGTCAATATACTGACCATACTTTCTAATCTGTAATGTCTTTTATGCAATACATTTTATATATAACCAAAAAACAATATTAATCCCCCAATAATACTAATTATAGTTCCAAAAATCTTAAATCCACTTGTAGCATCATTCTGATTTCCAAATCCAAAAAACTTTTTTTCAATAACTCTAGCATCATAGACCAAAGTCACACCCATTAACAATATTATTATTCCAATTAATCTTAAAATTATTTGTCCCATAAAACTCAACATCCTTTTCTATAAATTTTAATTTCAAATATAACTAAACTTTAAAAATTTAAAGTTCTATCCTTGAATTAAATTTTTCTTTAACTATTTCATTTAATTTTTCATTTTTTTCTTTTTCAAGTAATGGATCATCTTCCATTATTTTTATTGCCAAAGCTTGAACTCTTTTTAATATTCTTATATCTTCAAATAAATTAGCAATCTTAAATTCTGGAAGTCCATGTTGTTCTGTTCCAAAAAAGTCTCCTGAACCTCTAAGTTCTAAATCCTTTTCAGAAATCACAAATCCATCATTTGTATCACACATTACCTTCATTCTTTGTTTTATTGTATCCCCATTTCCTTCATATTTTAGAATACAATATGATTGATATTCTCCTCTTCCAACTCTTCCACGTAATTGATGTAATTGTGCCAACCCAAATCTTTCTGCATTTTCCACAACCATAATACTGGCATTTGGAACGTTTACACCAACTTCTATTACTGTTGTAGCAATCAAGATTTGAATTTCTCCATCTTTGAACTTTAGCATGATTTCATCTTTTTCTTTTGGTTTCATTTTTCCATGCAAATATGCTACTTTATATTCACTAAATGTTTCTTTTTGATATCTTTCAGCAAGTTCAATTACTGATTGCAAACCTTCCATATCTTCATTTTCTTCAACTAACGGACATACAATATAGGCTTGTCTTCCTTCTTTAATTTGTTTTCTTATAAAATTGTTTACTCGTTCTTCCATATTTTTTCTAACAGCATATGTTTCTATTTTCTTTCTGTTTGGTGGAAGTTCATCAATTATTGATATGTCCAAATCTCCATACAATATTAATGCAAGTGTTCTTGGAATAGGTGTTGCAGACATTGCTACTATATCTGGATTTTGTCCTTTTGATGCTATTGTACCACGTTGCTTTACTCCAAATCTATGTTGCTCATCTGTTACTACTAATCCTAAATTTTTAAATATTACATTTTCTTCTAATATTGCATGTGTTCCTATAAGTATGTCTATTTCGCCATTTTGTAGTTTTTCTAATATTTCTGTTTTTTTCTTTTTAGTAATACTTGAAATTAATAATTCTGTTCTTATTCCTAATTCTTCTAAAATTCCTTGAAAACTTTCTAAGTGTTGACTTGCAAGTATTGCAGTTGGTGCCATTATTGTTGCTTGATATCCTGATTTTACAGCTTTATATGCTGCTATCATTGCAACTACTGTTTTTCCTGAACCTACATCTCCTTGAAGAAGTCTATTCATTGGCTTGTCACTTTCCATATCACTATCAATTTCTTCTAATACTCTTAATTGAGCTTTTGTTAACTTAAATGGCAACATATTTATTACATCTGACATCTTAGCATCTTTACTAAATTGAATTCCATTTATATCATTTTCATAATTATTCTTTAATTTTAATAAGGCTAACTGCATTGTCAATAATTCTTCAAATACTAATCTTTCGCGAGCTTTATTAAAATCCGAAAATTCTACTGGAAAATGAATTCTTTCTATTGTATTATTTATGTCCCATAAATTATTATCTTTTAATACATATTCTGGTAATGTTTCTGGTAACTGGCCTTTTACTTCCAAAAGTCCATTTTCTATAATTCTTCTTAGTGTATTTTGTTTTAATTCAAATGTTAATGGATATATTGGAATTATTTTTCCTGTATTTTTGCTTTGATCTATTTCATCATATACAGGAGAATTCATTTCATATCTTGAACCTCTTATTGAAATTTTCCCAAAAAATCTATACATTCTACCTGGTTGAAATTTATCTCTTAAATATCCTTGATTAAACCATGTTATATAACATGTTCCTGTTTGGTCTTTTACTATTAATTTACTAATTGTCATTCTTCCTTTGTGCATTTCACTTATTCTTCCTGTAGGCATTGCTTCTATTAAGACTTCTTCACCATCTACACATTCATACAAGTTCTTTGGTTTACTTCTATCTTCATAGTCTCTTGGATAATATTCAATTAAATCTTTTAATGTATATATATTTAATTTATTTAAAAGCTTTACTCTGTTCGGTCCTACTGTTTTTACGTATTTTACATCTTTGTTTAGATCTAACATTGTTACCCCTCTATTAAATTTGTTTTTCTAAAACTTCATTTAATTTTTCTATTAATACAATATATTTTTCTTTTATGTCTTTGTATATTTTCCTAGATACTTCCTCATCATATAAATGTGACAAGCTATTTCTAGCAAGCATCATATTTATCCATGTTTCTCCATCTTCAATTATACCATTTTGAAATGCATTTTTTAGTACTTCTCTTGGGCTTCCTGTTGCTCCAATTATTCCGTTATATTCCATTAAATCCTTCATTGTTTTCCATGCTAGTTCAAATGTAAATTCAAACCTATGTAGTGTTCCATCTATAGCTATTTCTGTTTCCTCTTCATTTAATGCATCTTTTAATCTTTCAGTTGCTTTAGCCAAGTCTTGCTTTCTCTCTTCAAATCTTTTCATCAAAATTCAACTCCATCTCTTTTTATAGATTCTAATAATTCCGGATTCGTTTTTTCGTCTATAAAAACTAAATCTATTTTATAAATTATATTCAATAAATCTATTTCGTTCATTATTTTATATTGTTCTTCTCTTGGAATGTTTTCTTTCACTGCAATATCTATATCTGATGTATTTTTATAATCTCCCCTTGCTCTTGATCCAAATAAAATAAATTTATAGTCTTGATTATTTTTTATTACTTCTTTTATTCTGTTATATGTTTCTTCTGATAAACCATATCTCATAATTTTCCCCTCTTTTTATAAGACTTTATTTAATCTCTTCTAATGTAAAATCCAACCTATCTGCACTAACAAGTTTAAACTGAATACCTTCTACTTTTCCTTCTACTGCATCTTTTATAGACATTCCATGCAAATGTCCATAATAACATCTTTTAACATTATATTTTTTCATAAGCTCTACAAATTTTGCCTCTTGTTCTAGTTCTATCTTAGCTTTTGTTATAGGTGGATAATGCATAAATACTATTATTTCTTTATTATTGCCAAATTTATTTACTCCATCTTGTAAAGATAATTCTAATCTTATAAGTTCTCTATTTATTAACTTTTCGTCAGTTTCTTCATCTGCAATACTCCAACCTCTAGTACCACATAAAATTTTATTTTCAAATTCATAACTATTATTATATAAAAAATCTATATTTTCAAAATCGTTTTCATTTAAAAATTTTCTCATATTTGTTACTGTAGTCCACCAATAATCATGATTTCCCTTTAACATAAGCTTTTTTCCTGGCAAACTATTTAAGTAATCAAAATCTAATTTAGTATCTTCTAAATATGTTTCCCATGAGAAATCTCCTGGCAAAACAACTAAGTCTTTTTCTTTAACTTTTTCTATCCAATCTTTTCTTATTTTCTCTTCATGACCTGTCCAATTATCCCCAAATATATCCATTGGCTTATGTACTCTAAATGATAAATGTAGGTCTGCTATTACAAATATTGACATATTTTTTTCCTTTTCTATTCTCCAATTTTTAAGTTAGGTACTGCATTTAATGTATTTTCTGATAAATCACCATGTACATATCTATAATATCCTGCTGCTCCTATCATTGCAGCATTATCTCCACATAATTTTAAATCTGGTTTATATATTTTTATTCCATCTTTTTCTAATTTTTCAAACTCACTTCTAATATGTGTATTTGCTGAAACTCCCCCTGCTAAAACCACTTTTTTTATTCCTGTTTGCTTAATAGCTGTTTGAATGTTTTCTATTAAAACTTCTGTAACAGCTTTTTCAAAACTCATACATAAATCAGCTTTACTTATATCAGGATTTTTATGATGTAAATTTATTACTGCTGTTTTTATTCCACTAAAGCTAAAATCTAAATTTTCAAAATGCGTTTTCGGAAAATCAATCGTTGCTTGTCCTCGTTGTGCTAATTTATCAACTTTTGGACCACCAGGATATCCTAGTCCCACAACTCTTGCAACTTTATCAAAAGCTTCTCCTATTGCATCATCTCTAGTTCTTCCTAAAACTTTCATATCACAATAATCTTTTACATATACTATTTGTGTATTTCCACCTGATGTTAACATACATAAAAAAGGAGGTTCTAAGTCTGGATGTGTTATATAATTTGCTGCAATATGTCCTTCTAAATGATTTACACCTACCAATGGTTTGTTTAATGCATATGCTAGTCCTCTTGCATATGATACTCCCACTAATAATGCTCCTACTAGACCTGGCCCATATGTTGGTGCAATTACATAAATATCTTTAAAGTCTATATTTGCTTCTTTTAATGCTTCTTTCGCTACTCTTGAAATTGCTTCTATATGGTTTCTTGAAGCAATTTCTGGTACAACTCCTCCATATTGTTCATGAATTTTTATTTGTGTATCTATTATATTTGATAAAACATTTCTGCCATTTCTTACTACAGCTACAGAAGTTTCATCACAGCTTGTTTCTATTCCTAAAACTATTAATTCTCTTGTCATATACTTCTCTTCTCCTACTAGGATATTTAGGTCAATTTGGGGTCGGTTCCATTTTTGCCCTCAGGGACATTTGGGGTCGGTTCCGTTTTTGCCCTTCTATTTTTTATGAAAGCTTAAATATCTTCATCGCAAAATCTAATATCAAATTTGCTATCTGCCCAATTATTGGAGATATTAATCTACCTGCAATTCCTGTTATCCATATAATTAAAAATATAAAATAAAATAATTGCTCATGCTCTATAAACCATGATTTTGCATTATGAGGTAATATTGGTAAAAATATTTTTGAACCATCTAGCGGTGGTAAAGGGATTAAGTTAAATACTCCTAAACCAATATTCATTGTAACAATGTATGAAATTATTGATATTATTATCACTCCAATATTGCTTAATAAAAATGTCATTCCAGCAAATTTTATAATTGCACAATATATAAGTGCAAACACTATTGCTGTAATAAAATTCATTAATGGTCCTGCAAATGATACTATAGCATCAGCTTTTTCTACTGATATATTTCTATTATAATTTCTTGGATCTATTTGAACTGGTTTTCCCCAACCAATATGTGCAAATAACAACATTGCCAATCCTAATGGGTCAACATGGTCAAATGGATTCAAACTAAGTCTTCCTTGTCTTAATGGTGTATCATCTCCCAATTTGTATGCTGCAAATGCATGCCCAAACTCATGTACCGTTATTGCAAGTAATACTGCAGGAATAGATAACATTAAATCAAATATTCCATCTGCTCCATAACTAATTAATGAAATTAATACTAATATTCCTATTACTATATATAATGTTTTTTTATCAAAATTAAATCCAAACATAAATCTCTCCTATCAATGGTACTAAATACCATTTTTTATTTTTTTCTGTGTCTTTTATTAACTTATCGTGCTTATAACTTTCTATATTATACCACATTTTCTAAATTTATCAATTATCTAGTAATAAATTATTTGATATCTCTAATTAAAATTCTTTTATTACTTTTTTATTTATTATATTCAACTATAAAAGAAAATCTCCCAGCCAATGCAATAGCATCGGCCGGGAGATTTTTAAGTATTGCTGTTTTGAATATTTGACTAATAATTATAATTTTTAATCTCTATTATGCTAATGGTTTCATTGAACACTATTCTAAATTGGCTACAACTCGCTTTATAAGTACTTTTTCAGTTGTTTTCCAAAATAGAAAAAGTGCTTTTTTAATGCTACCCCATTGAATTTATTAAAACTCTTTAAAATTTATTAGTTCATAACTAATATTATTTTACATCACATACTATATCACATTTTCTTTAAAAATTCAATTACTTGTAGACAACTTTTAAAAAAACTCTATTTTAAAAAATAGAGTTAATCTTTTCAATTTCTTTTTCTTTAAATTCATTAAAAACACTTGTATATGTGTTTAATGTTACTTGAATATCTTTATGACCTAGAATCCTTTGTAAAACAACTGGACTTACACCGTTTTCTATACATCTAGTTGCAAATGTATGTCTTAACATGTGAGTATTTACCTTGCTTTTAGTAACATTACATTGATATACTTTTTTAGTTTTTCTACCACCTTTTATGCCTGTTTTCTTTTTATAAACTCTAATATCCGCATTTTTGCAAAGTTTTTGAAATCTGGCATTAAAATTTGTAGCATGTATAAAGTTGCCATTTTTTAAAAATAAAAATCCTCTCTTCTTGTCTATTTTATATTCGATTAGCTTATCATATAATGTATTTAGTATTGGAACATCTCTCATTCCTGCATAAGTTTTAGTTGTGTTTTCCAATAAAATTCTACCCTTATCAACATGACTTAATGTTTTTCTTACATATATCTTTTTATTTTCAAAATCTATATCTTCTCTTTTTAATGCTAATATTTCACTTATTCTCATTCCAGTATATACAGCAATATAAAATACGATTGTATAGTCATCATATCCTTTATCTAATTCTTTAATAAACCTTTCTTCCTCATCTACTGTTAATGCATCTATTTCTTTTGTTGGTTTACAAGATTTTGGTTTCATTAAATATCCCTTTAATTCAAAAGGATTTTTATCTACTATATTTCTAATTCTTGCTTCATTAAATGCTCCCTGCAACTGTTGCCATACTTTTGTTATAACTGATTGAGAGTATGATGTAAGAGCTTGGCTTTGCATATTTATTAAACTTCTAGTAACATTTTGAATAGGTATATTAGCAAAAGGTAATATTTTTCCCATTATATCTATTGTTTCTCCAAGTCTTATATATGATGCCCTTTTTATAGAATTCGTATTATATTTCAATTCCCTAATTTCATCAGCAATATCTACTATTGATAAAATATTACTTACATCTTTTCCTGTTTGCATTTCTCTCTGAAGTGCATCCATTTTGTCTTTTACTTCTTTTCGTGTATTCCCATAAAGACTTTTTCTTATCTGTTTTCCATCTTTATCTCTTCCTAATGTAACTTGTCCTATCCATTTTTTCATTGACTCTATATAATAAATAGTCCCTTCTCCATTTCCTCTTTTCTTCAATGTTCTTCCCATATTTTCAACTCCATTCCGTAAAAAGAAGATTACTCAAACATTTTTGTAGCAATTTTTTCTAATAGCATTTTCTTTGTTTCTTCATCAACACAAAATTCGTATATAAAAACTGCTCTTTTATCTGCTATTAGATTAGCTCCACAATCTTTTATTAAGGGAAATCCATAACTATGGAATCTCTCTCTTGCTTTGACAACTCCTATTCCTCTCCAATCAGAATATATTTCTGGAGTTATTGTGTCTGGTAAATCTTCAAATTTTACTTTTGATTTCTTTACTTTCATCAAATCCTCCTAACCCAAAAGTTAGTCTTTGACTAATCAAAGACTAACTCATTTTCTTAATTATGTGAAATGTATAAATTTTTAATTTTAATTGCATTTATACACTTGACAATTCTTTTATTTTCTATCCTTTACACTTTCAGCTCTTTTTTCTGCCTCGACTGGCGAATACAAATCAATAAGTGTTAATATATATTTCCCAAAATCTTCATTTGTAATTTCTAAATTACCAGCATGTTTTAAATACTCTCTTGCAACCATACCATAAGAAGCTATCTGCTTTCTCGTAACAAATTCTGTTTTTTCTTCTATTCCCTCTCTGTGTAACACTTCTTTCTTTATTTTATCTAAATCTATTCCTAAAGAAATAATTAAAGCTTTATCTACTGTTCTTAATTCTCCAGCATCTAAAGCTCCTATATAATATTTTAATCTTTTCTTATCTATTGCTCTAATCTGTTCTGTTAAAATAAGTGAATTTTGTTTTAGTCTATTTTTATAACCTTTAATATATACATGAGTTGGTATAATAGACTTTGAACTTACTTTACTTGTAATTGGTGCTACTATAACTGTAGGACTATGTTCATTTCCCAGATTATTCTGTAATATTACAACTGGTCTGACTCCTGTTTGTTCGCTTCCTACATAAGTTTCATCTAATGCTGCATAATATAAATCTCCTCTTTTTATTCCCATTTTATTATTTCCCTCCATTTTTTTATAATTTTTCAAATATTCTATTTGTTCTTGATCTTCTAATTCTCTTTCTTCATCTGACTTGTTCATACTTGCACCTAATATAATTAAATATGTAAATATCGCTACAAGTGCAAGTATTATAAAAATAATTATTAAAAATATGTTCATAATTTTACATCTCCTTATTTTGAAATAAGGCTACCTAAATGAATCAGATAGCCTTATGTTATTATCTATCTTTCTCCTAAAATTCATTAAACGGCAATTAGCTTAATTGCTCCACAGGACTTCCACCTATCTGCTTTTGGCAGACTTGCTCTCAATGCGTGGGACGGTTTTATCTCGCTCGTGCTATGACTAAACAAGTGTATCATTATGCCTACTACTTGTCCTCGCCTTATGAGTTGCTATCTCATATTTTAGTAAAGTATTTTGTAAAATTACTTTTTAACTAGCTCTAAATAGTAGGAATGTATTTAATGAATTGATATTTATTTTTCAAAGTACAGAGAAGAAATAACTCCCCTCATTCTTTGAAAGGAAAAAATGAGGGGAGTGTATTTAATTTTTTTTAAAATTTTAAATATTTTTTTAATTTCTTCAATATTGCTCTCTTTCTAGTTTGAACCGTAGCAAATGGTATTCCTAATGTTCTTGCATACTCGCGAAGACTTTTTTCTTCATAAAATAGAGCTTTAATTAACTTATATTCATTTTCACTTAATTCAAGTAGTGCTTGTTTTAGTTGTTCTATTTCCATCTTTCTCTCTACTTGAAATTCAATGTCTGTATTTACATCTTCTATAATGTCAATATTAGTTGTATCATCATCTCTCAAACCATCATAAGAAAATATCTCGATATTTCTTTCCTGTTTTTGAACATATTTGTTTCTTTCTACTTCTCTATAAAAATTTTTGTATTCACTAGGTAATACTTCTATTAACATTCCTTGAACTGGTATAAATCTTTTTCTTCTATATGTAACATATTTTTTTCTCTTTTCTTCTAACTCTTTATAAGTAATTTCATCATAGATACCTTTTTTTATTCTTATAAAACATCTTGCATTTTCTTGCATATTCCTTTCCTCCAATCAATTCGTTTTTTGAGCGAATTGATTGTTGGTGGACTACGACAACGTTTTTCTTTTAGGGTATAAAAAAAATCAAATGCGCATGATTTTACTGCACATTTGATTTTTATAAATAGGCACAAATATTCAATAGTGTATTTTTTCAACACTAACAGTATGTAATAACCATTTGAATAAGATGCACCCCTCCATATAAACAAAACTCCTCTGCGAAATTTTGCTTAAACAAATTCTTAAAGGAGTTCTCTTAAAAATAATTCAATCAAAGTCTATAAAAATATCTGCCATATCTTTCGTTTTCTAAAAATTCTTTTGAAAATAGCCCCTTTAAAGACTTTGATTAAGTTGTCCGCATTATATAAAGTTTTGTATTTTTCGTGTTAAAAAGGGGGAAAAATGGCTAGAAAGGGCGAAAAAAGGCTCTCATTTTGCTACGAAATGTATAATTTTTCCATTTTTCTATTGTGTTTACATAAATTTTATGATATAATAATGTCGACTTAAATAACGGAACTTGTGGGAGGTTTACAGATGCAAAAAGTCCTTATTGCTAATCAAAATGTTGAGCAAAACAACATGTTCTGCCAACATCTTGCCAAGGATAAAAGGTTAGAAATAATAGGAACAACTGCTGGAACAACCACTTTGAAAAAATATCTTGAAATAAAACCTAATATTTTTGTTCTGGATTCTAGTTTTAAAGATATAAATTGCATTGAAATAATTGATAGGTTATCTACAAATCATCATGAAAAACAAATTTGCAATATTATATTAACAGCTAAAAAAGAAGAAAACTTACATTTATCAAATGCTGCTAGAATTTATAAAATAATCTATTATGAAGATGAAAATTACTTGAATGATTTATCTAAAACAATTAGTGAAATGTATCTTTATGGAGAATATGAGGAATTAACTGTAGAAGAACTCGATTTATTCTTTTTAGCATTAAAAATTCCTTTAAATTCAAACGGAACTGATTATATAAGAGAAGCTATTTATGAATGTTATTACTATCCAGACTTACAAAAAAAGCTAAAAGATATTTTTTCTGTAATAGGAAAAAGACATAATAAAACTAACTCAGCAATACGATCTGGTTTTAGAACGGCACTAGAACGCTTAAATATGTATAAGAAATCTATTAATTGTCCTATTATGAAATATTTTGATTGTGATGAAAATATTTCGCCTAAAGAGTTTTTAGAAATTGCTGTAATGTACTTACACCACGAAAAAGGAAAGAAGAAATAAGTTTTTGTGTAACCTATTTCTTCTTTTTAGTTTATTGATTTTCTTTAAATTGCTTGTAATTTTCCATAATATTATCTATTTCTCTATGATTTACTGGTTCTGTTACAAAGGAATTAAGATTTCTTCCAATAATATTATATGCTTCTTTCATATATTCATCACTAACATTTTCAGTTGTAATAAAGTTAAATACGGGTATATTATCTTTTAAATCTTCTTTTGATTTTTTGATTATTTCCATACTACTCATATGTTCCATATCAATTTTTGCGAAAACAACTTCTGGTTTTAAATCAACAATTTTATTATATGTTTCTTTTCCGTTATTAGCTGTTCCTACAACTTCAACATAATCTAAATTTTTCATAGTATTTATAATATTATTTGTAACATTTTCTTCATTATGAGCTATTAAAGTTCTTATTTTTCCCATATTATTCTACCACCCTTTCTTGGTTTTTACTTGGTATTTTTATTCCTAATATTCCACGTTGCTTTATAGATTCAGTTGCTAGGTCAACTGCTGTTCTTAAAGCTGTTTCTTCACTTTCTCCATTTACTAAAAGATTTAGAAAAACACCATTTAAGCAATCCCCTGCTCCTGTTTTATCTACTACATCTTCTATTACTTGTGAATAAACTGGAAATTGTTTATCTTTTGAGTAATATAAGCAACCCTCTTTACCATATTTTATAATTTTAGTTTTAGCTTTACAGTCTAACAATGGTGTATATTCTTTATCAATAAAAGCTATATCAACACTATCAAATACTTTTTTACAATTAGGTTGATATGCAAATTCATCTATTGTGTCAACACTAATCGTTGCTTTTGTATTTTGCCTTAAATATTCAATCAGTTCTAATTGCTTTTCTGGAGTCGCAGTTGTTAAGTGAAAATGTTTTGCTCCTAAAAAAGCTTTAGGTATATCTTCCCTACCAACTTCCATTTCTGGCTGCACCTCTCCTGCTACTGTTCTATCTTGACCATCAGCAGTATTCCATATAGTATAAAATTTTGTTGTTGGTATATCTAATTTTTTTACACCAGACGAGTCAATATTATAACCATAAAATTGTGAAATATCAAGGTCATTTCCAATTTTTCCTACCATTCCTACTCTATAAAACAAACTTGCAGGTATTGTAGAAAATACACATGCACCTCCAATATCTATAATATTAGGTCTATCGCTATTTACTTTGCTAAAATCAATTATGTCATAAGCAATGTTTCCTATAATTACAAGACTAGGGGATTTATCTTCTAATTTTACTTTCTCTATCATACTAGCCACCTTATTACATGAAGTCCATTAAATTTTGGAATAGAGCATTTCCTTTTTTTACGTCTATTCCGTTTTCTGTTTTTACTATATCCCCATTTGCAACAAGTAAAACATATTTATCTTCCATGTCTTTTTCTTGTCTATAATCAACTCTGCCTATGTTTTCAAATTTTTGAAATACTCCTTTTTTGCTTTCAAATTCTGCATCAGATATTTCAAATAATTCTTTATTCTTCTCTGCTGTTTCTCTTAATGGCATAAATTGAAATACTCTCCAAGAGCTAATATTGTAATTATTTAAGAAATTTCCTAATTCATCTAATTGTTCTATATTCTTTTTACTAACTACAGTATTTATATTTAACTTTAATTCTTTGTCTTTTACATACTCTAAAATGCTCTTTATATTATCATAATGATTTATTCCTCTCCCCAACTCTGCATTTGTTTCGTTATTAGTTGAATCTATCGATAAGGTTAAGCTGTCTAAATAATTGCAAATTTCTTTAATCTCATCATTTTGAGCAAGTAACATTCCGTTAGTTATCAATTTATTATTTATTCCGCTTTGTTTTGCCCTTTTTAATAACCCTATTAAATTTGGATATAACAATGCTTCGCCACCTGTCCATGTTATATCTGTTATTCCATCTTTAATTAGATTATCTAATATCTTTTCATTTTCTTCGTAGCATAAGTCATTTATTCCTAAAAATCTATGGCAATACCTACAGTTTTGATTACATTTTGTTGTGATATTCCAACACACTTCTTTTCTTTGCATTCAAACATCTTCTTTCTCTTTTTTTAGACACTAAAATTATATAATCATTTCCAGAAATTGTCTATCGAAAAAAAGTTGCTCAAACACAAACTAAAAGTTCATGCACGAAAAAAACACTATAACTTTATATGGTTATAGCGTTTTTATCTTACATATTTTTACAATCTTTTATATATTCTCTTTTTAATTTTTAAGATAATTCTTGATAAATTTTTTATCTGACTGTGTTAATTGTTCTTTTATATAAATCAAGTTAATCTTTGACATAGGTAATTCTATTGGTAATTCGACTTCATATAATTCTTTATTGTCCAACTCTTTTTTTACAGCTTCTTTCATAACATACCCTATACCTAAGCCTCTTTTTGCTGCATTTATTCTTAATTCTG
>ENA-ORLY01003185-ORLY01003185.1-human-gut-metagenome-genome-assembly--contig:-NODE-3185-length-13737-cov-3.450805_pt1 | contig 13737 bp, 9 predicted proteins | sample MGYA00243071_ERZ508832 | MGnify/ENA primary metagenome ERZ508832 (study PRJEB26277, sample SAMN04329777) | human gut metagenome | biome: human-associated habitat | host: Homo sapiens | place: USA...
GGTTCCCAGCTTGGCGATCTGTACCAGGCCTGCCAGAGCAGTTCCCAGCATACCGATGGCGTAAGCCAGTGTAGTTACCAGCTCTACACGTACACCGGAAAGTCTTGCTGCCTCTACGTTACCACCTACTGCGTAAATGTGACGTCCCAGCTGGGTTTTGTTGATCATAAGTGCCGCAAGAATAAATATGATAAACATCAAAATAACCGGAGTCGGAACCGGTCCTACATAACCGGCACCCGGGAATTTGAATGCATCCGTCATACAACGAATTGGAGCACCGCCAGTCAGTACCAGTGCAATACCCTTTGTAATGTTCATGGATGCCAGCGTTACAATGAAAGGCGGGATGTCGGTCTTACAGATGATGAAACCGTTGAACAGACCTACTGCTGCACCAACTGCAATTGCCGCGATAAAACCAACAGCCTCCGGAAGTCCAAAGTTTACCACGCATCCTGCTGCCACAACACCGGACAGAGCGATAACAGAACCTACGGAAAGGTCGATACCGCCAAGGATAATAACCGGCATCAGGAATCCCCAGAATGCATCTTTAAATGTATCCCAGCGCTCTTTTGCGGAAGCTTTTTCACGGGATGGCTGAATGTTATGTTTCTTTGCCTCGATCATAACGATGATCACAAGAGCAACACCCATCAGAAGTCCCGGAACGATACCAGCCATGAACATATCTGCAATAGATACGCCTGTGATAGAAGCATATACAACAAATGCAATACTTGGCGGGATGACAATGGCGATGGAGCTTGATGTTGCCATCAGGGCTGTGGAAAACGGTGCGCTGAAGCCTCCCCGCTCTACCATTGCCGGAATCAGAACTGCTCCAAGTGCTGCTACAGTTGCAGGTCCGGATCCGGAAATTGCGCCGAAGAAGCAGGCTACAATAACGCATACAATGGCGATGCCGCCTCTTTTATGTCCCACGCAGGTATCTACGAATCTGACAAGTCTTTTGGAAATTCCGGCTTTTGCCATGATATTTCCGGAAAGTACGAAAAATGGGATAGCCAGAAGGAGAAATTTACTGATTCCGGCATACATATTGGTTGCATCGATGGTAAGGGAGGTTCCGGAGTACAGGATTGCACAGACGGAGGACAGTCCCAGACAGATTGCAATGTAAGATCATGCATCCGGATCCGATTGGCACGAAGGACCAGAATATCCACTCCGGCCAGTTCAGAACGAAGGTACGTTTTCCGTTTTCCAGCTGTGTGATTACTTTTTCCATACCGAACCAGAATAAGATTGCGGTAAAAATAATGCACAGAACAGTGGTAAGGATAACAGATGGTTTTTTCAGTTTCTCAGGGAGACGGTCTGTAACCAGTGACAGGTTAACCAGTTCTCCTTCGCGGCATGCAAGTGCTGCAGCCATTAAGGTAATCAATACAAAGACTGCGACCACAAGTTCCTCGGTAAAGGACCAGGAACGATGGATCACTTTTCGGGAAAAAACATTTCCCACGGTCAGAACCAGTATCAGCAGGGTAGACACTACCAGAATACAATTTTCTACTGCTGCTACTGCATTCATGATTTTTTTGAAGACTTTCATGATCTCTCCTCCTCTTAATTTACTTGTCAGGTTTTCGTCTTTCGTAAAATGGAACTATCTGTTATGCAGCCGCAGTACGATCCTGCCCGGCAGGGCTTTTGTGTAACAGGAAGTTCCAACGGAATTTCCTGTTACACAAAAAAAATCCGCCCCTGAACTAGGGACGGACCATATTAGACCGCAACCACCCTGTTTCCCCTTTGAAACAAGTACGAAAAGACAACGTACCGACATACGCGATTCCGATAACGGGGAACAACCGTGGAAACCTACTTGATGCAGTTCTTCACTTCGTATCTGGTTCCTGTTTGAAAAAACGGATACTTATGAAGCGTTCGGCTTCCCTTCTCGGGGATGATCTTCAAAACAGACCTGACACTGCTTTCCACCAACGCAGCTCTCTGTAGACAAGCTTCCTGTTCCTACTGCTTCCCTTCAAGGAATTTAATCCTTTTTAAATTTAGTTGTTTAACGAACTGAAGTAATTTTACTACCAAAGTTTTGGGAAGTCAAGTATAATTATACAAACTTCATGCATTATTTTTCGCCAGGGGCAGACAGATGTACATATCTGCCAAACACGCTCTACCTCAACACCTTCCGTGACTCCTCATCTGCGAACTGCTGCCGTACCAGCTGATAGTAATAGCCCTTCTTTTCCAGCAGCTCCAGGTGCCTGCCCTGCTCTACGATTTTTCCATCCCGCACTACTAGGATCAGATCTGCGTTCCGGATGGTGGACAGACGATGGGCAATGAGGAAGGAGGTTCTTCCTTTCAGAAGCTTGTCTGTAGCCTGCTGGATCAGCTGCTCGGTTTTGGTGTCAATGGAGGAGGTTGCCTCATCCAGAACGAAGATGGCGGGGTCCGCAAGAACTGCCCTGGCAAAAGAAAGGAGCTGCTTCTCTCCTGTGGAAAGACGGTCGCCGCCCTCTCCTACATCGCTGTCATAGCCCTTATCCAGTTTCTCGGCAACCTCATCCGCATGTACTGCCCGGGCAGCTGCCTTCACCTCTTCGTCTGTGGCATCCAGTCTTCCATAGCGGATGTTCTCCATTACCGTGCCGGAAAACAGGTGAGGATTCTGAAGCACATAGCCAATATTACTGTGCAGCCACAGCTGGCTTCTCTCCCGGTAATCCCTGCCGTCGATCAGGACTCTGCCTTTCGTCGGCTCGAAGAAACGGCAGGCCAGATTGACCAGCGTACTTTTGCCAGCACCGGTCTCTCCTACGATTGCCACGTTGGTGCCAGCCGGGATTTTCAGGTTGAAGTCGGTTAATACCTCTTCTTTTCCGTCTGGATACTGGAAGGAAACGTGCTCAAACTCAATGTCACCTTTAATAGGCTCCCAGTTCTCCTTGTGGGGATCAAAGAAATCACCGTATTTCTCCAGCACTTCCGGGGAATCTACCACCTGGGGCTTCTCTTCCAGAAGGGAGGTCACCCTCTCAATATTTGCCTGCGCGGAAATGCACTGGGACAAAATTCCGGCAAGTCTCTGGATTGGCTCGAAGATTCCTACTGCATAAGCAGTAAAGGCAGCAAGGGTTCCCAGATCCAGCCGTCCGTCAAGTACCATAATTCCGCCGCGGTCCAGCACAAGGGCAGTAGCCAAAAAACCGAAAAACGCTACCATAGGAATGTAAATGGCGTTCAGTCTTGCTGCTTTGATGGAGGCACTTCGCATTTCCTCTGTTACTGCGGAAAATTCGCCGAAATTTTTCTCCTCCACCACCAGGGACTTCACGGTTTTGGCACCCATAATCCCCTCGTTGTAGCCGCTTGTGATCTTGGAATTGATCTTGCGTACCTGACGGTTCCAGGTAAGGATCCGGTTCTGGAAGTACCAGGTGAGCACGGCAATAGCCGGTACGATCATCATGATCACCAGTGCCAGCTTCCAGTTCAGGAAAAGCATTGCCACAAGCACGCCAACCACATAGGAAATGGCCCAGAGCATGTCGATCACATCCCAGGCGATCAGCTCGGTGATCCTTGCCACATCGTTCATCACCCTGGAGAGAATATATCCTACCGGAGTAGCGTTGTAATAGGAAAAGGACAGCTTCTGAAGGTGGACAAACAGGGCGCGCTTCATATCGCGGCCTGTTTCCACGTCAATTTTCATGCATCCTCTGGTAAAGCAGATTACCGTACACATCTGGAACACGATCACGGCAATATACAAAAGGATAAATCCACCAAGGCCTGACAGGGTATTCTTCTCAATAAAGGAATCAATGGCATGGCGCTGGAACAAAGGCATAATAATGTCCACAACTGAACAAAGCAGATTCATCAGCACAACCATGATCAATGTATTTTTTCTTGGTGCAAGAAAGGGAAATATTTTTTTCCAGATGGAAAGGTCTATGGATTTGGTATATTCTTTTTCTTCTATTCGCATACTGCGCCTCCTTCCATGAGACGAATGTCACTGTTCATCTGTATCTCATAAATATCTTTGTATGGTCCCTCCTGCTGGATCAGCTGGTCGTGAGTTCCCATCTGCTGGATTTCCCCTTTGTCCATGACAATAATGCAGTCTGCCTGCATAAGGGAAGTGATTCTGTGGGAAATCATAATGACCGTGGCTTTCTCCATCTCTTTTTTCAGTTCTTTGCGGATCTTGTTGTCTGTCTCGGTATCTACTGCGGAAAGGGAATCGTCAAATACCAGCACCGGAGCCTGTTTCATCAGCATTCTGGCAATGGCAACACGCTGCTTCTGGCCGCCGGATAAGGTAACGCCGCGCTCTCCCACAATGGTGTCGTAGCCGTCGGTAAAATGCTGGATGGATTCGTCCACGCAGGCAATTTCCGCTGCGTGACGGATTTCCTCGTCCAGAAGCTTCTCCTTTGTGATACCGATGTTTTCCCGGATGGTTCTGGAAAAAAGGAAGGGTTCCTGAAGGACCATTCCGATGTTCTGACGCAGATACTGGCGGTCAATATCACGGATGTCTGTACCGCCGATGGTGATGCTGCCGCAACCCTCTGGCAAGTCGTACAGACGGTTCAGAAGATGGACCAGGGTGGATTTGCCGCTGCCTGTGGTACCAAGGATGGCGAAGGTGCTGCCTGCTGGGATGGTGAAGTTGATGTTTTTCAAAATCGGGTGATCCAGGGAATAAGCGAAGGACACATTGCGGAAACAGATGTCTCCGGTCAGCGCTGGCTTGTTATTGGCATCTGTCGCATCCTCTTCCTCTGCTTCCAGAATATAAGCCACACGCTCCATGGAAACGCCTGCCTTACTCATATCGGAGATGATTCTGCCCAGGCTTCGCACCGGCCAGGTGAGGGAGGCGTTGTAGGAAAGAAAGGCAATAAATTCGCCAAGGGTGATCCTTCCTTCCACAGCGAACACCACGCCCAGAACCATAACCGTCAATACCTGCAGGTTGGTGATCAGATCGCCAGATGCCCAGAACACACTCATCAGCTTACCCAGGTAAACCCAGAGGTCTGAGTAGGCGTTGTTTTTCTGGTCAAAGCGGTCGATCTCGTATTTCTCACGTCCAAAGGCACGGACCACCCGCACTCCTGTCAGGTTCTCCTGCACGGTGCTGGAAAGGGCGCCTTCCGCCTCGTCGGCATCCTGGAACCGCTTCCCGATCCGGGAATGAAAGAATGCGGAATAGCCGATGATCACCGGGAAAAAGGCTGCCGCCGCCAGGGTGATGGGCACATTCATGGAAAACATGATTCCCAGATACAAAATGATCAGAAAACAGATTCGGAACACCTCTGGAAGCTGCCGGCACACAAAGTTGCGGATGACTTCCACATCTGAGGTACACCTCTGGATGATTTCTCCGGTCTGATGCTGTACATGCCAGGAAAATGGCAGATACTGGGTATGATGATACAAGGTATCACGGATGGATTTCAAAAAATTCTCGGAGCCTTTTGCCAGGCACATTTTACTCAGGTAATTAAAAATCCCCGACAAAACAGCTGCGGCTACCACCAGAATGGCGGCCAGTAACAAGGCCTGCCGCACATTCAGACCATCCGGGATTCCATCCAGCACCAGAATATGGTCTGCCGTGTATTTCACGATTTGCGGGATCAGTGCGTTGCATGCTGTAAACAGCACGGAAAACACTAAGGTTCCCACTAAAAACCGGATATTTCCTTTCAGGAAACGGAAAATGATCCGGAATTTGTCAGTTTTTCTTTTTGATTTCATACTTTCCCCCTGTTTTGGTTTTACTTCCTGCTTTTCTTTTGCTCTTCTGTTCCAGACAAAAGCACTTCGCGTAAGCTCCCCTAAATAACGCATTGTGCTTTATGGGAACTGCGCCATATGCATTTGTCAAAATTGACAGTAAAAAAGGACACCCCTCTGAATCAAGGGATGTCCTGTATACGCAAAAGTCACTGCAATATTCGCTCTGTGTGAATCCGTCCAATTCTTAGGATGCTTTCATCTAAGAAAAAGCCCTTCTCACATCGCTTCGCAGTCCATAAAAGCAGGCAGCTGGATATTCCTTAATCTCAGGTTTTCATGTAAATGATTGTTTTTTATTCCTGTGATATTCATATTACTGCCTCCTTTCCTTTCTTTTCATCACATGTGCTTTTAACTATATAGCACACAGATGTTTGTGTCAAGCTCTTTTTATCGTTTTAGTTGATCATCTGGCTGTACTGCTCTGCGATAGGGCCAATATCGCCGTATGCAAGCAGCTGGCCTTTTTCCAGGATCATGGCTTTGTTGCAAAGACGCATAACCTGCTCCAGGGAATGGGATACGAAAAGCACGGTGACACCGGAGTCGAACATGCTCATGATCTTCTTCTCGCTTTTCTTACGGAACTTGGCATCTCCGACGGAAAGCACCTCGTCCAGGATCAGAATCTGGGGCTCCACAACTGTGGCGATGGAAAATCCAAGCCTTGATTTCATACCGGATGAATAATTTTTCACCGGAACATCCATAAATTTCTGAAGCTCGGAAAATTTCACAATCTCCTCGTATTTGCTGTCAATAAAATCCTTGGTATAGCCAAGCATGGAACCGTAAAGATAAATGTTCTCGGTTCCGGTGTACTGGGGCTCAAAGCCTGCGCCAAGTTCCAGAAGAGGAACCATTTTGCCGTGCTTTTTCACGCTTCCTGTGGTGGGCTTGAATACGCCGGAGATTACCTTAAGAAGGGTACTTTTTCCAGCTCCATTAAAGCCCAGGATTCCCACACGGTCTCCTTTTTCCACGCTGAAATTAATGTCTCTGAGAGCCCAGAACTCATTGTACTGGAGTTCACCTTTGATGGCTTTAAAAATGTAGTCCTTTAAGCTGTCAACCTTCTCGCGGCTCAGGTTGAATTTCATACTTACATCATTTACTTCTATGGCATTCTGGCTCATATTTTCTCCTTAAATATAAAGAATAAACTGATCCTGCTTTTTTCGGAAGCAGATTACGCCCACAATGGTGATCATAACGCTGAATCCCACTGCATATAATACATATGGCGGATACATAGGCTTTCCGAAAATTGCGGAACGGAAAATCTGGATGATGCAGTACAGCGGGTTGAATTTCAGGATCCATGCCCAGCCGCTCTTAAGGAGCTTGCTTGGATAGTAGAAAATCGCGCAGGTGTACATGATCATCATCAGGGCTACGGACCACAGATATTCAATATCCCGGAAAAATACGCCGATGGTTGCAAGAAGCATTCCGCTTCCATAAGAGAAAAGCAGGATAATAAGCAGCGGCACCGGAGCCTGAAGCAGATAAATGGTAGGCTTCACTCCAAGGATCACGCTTACGATTGCAAGCACCAAAAGGGAGATCAGGAAAATTACATAGTTATAAGCAACGGCTGAAAGGGGGTATAAATACTTGGGTACATATACCTTCTTGATCATGCCGGAGTTGGCACGGATGGATTTCAGCGCTGCTTTGGTGGCCTGTGAATAAAAGCTGTACAGAAGACGTCCTGTCAGAATGTATACAGGGAAGGTTCTGTCTTTGTTTCCATAGAGAGTTCCGAATACGATGGTCAGTACGATCATGGAAAGCAAAGGCTCCAGCATTGACCATACAATACCGAGATAGGAACGGCGGTATTTCAGCTTGATTCCTTTTTTTACCAGCTCGCTTAACAGGAACTGGTATTGTCTGAAATTGTCAATGTATTTCTTCATATTCACTCCATTGTATAAATAGATTGGCTTTCCCGGAGATTGTGTCTCCGAAAAAACTAAGCTGTATTTTAGCACACTCTACCATGGGTTGCAATATTAACCTCGGTTCCGGCTGGCTTCTACGGCCATCTGATAGGCTTCGGCGTAGGAGATTCCGGTTTTGCGGCAGATTTTGGCAAGGCTTTCGTATTCCGGGTAGCACTTCTGGGCGCCTTCCGGGCCGCAGATTTTTACTTCCACTTCGCCGAAGGGGACCATGACTTTTTCTTTGCGTCTTGGTAAAATGGTACGCTCCATTCTTGCCTTGCGGATGCCGATGCTGGTGGTCTCTGCGAAAATCAGGGCTTCCATGCCGGGGACATCTTCTTCCTTGCAAATTACGGTGAGCAGCCATGCTGGGCGATTTTTCTTCATATATACAGGGGTGTAGTGGACGTCTCTTGCGCCTGCTTCAAAAAGGCGCTCCATTACGAAGCCAAGGACTTCACCGCTGCAATCGTCGATGTTGGTTTCCAGTTTGTAGATAACGTCTTTGTCATCGCTGGATTGGTCGGAGTCTGTGTTTCGAATCAGCATGGCGCGGAGGATTCCCGGGCATTCGTAGGTTCGTTTGCCGGCTCCGATGCCGATTTTTTCAATTTCGAAATTCTCCGGAAGTGTTTTGCCGGTGCGCACTGCGGCTACGATTGCGGCGCCTGTTGGGGTGACAAGCTCGCCTTTTACCTGGGTAATCTTAAGGTCCAGGCCGCACTGCTGTACAATGTTGGTGACGGCAGGAACGGGAACCGGAAGGATGCCGTGCTGGCAGCGGATGGTGCCGATTCCTTCATATAATACAGGGATGATCACGTCTGTGATTCCAAGGTTGTCCAGGCAGACTGCCACGGATAAAATATCTACAATGGAGTCTACGGCGCCAACTTCGTGGAAATGAACTTCCTCTGCGGGCACGTTGTGGGCTTTGGCTTCCGCCTGGGCAAGTATTTCGAAAATGTCCAGGGAGATTTTTCTCGCGTTTTCGGTCATGTCGGCGGCAGCAATAATCTGGCGGATTCCTTTCATGCCGCGGTGCTGGTGATGGTGGTGGTGATCATGGGTATGCTCACCATCATGGCTGTGTGTGTGCTCATGCGCATGGTCTTCCTGATTATGAGAATGTTCATGTTCGTTATCGTGAGTATGGACATGCTCATGATTAGGTTCCTCTTCATGGCTGTGTGTGTGTCCATGTGAATGTTCTTCTTCGTGACTATGAGAGTGCTGGTGAGCGTGTACATGCTCATGGCTATGCTCTTCTTCATGACTATGCGCATGCACTTCCATCTTACTCAGCTGTGCTGCCTCTGCAGGATGCTCATGTCCATGTAAATACTCCATATCATGATCATGTCCGTCGATCTCGGCGTCCAGGATTACGTCGAAGTCACATGCGTCAATTCCGGATTTCTTTACACGGCTGATTTTGGTCTCGAAGCCCTGCACGGGCAGGCTTGCAAGTACTTTTCCCAGTACTTCCTGATCTGCGCCCAAGTCCAAAAGGGCTGCTACTGTCATATCCCCGCTGATTCCGGAATAGCATTCCAAATATAATGTTTTTCCCATTTTGTCTCCTTATTTTCCCAGTGCCAGACGGTTGATCTGCGTAGCCAGATAGCCGGCACCGTATCCATTGTCGATGTTGACGGTTGCAATTCCGTTTGCGCAGGAATTGATCATAGTGAGAAGGGCAGACAGTCCGTGGAAATTGGCGCCGTATCCCACAGAGGTAGGCACTGCAATCACCGGACGGCTTACCAGTCCGCCCATGACGCTTGCCAGGGCGCCCTCCATGCCTGCCACTGCTACCACGCAATTGGCTTCCTGGATTACCTCAAGTCTGGAAAACAGACGGTGCATTCCGCTGACTCCCACATCATAAATCCGCTCCACATGGGTACCAAAATACTCTGCTGTCTGGGCAGCTTCCTCCGCAACGGGAATATCTGCGGTGCCAGCTGTGCACACAGCGATTTTGCCCTCGTGAACCTTATCCAGCTTCTCTATTTTCAGAATCCGGGAAAGGGGATCGTACTGAACCTGGGGGAATTTTTCCCGCACAAGCTCATACTGCGACTGGGAGGCTCTGGTTCCCAGCACTTCGCCCTCCTCATGGTACAATCTTTCAAAAATTTTCAGCAGATGCTCATCTGCCTTATTGCTGCAATAGATTACCTCCGCAAAACCGGTACGGGCTTTCCTGCCTGTATCCAGTTTGGCATAATCCATTTCTTTATATCCATCCTGTCGGATCATCGTCCCTGCTGCGTCCGGGGAAAGGGTTCCCTGCTGCACCTGGGTCAGTATCTCTTTCAGTGTCATCTGTCACTTCACTCCTTATCTGCTGCCTGTATCGCAGTGCGCCCTTTCCTTGCGGAAGGCATTTTACCGCCACTTAATTGAACAGCAATTCAATTATACCGTTTTCTTTCCCTATATTCAACCGAAAAAAGTCCCGCCTCATCTTAGAAGCAGGACTTATTTTTCCTATGTATGTTTTATTTTGCTTTCGCTGCTTTCTTATCTCCAAGGAAGCCGATGGAGGTTACGCAGATCAGCTTATCGAAGATCATGAACATAGCCGGCAGAATGAACAGTACCACTACCATACTGATGACGGCACCACGTGCAAGCAGTGTACAGATAGAACCGATCATTTCAACCTGTGAATAACAGGAAACACCGAAGGTTGCTGCGAAGAAGCTAAGACCGCTGCTGATGATGGACGGCATGCTGGTCTTATGGGCAATGCTGATGGCTTCCTTCTTATCCTTACCATGCTGTCTCTCTCTCTGATAACGGGTGGTCATCAGAATCGCATAGTCAACTGTGGCTCCTAACTGGATGGCACCGATGACAATACTTGCAACAAACGGAAGACTGATTCCCTGATAGAACGGAATCGCCATGTTTACAAAAATCGCAAATTCAATAACCGCAACCAGAATAATAGGCAGGGAAATTGATTTGAAAATGATCAGGATGATCAGGAAAATAGCACCGATGGAAATAACATTTACACGTACCAGGTCGGCATCTGTCGTATCCTGAAGGTCCTTCATAAGCGGTGCCTCGCCGATTACCATTGCTGTATCATCATATTTCTTAACGATTTCATTGATCTTGGCAAGCTGGGCATTTACCTCATCTGTTGCAGATTCATACTCGGAGCAGACAAATGCAAGCTCATACTGGTCACCCTTAAAAATCTTCTTCAGATCACTTGGTATCATGGATTCCGGAACAGTTGAGCCGATCAGGGAATTCATACCCAGACTCCACTTTACACCCTCAACCTCATCGATTTCGCTTAGCATCTTCTGCTTCTGCTTGGGATCCATGTCATTATCCATCATAACCATATGGATATTTCCTACTGCAAATGTTTTCTCCAGCTCATTGTTTGCAATGTTGCAGTCCAGGGTAGCCGGAAGGGATTCTGCAATGTTGTAATAAATCTGTGTATGATTGTTTCCGTAAATAGCCGGGAACAAAAGAACCAGGAAAATAACAACCCATGCCTTATAATGCTTTGTAATAAAAGCAGATGGCTTATCCATTCTGGAAAACAGAAGCTTATGCTGTGTCTTCTCAATTGGTTTGTCAAAGAACAGAACCAGTGCAGGGAGAATGGTTACGCAGCAGACAACACCAATGACAACGCCTTTTGCCATAACAATACCAAGGTCACGTCCAAGGGCAAAGGTCATAACACAAAGTGCAACAAAGCCGGCAACCGTTGTAACGGAGCTTCCTGCTACAGACTTGAAGGTGTTTGCAATGGCATGACCCATGGCCCGGTCTTTCTCACCAGGGAAACGCTTCTTATTCTCTTCATAGCTGTTGAGAAGGAAAATGGAATAGTCCATTGTTACACCAAGCTGAAGGACTGCAGTAAGTGCCTGCGTAATATAGGAGGTCTCTCCCAATATGATGTTGCTTCCCAGGTTATAAAGGATTGCCAGTCCGATACTAAGCAGGAACAGGAAGGGAACAACGAAGGATCCGCTTGTCAGCTCCAGAACGATCAGGCTGAGCACAGCTGCGATCACAACGTAAATCGGCAGCTCCTGCATGGCAATGTTCTTAATATCTGTAACAACTCCTGTCATGCCACTGAGGAAGCACTGCTCGTTGGCAATCTTACGTAATTCTGTGATAGCTTCCATGGAAGTATCTGAAGATGTGGTATTATCAAACAAAACCAGCATCATGGTTGCATCGCCATTTATAAATACCTTTCTGTACTTCTCAGGAATCATCTCTACCGGAAGAGTGATATCCGCCACATCATCATACCAAAGAACATCCTTTACATGCTCTACTTCACTGAATTTCTCTTCCAGCTTCTGGACATCCTTCATATCCATATTCTCCACAATTACCATGGAAAAGGCGCCCATACCAAACTCATCCACCAGAATATCCTGACCTTTTACTGTCTCAAGGGTATCCGGCAGGTAACTTAACAAATCATAATTGACTCTCGTCTCTGCGATTCCGATCACAGACGGGATTACCAGCAAAAGTCCGATCAAAAGCACCAGGACCTTATGCTTGGCTATCCATTTTCCTACTTTGACCATTGATGTCATCTCCTTAAATTCATTTCTTTCGTACTATAGTATAACCCAAAATGACCAATAGTCAATATTATTTTTAACAAAAATGAAAAATAGTCATTTTTCTCAAAATCCGATCAAAACGCCGACGATTTTTACCAAAAATGCCGCAATCCAGGCGATCACACACTGACCGATTACCACTCCTGCTGCCCACTTTCCGCCAAGCTCACGTTTTACAGAAGCGATTGCGGCTACACAAGGGGTATATAAAAGGCAGAAGGTAAGAAGGCACACTGCTGCCAGCGGAGAAAGCACATCTACCAGTGCCGCTGTGCTTCCAAATAATATGGACAATGTGGAAACCACGCTCTCCTTTGCCATGAAACCTGTTACAAGGGCTGTGGAAAATCTCCAGTCCCCAAAGCCAAGAGGCCCAAATACCGGTGCAATAAATCCGGCAAGTACTGCAAGAATACTGTCTTTGGAATCTGTCACAATATTCAGATGCAGATCAAAGGTCTGTAAAAACCAGATCACAATGGTTGCCACAAAAATAACAGTAAAGGCTCTCTGAAGAAAATCCTTTGCTTTTTCCCAAAGAAGCTGGCCAACGTTTTTTGCACCTGGAAGACGATAATTAGGAAGCTCCATTACAAAGGGAACTGCTTCTCCCTTAAACATGGTTTTTCCAAAAATCAGTGCCATCAGGATTCCCATAATAATTCCGCCGAAATAAAGTGCTATCATTACCAGTGCACCGTATTTCGGGAAAAAGGCAGCTGTAAAGAAAGCATAAATCGGAAGCTTTGCCGAACAGCTCATAAAAGGAGTAAGGAGGATCGTCATCTTACGGTCACGCTCTGAGGGCAGGGTTCTGCTTGCCATAACGCCGGGAACTGTGCATCCAAAGCCTACAAGCATTGGGACAATGCTTCGTCCGGAAAGTCCAATCTTTCGAAGCAGCTTATCCATTACAAATGCCACTCTGGCCATGTAGCCACTGTCTTCCAGAAGTGACAGGAAGAAAAACAGGGTGACGATAATCGGCAAAAAGCTGAGCACACTTCCAACTCCATTGAAAATACCGTCAATTACAAGAGAATGAAGCACATTATTTACGTTCCATGCAGTCATTGCCTGATCCACTACCTGGGATAACCAGGTAATTCCCATATCCAGAAGATCTGAAAGTCCCTTTCCGATCACACCAAAGGTCAGCCAGAAAACCAGAGCCATAATTCCTGCGAAGCATGGAATGGCTGTATATTTGCCTGTAAGTATTTTATCCATCTTCTGACTACGCAGATGCTCCTTGCTCTCATGAGGCTTAATCACGGTCTCAGCACAGACTTTTTCAATAAAATCAAAGCGCATATGGGCAATCGCTGCGGACC
>ENA-ORLY01003203-ORLY01003203.1-human-gut-metagenome-genome-assembly--contig:-NODE-3203-length-13673-cov-4.049206_pt1 | contig 13673 bp, 5 predicted proteins | sample MGYA00243071_ERZ508832 | MGnify/ENA primary metagenome ERZ508832 (study PRJEB26277, sample SAMN04329777) | human gut metagenome | biome: human-associated habitat | host: Homo sapiens | place: USA...
ATCCGGGGTTTCCCCTAATAATTTCTCCGCCTTATCAAACTGGCTTACAAACATTGTTTTGACCAGGGTAAGCAGCAGGGCTTCTTTATTATCAAATGCTGCAAAAAAGGAAGAGGGGGACATCCCGGCAGCCTTTGCAATAGAGGCTGTTGTGGTCTTCTCGTATCCATTTTCCAGAAATAATTTTACTGCTGCATAGATCATTTTGTTTCTTCTGACGATTCCTTTATGTTGTAATCCTTTTGGCATTTTTACATCAATCCATCCTTGTAATTATAATTTTGCATATACTTTTGATTACAATCAATTATATATTGTTTTGAAGTTTTTCGCAACTATTATTTGGATAATTTGTACTAAATTTCCATAAAAATCACATATCATATTTATGAAAAGGGACCTAAAAAATGATTGCCCCTTTTTACACACTTTATAAAACAAAAAGAATGCAACACTGCGGCTACATTCTTTTTGTTTTATATCTACATTCCGCATTATTCTAACTACTTATCAATTTTCATTCGATATACCCCCACCCAAACTGAAGGTCATATCCCTTGTCTCCGGCATCAACAGCTTTATTTTTCAGATAGTCCAGTACTTTTTCCTGCGTTACACCTGGATTCTCCAGCAGGTACCCTGCTACAGCTGCACTTACTCTGGGGACCGCATAGGAGGATCCTTTCTGATCTTCATAGCTTCCGTTTGCGCTTACATATACTGCTTCACCGCCAAGATACCACAGCGAACTTATGGGATTCCCGTTTTCATCAAGATCAGCTCCTGCCACGCCGATTACTTCTTCCCAGGCAGCTGGATATACCTGGCTTCCAGAAAGTGTCTGGAAGCTCAGGTTTCCGGCTGCAGCCAGTATCAGGACTCCGTTTTCGCTGGCGTACTGAATTGCTTCATGGAGGAGGTTCGAATCTCTATTCAGTGTCCAACTCATATTAAGGATATCTGCATGGTATTTATCTACGCTGTCATAGATGGCCTGGATGATGGTATTATCGTCTGTCTGATTTTCAGATTCCCCATCAAAACACTTTAGCATGACCAGATTTGCATCCGGTGCCTTTTCCAGCAGGATTTCACAGACGCCTGTTCCATGTCCGCTGTTGTCAGAAAGGTTATCGCTGCCTTCCAGATAATTCCACCCTGTAATGTCTTCCATGTTGCAGCCTGAATCCAGAATACACACAGTTACCTGGGATTCACTGTCTGCAAGAACCGGAGTATATACTCCGATTGCAGACATAAGGTACAAAGCAATTAATGGAAGTTTTGAAAAAATTTTTAGTTTGTGTTTCATAGCATCTTTTTTGTCAAATTCAATTGATCAGTCATTTTTTGTGGCTAATTTATTCTGTCGGAGCCAGAGGTTCTGTTGGAGCCGGGGCGTCCGTTGGAGCCAGAGCTTCTGTCGGAGCTGGTGCTTCTGTTGGAGCCGGAGCTTCTGTCGGAGCTGGAGTTTCTGTTGGAGCTGGGGCGTCCGTTGGAACTACAGGCTTATAGTCGACATGAATATAAATCATCAAGTTTTCAACAACAGCTTCTGAATAGTTTACTGTATCTTCCGGAGTAAATGTAAGCTTATATTCAAATTCTCCACCCTCTTTAGTGATGACTTTGTCCTCAACAGGTGTTGCCTTCCAGGTTCCCACAACATCTTTGCCTGTAACCGGATTCTTTGCTTCAACGCCGCCAGTAATCGTTGCTTCTGAAAGCTTATTTCCAAGCACATTTCCTTCATTATCTATTGAATTAGAAAGTATTCCGCTGAAATCTTCACACGTCAATGCAGGTACCGCCTTCTTTACTTTTACGGTAAATATCTCTTCAATCGGTTCTACATTTTTTGCCACGCTTTCATCAGCAGGTTGAAAAACTGCTTGAAGCTTATAAGCGTTTTCAGTAACTGTCAGCTGCTTTTTCTCGGATTCTTCAAGCTTCCACTGCCATTCTCCGTCTGTTTCCATCTCTGCGACCTTCACCTTGATTCCGGATATCATATCTTTTGCAATCAGAGTTTTCTTTTTCGCTCTGTCCGGTTCTGTTTCTGACGTCAATCCATCTGAAAGCATCTGCCCATAAATCAGGGTCAGTTTTTCCGTGTCCGGAGTTCCTGTAATGTCTGCTTTGGCTTTTTGAATCTTATAGGGCAGGATCGTAATTTTTTCTTCACTTTCCGGCCATCTGTACAGTGCAGGATTCTTAAGTTCCATCGTTACATTGTACTCTCCAGCATCTAAATGCTTTTCATTTTGAACTGTTTTATAGAATTCCGTTTCTGGAATAACCGGAGCCTGTTCCTGCCCATTATAGACCATTTCCGGGATCTCAGGAGGCGTCACCACTGCTTTTATTGTGGATACGGTTACTTCTGCCTGGATTGTTTTAAATCCAGCTGTATTTTCTGGAATAAACAGCATTGTGTATCGGATTTCACCCACCTGGTCAAGTACTGTCTCAGGATTTTGCCATTGCCAGGTTCCTGGAATTTCTTTCTGATTGTATGTAGCTTTTCCATCGGTTAAGACCGGATCCTTTTCTGGTGAATTTTGGATATCCTTTAATCTGGTACCGATTTCAAATTCCTGTGCTACGGTTGGCACAGTTTCGATCACTGGCGTGATCCAGTAGATAGAGGCTGTTGTTTCAGCTGTAGTATCCAGAAGCACATACAGGTTATCTGCATTTTGGTCTTCCCGGATCTTATAACCGCTGAAGGTAACTTTTAGGTTTTCACCAGGTGTTTCCTGTTCAAACTTAAAGACACCGTCTGTCAGTTCCAGATTTTCCAGTTTCATACCGTCACCGGCACGTGTCAGTTCATAGGTTCCGGTGGTGGTAACATTACCTTTTTCGTAATCACGGCTGTTGGCTTTACAGCTTACGCGGACACCAATCTGTGTTTTCACTGGTAATTCAAATTCTACAGGGGTATAAAGCTTTGCGCTGTCACCATCCGGTATAAATGTCGCTTTGTATTTTGCGGTTCCGTTATCTTCTCCTGCAGGCACAAGCTCCGGTTCATTCCAGCGGAAGCTTCCGGTCACCTTGTTTTCTTTGTAGGTCACTTCGCCTCCCGTAAACGGACTGAACGCCAGTTTTTCCTGATATTTCAGGTTTCCAGCCAGTGGCAGTACCGAAACCTCAGGCTTCATTTTTTCCAGTACGAAACTGCCCTTGGCAGTACCTTCCCATTCTTTTCCAGCCAGACCTTTATAAAGGATATCTGCCCGGTAAGTATAGATATACTGGTTTTCTGTCTCTTCTACTTTGTCAGAGAGCACCACATGGAAAGAAATCCGGTTCCCATACAGCTGATACACATTTTCCTTTTCCAGGATTTCTGTCAGTCTTCCAGTGATTTCTGCCTGAAGCTTTTTGGGGGTATTTTCCAGTGGAAGATACTTTTCCAGGGAGTCCGTATAATGATTGGATAAAACTCCTGTTATAGATTCCAGTATCTGCTCCGGTGAAACTAATGGTTCCCACTGTGCATAAAGTGTACTGTCTTCTTTTAACTTACGGTCAAATTCATACGGTTCCCCGCTTCCATCTGCTGTCAGATACCAGCCTTTAAATACGTAACCAGGCACAGACGGATCCTCTGGTGCAGTTACATCCTGCTTTTCTGTGGAGTAAATGGTCTTATAAACCCCGTAATCGTCTAAATTATAATCAAGTGTGATCTTATGGCGTTTATAGGCCCGAAGGACCAGCGTGATATTTCTCTGTGGCATGGTAAAGGTGATTTTATTCTCACCAGTAACGCTGTATTTAAAGTTATCATATGTACTGACGACTTCCAGGTCACTGTAATCCGGGTCCAGCACAGTCCATATTTCCACTTTCGTTCTGGAACGGATCTCCTCAGAACGGATCAGCTCATTTCTAAAAAATGATTTCCGATATGCCTTAAAAGTCCTGATTCCGTCTCCAGCCTGTATGACAAGCTGTACCTGACGGAGATCAAGTTTCAGGTAGACGTCTTTCTGGCTCTCCCTGCCGGTTATGGACAGGCTGGTCTTCTGATCCGGTTCGTTATTTACGGACATCATCACCGCCTGCTGTTCCCCGTTAAAATCCCGTTTGTTTATGGTGAGGTCATAGCTGCCGTTCTTCTGCTTCTTAAATTCCTTCACGGTACCGTCCGCAGCAGTTACCCACAGCTTATAAGTGGTATCTGCTTCTTTCCCGTTCAGGCTTATGTGATAATTTACCTGGCTGCTTTCACCCGGGAATCTGTGCACATAAAGATAATAAGTTGTTTCATAATTTTGGTCATCCGCAAAAACTTTATATCTTAAGGTTCCATTTTGCGCATCCAGTGAACAGTCCTTCACGGAACCAATTCCGGATTGCTGGGAACCGCTTCCATTTATCCACTTACATTCCATACCTGCCAGTTCCGGATAAGCATCTTTTGCTTTCTGGATGATCTGGTTTAAATTCAGGCTGACGGTTTTCCACTCTGCTGTTTTCTGGCCTGTACTTAGATAACTGGTAAAAGTGTTCTGATAAACCAGGGCATTGTCCCAGCCGGCAGGATCCAGTCCCCATTCGTCTGCGCACCAGTCCCTGAGCACGACTTTCATCGTGTGGTTTGTGGTTGCAACATAAATTTTTTTACTAAGATGGAACCTGCTGACCTGCTTTTTCACGATAGCAGATTTGCTGTTGTTGGTATAAGTTACAACCAGATCCAGTTCTGCCTTTTTACAGTTATATTTTGCCGCTAGGCCCTGATCCAGATAAATAAATCCGGGGCTGGTGTTGTTCTTTCCGTTTCCCACATAAAAGAGTTTTGCCAGGGGATCTTTGGCCGATACTGCTTTCCCATCAACTTTCAGATTCTGGATCTGAAGGGAAATACCTGCATCCTTCTGGGTCGCCAGAACGAAGCTTTCTTTGCATGTGCCTTTCGCCATATCCCAGTTTTTCATCGGAATGGAAGAAAAACCGAAGGAATCTTTTTTGTCTGCATTTTGGGACACAACCTTCCACATGTCAGCCAACGTGGTCTGGTTCATATAGGAAAAACCGCTGGAATAGCTTTTCGACCACAACGGCCATCTGCCGCTGTATACGGTCCAGCTCTTTTTCTTGGTCTTGAAGATAAGCTTGACTTTCAGCTGAAGCTTGACAACCACATCAATACCGACCTCAAATTTCAATGCGCCCAGCTCTGTGCTTGCACCGCTTACCAGGTTCGCTGTGTTATAATAGAAGCCAGACAATTCTGCGTAAGCGTAGACGCTGCCTTCTATGCTGGTGGAGATGAAGCCGCAGAGGGTAATGGAAATCGTAACACGGATTCCCACCCTTGCCCCTACTTTACCAATCAGGTAAACACTGCTGGTCACACTGCTTTCCAGCTTCTGTGTATAGGAGCTTCCTTTAAACTTCAGGAACTTATACTCAAATCCAATGCGTTCTCCGCTTTTTACCTCAATTTCCACGCCAAAGGTTGCCAGCACACCGACCTGGCCCACAAGGTCAATATCCACACCCAGGGTAATGATTCCGTAGAAAGAGAACCGCAGCTTCAAAAGAACGACGTTGAAAATATCATTGTAGACCAGGGAGGAATTTACAATGGAACCAACTGTCTTCATAAGTTCGGAAACATTTTTGTCATACTGGCTGTAGTCGTTGGAATCCTTTAACCCTTCTGGTTTTACGATTTCGGAAAGTGTTTTCTTCGCATCATTGAACAGCTTTACAGAGCCGCCGGAGGATGCGGTAACCGTAAGGGAAATCTTGGATGTGGAACGCAAAGTTACGGACATATCGATCCAGAATTTTCCACCTTTTACATTGGTCTGTACGGACAGGCTCTGGGTAAAGGACAGCTTAGGTGAAATGGTAAGAATCGTCTTTGAACCGTTCTTAATGGCTGCACTTGCCGAGATACTGATCGTCGCAGTTACATTGCTGCCGGATGCAGAGATCTTTACGGATGGTTTGCCCGGCTTCAGGGTGGCATTCATTCCGGCAAGGGAATAAACCCCTTCCCCGTATTTTTCATTGATCATCTTCTGGGTTTCCTCAGAAGTCATAACCGCCATCAGCATCTGGGCTTTTAATTCCTCGTTTTCCTCTACCTGGCTGACGATTTTGGATTCCACTACCTGGAGGTCTTCTTCGGACAGCTGGCTCTCCAGATCTACATCATCTGTAGTGTTTACATCAAAATCTGCCAGATAATCCTGTGGATCGGCATATCCGAACCGGATCCTTGTCTGATCCCCTTCGCTCTGGACATCCACAACCTGGGCAAAAAGCACATATCCGCCAAAAGAGCCTTCGGTGTAGGAATCCATGCTCTTTTCCTCCCGGCCGATTTCGCCGTCATAAAAGGCTACGATTTCCCCGGGCTCATAGTTAAGCGTCCCATTTACAAGAAGTTCCCCAGGCTCATATGCCGGAGTTTCGGTTTCCGGTACATCCTCTTCTGTTTCAATTTCCGGTTTTTCTTCGGAAGGAAGTTCTTCATTTTCTTCTGTTGTTGTGGAAGGCTCATCCGCTTCCTGCCGGGAAAGAATTTCCTTTTCTTCCTCCTGAAGGAGTCCAGCTGTTTCTTTTTCTGTTTGTCCTGCTGTTTCTTCTGAATTTTCTTTCTCAACAGCAGGGGTGTAGGATATTACCTGGTCCCAGAGAATATAATCGATATCTTCTGAAAAACCAACAATCTCCACCTTCTCTTTATAAACAGAAACTGTAACTGAGCGAACATCTTTGGAATAATCTGCAAAATTAATTTCTTCAGGAAGCCTTACTGTAAATGTGGCTCCCGGCTCAAATCCTTTTTTTCCATCTTTTTCGTAATATTCACCGAAAATGGAGAAACCGTTCGGTGTCTTTTTTACAGACAGGATCGGATCCAGATCACCGGCTCCCGGCTCTAAGGAGACAGCGGACAGAACCTCGTCTTCTGTCATTTTGGTATCTGTAATCAGCGGGATCTCTCCCTGCCAGTCGAAATCATTTAACTCCGCACAGCTTCCATCCTTTTCCTGGCTTACGGCTTCGTTGGAAGTAAAAAGCGCATACAGAGTCATATCTTCCTGAACTGGCTCTGTATATGCAAATGGTTCGGTACACGTTTCATCACGGCACCATCCGCCGAAGGTATAGCCGTCCTTACTTGTAGAAATGCTGGATACCGGTTTGGAAAGAAGTGTTTCCCCTTTTGCAAAGGTAAGAGGTGCTGCCGGTGTACCACCAAACGTTTCAAAGGTAACAGTCACAGCTTCAGCAGCATCTGTAAATCCTGCATATAAGGTCAGAGGTCCGTTCACACAGTCAAACTGGGAATATGCTTCTGTGCAGGCTGCATCCTGATACCAGGTGGTAAATATGTATCCTTCTTTTTCCGGCGTGATCCCGGTAACATCCACCGGAGTTCCGGGAACTGTCTGACGGACAGCCACTTCGCTGCCATCAGCTACAAATGTAACGGTGTAAGTTTCCAGTTTCAGAGAGCTTGCTGCACCACTTGGAAGGTTTTCACTGCTTCCGTCTGGTTTTTCCAGTTCCAGCGCTTTTCCGGACTGGTTTGTTACTTTACAGGTGGCGTAAACCGCCAGGGAACTTACCGGTTCTTTTACTTCCACATCTCCGATGGTTCCGCTTCCTTCCAGTGTTACTGCCTGGCCGCCGTTTAATTCCAGTTTGGAAATATTCGTTTCAGAATCAATCTGCAGGGAAGACTCTTCTGTCTTTTCCCCGGCTATCAACAGCTGGTCTGCTTTCACACCAGTGAAGCTGATCGCAGTACCCTGGCTGATGTCCAGTGCTTTCGCAGTAACATTAGATAGCTGGATCTTTGTTGTATTGCGGATTGTGATGGTTCCTGCTGTGATGCCGGAAAGATAAACCGACCCACATGCAACCAAAATGGATTTAGAATCATCCGACACCCTTAGTTCATCGGCCTGTTCCTGGGATGTGATCACGTAATCGTAACCAGCTGTATCAATTCCATCCAGAAACCTGCTATCCACGGTCGTTTCTGCCTGATCCGAAAATCCCTGATTTTCAGTTCCTGCAAGCACAGTACTTCCCATTGTGGTTGTCAGCATAACTACCACCAGAAAGAGTGCAATTGTTTTTCTGAAATGCTTCATATATTTCCTCCTCCCTTTTGGCAATGCTTTTGCCTTTTCTTGTAATTACAATGATATTTTAACTATTGATTATAGTCTATTATATATTATTTGGCACGTTTAAGCAACTATTGTTTGACAATTTATGGCAAATTTCCAATAGAAAAAGGAATGCTCACTCTGAACAATCCCTTTTTATAAAACTTTATTCATTTTTCACACGATACAAAAGGATGATTCTTTTTATTATCAGAAACAGCAGCCCTACTGCTATTGCATATGTTTCTCTACCTGTTTTTTCTCCAATCTGTCACTGATTCCTACAGCAAAGTAAAGCGGCTCCCCGATATATTCCAAACAATCCGAAGCTCAATAGAACACCTCCGATGATGTCTGTACACCAGTGTACACCACATAATAATCTTCCACATATCATAAACAAGGAAAAAAGAACAGAAAAAATATTAGTTCCTTTTCGTAACCAGTAATTCGAACTCCTATGATTTGCCTGATATATAAGCGAAAGCATGACACTTAACGTTAAAAGGGTAGTTGAGGATGGATATGAGGCTTCCAGGACTCCCTCGATCAGAACCGGGCGGTAATTAATGGGAACCATTTCAAAAATCAGATATCCCAAGATTACCAGTATATAGTATATTCCAAGCAAAAGAATATCCCGGTCTACCTTTAACAGGCTTCTTCTTTTTATAAGCTGGAATAGGCCAAGACCTCCAAATCCGATGGAAGTTTCCCTTTGACCGATTAGCTGTACATCCACCTTTTGGATCAGCAGGGTATTCGCATATAGAGATTGTCTCATATCTGAATTTTCCAGAAATCCTGGCAGAATATTCTCCCTTTTCAGTTAACAGCCGGTACCATTCTTTCCCCTGGGAAAGGATCCTGCCAAGACAATACTCGGGATAGCCGGATGCTACAGAACAGATTTCTTCTCCCACGCCCCATTTGGTCTCTTCCATGTTTGTCATCTCCTAACTAATCGGGTTAACCTCTCGATAACCTGGTCAAGTGTCTGTTGAAACTGTTTTTTTACCATTTCTTTGTTATTTGCACCATCATACAGGCTGTAGAAAAAAACATCACCGCATAAAACTGGTCTGCGTTTTCTTGTGGGTTTGAAATACCCATGTCCGAGAATAATTCTCTTACATAACCAGCAGGACCAGAAGCAAGATATTGTTTCCCATTTTGGGAGGCAGAGATATAAAGGTAGTAAATACTGCTTACATACTTCTCTTTTCCAGTCGGAAGAACGGAATTGTAATAGCTGCTAAGTACAAGTCTTGCTTGTCATGCAAAAAAAGTCAAAACAGATGTATAAAATCTTATCAGATGGTTATACTGAAAATAGAAAGATAGCTTCGACAACAACAGAATTATAAATTCGACAGCAAAACCTTACATATCTATTTCTTATCAGAAAGATTCACTTTCCAAAGACACAAGATTTTTTACAGCCTCTTTTGCACTGTCTGCTTGCTGATTTCTTCGCTGATTGCAATAACAGAAATCATTTCACATTTCTTTTGTTCGTCTGGCAGCAGTTGTAAAATCGGAGCAATTATTGTGTATCTTTCATATGTTTTTTACGGCTCTCTGGACACAGAGAATGTGAATCCATTTCTGACAGTCTTTCTAATAGCTCTGCATACTTCTTTGCATTCGAACAATGTTTTTTTTCTCGCACCGATCTTTGTAGCCAATTTTACGCATAAGCACCTCTTGTATTATATTGCGGTTTTCCCAAAATTAAAATACAAATTATATTGAGAAAAATCACTTAAGTCAAGATTTCCACCACTCTATAAATCAAAAAAGACCCTGAGGGGCTGGAAAATCCAGTCCATCAAGGTCTAATCTTACGTTTGGACAAATTTATTTAGTTGGTTGGGCGATTTACCTCTTGAGAGGATAGATCACTTTACCGGCTCACAAGAATGAATTATTTGTTCTTCTGAGCAATTGCTGCCTGAGCTGCTGCCAGACGAGCTACCGGTACACGGAATGGTGAGCAGGATACATAGTCAAGACCGATCTTGTTGCAGAACTCTACAGAAGACGGATCTCCACCGTGCTCTCCACAGATTCCGATGTGAAGGTTCGGGTTAACTGGCTTACCAAGTTTGATAGCCATTTCCATAAGCTTACCAACGCCAACCTGATCCAGTTTTGCAAATGGGTCGTTCTCGAAGATCTTAGCGTCATAGTATGCGTTAAGGAATTTACCAGCATCATCACGGGAGAATCCGTATGTCATCTGAGTTAAGTCGTTGGTACCGAAGCAGAAGAAGTCAGCTTCTTTTGCGATCTCATCAGCTGTAAGAGCTGCACGTGGGATCTCGATCATAGTACCTACTTCATATTTCAGATCTACGCCTGCTGCTGCGATCTCAGCGTCAGCTGTCTCAACAACAAACTTCTTAACATATTTAAGCTCTTTGATATCGCCTACTAACGGGATCATGATCTCTGGGCAGATATTCCAGTCAGCGTGAGCTTTCTTTACATTGATAGCTGCACGGATAACTGCTGTTGTCTGCATCTTAGCGATCTCAGGATAGGTAACTGCCAGACGGCATCCACGATGTCCCATCATTGGGTTGAACTCATGAAGAGAGCTAATGATTGTCTTGATTTCCTCTACAGTCTTGCCCTGAGCATCAGCAAGCTTCTTGATGTCTTCCTCTTCTGTAGGAACGAACTCATGAAGCGGCGGATCCAGGAAACGGATTGTTACAGGGTTGCCCTCGAGAGCCTCGAACAGACCTTCGAAGTCTTCCTGCTGATATGGAAGAACCTTAGCAAGTGCTGCTTCTCTCTCCTCAGCTGTTGTGGAGCAGATCATCTCACGGAATGCATCGATACGTCCCTCACCGAAGAACATATGCTCTGTACGGCAAAGACCGATACCTTCAGCACCGAGCTCAACTGCTTTCTTAGCGTCAGCAGGAGTATCAGCGTTTGTACGAACTTTCATTGTTCTGTACTTGTCAGCCCAGGACATGATACGTCCGAACTCACCAGCGATTGTAGCGTCTACAGTCGGGATGATTCCGTCGTAGATGTTACCTGTTGTACCATCGATGGAAAGGAAATCTCCCTCGTGGAACTCTTTGCCAGCAAGTGTAAATTTCTTATTAGCTTCGTCCATAGCGATATCACCGCATCCGGATACACAGCACTCACCCATACCACGAGCAACTACTGCTGCGTGAGATGTCATACCACCACGAACTGTCAGGATACCTTCAGCAGATTTCATACCTGTGATATCCTCTGGGGATGTCTCAAGACGAACAAGGATAACCTTCTCGCCTCTCTCAGCCCACTCTACAGCGTCATCAGCTGTGAATACGATCTTACCACAAGCAGCTCCTGGAGAAGCTCCAAGACCTTTGCCCATTGGTGTAGCAGCTTTCAGAGCCTTAGCGTCGAACTGAGGATGAAGAAGTGTATCAAGGTTACGAGGATCGATCATAGCTACTGCTTCTTCCTCTGTTCTCATTCCCTCATCAACAAGGTCACAAGCGATCTTCAGAGCAGCCTGAGCGGTTCTCTTACCGTTACGTGTCTGCAGCATGTATAACTGGCCATGCTCAACAGTGAACTCCATATCCTGCATATCTCTGTAGTGTGTCTCCAGAGTATGGCAAACTTCTGTAAATTTCTTGAATGCTTCCGGGAACTTCTGCTCCATCTCAGCGATGTGCATAGGTGTACGAACACCAGCAACAACGTCCTCACCCTGTGCATTGGTAAGGAACTCACCGAACAGACCTTTATTTCCTGTAGCTGGGTCTCTTGTAAATGCAACACCAGTACCACAGTCATCACCCATGTTACCGAATGCCATCATCTGTACGTTAACAGCTGTACCCCAGGAATATGGGATATCGTTGTCACGACGATATACGTTGGCACGTGGGTTGTCCCAGGAACGGAATACGGCTTTGATTGCACCAACTAACTGCTCTTTCGGGTCAGCCGGGAAATCTTAACCGATTTTTTCTTTATATTCAGCCTTGAACTGCATAGCAAGTTCTTTAAGGTCATCAGCTGTAAGCTCAACGTCAAGCTTAACGCCTCTCTCAGCTTTCATTTTGTCGATAAGCTCTTCAAAATATTTCTTACCAACTTCCATAACTACGTCAGAGTACATCTGGATAAATCTTCTGTAGCAGTCCCAAGCCCAACGTGGGTTGCCGGATTTCTCAGATAATACAGCTACAACGTCTTCATTTAAACCAAGGTTCAGGATAGTATCCATCATACCTGGCATAGAAGCTCTTGCGCCTGAACGAACGGAAACAAGCAGAGGATTCTCGATGTCACCGAATTTCTTTCCGGTAACTCCTTCCATCTTGGTGATTGCTTCCATGATCTGACCCATGATCTCGTCGTTGATCTGTCTTCCATCCTCATAGTACTGAGTACAAGCTTCAGTAGTGATTGTAAATCCCTGCGGAACAGGAAGTCCAAGGTTTGTCATCTCAGCAAGGTTGGCACCTTTACCACCCAGAAGGTTTCTCATATCAGCGTTACCTTCTGTAAACATGTAAACCCATTTTGCCATTTTACATTTTCCTCCTAAAAATTTGTTCATTGGTAACTGTTCAGTATCTTCACAGTTACTTTCATAAACATAAACTATGTTTTATACGCACATAGTTATTTTATAGGCTTATTCGTCATTCGTCAAGGTAATTCTGGTAAAAAACAGTCAATTTTTTATCATTTTCTCAATTTTTCTTTTTTCTTCCAGTATTCAGCACCAGATGACGGGGAACACCATTTACCATGATCGGCTGATAATCGCCCTGGATCAGTGGTTTAATATAGTCGATAAAGTCTTTGGTCACATTATTTGCATCCTTATTCATCCAGTTTCTCGGAACCAGCTTCTCTTCATTGGCAATTCGGTGTACATCGTAAATTCCGGTAGCTGCCATATATGGATCGTCGGATACACGGTCGATGACTACCATCTTGCCGGTGTCTCCTTCATCTGCTGCCTTTACGGCTGCACCGCCAACCATCATAGCCTCATCAATATCCACCCGGGATGCCATATGGGAAGCGCTTCTCTGAAGGGTGGAAAGCTCTACGGCACGGGTCTTGCAGCCGCACTCTGCAGCCAGGAAATTCGCCAGATAGGTGGCAGTTCCCTGTAGCTGCTTGTGTCCAAATGCGTCCACATAATCTCCTACGCTTCCAAGCTCGCAGACATAGCGTCCGTCAGCCAGCTTGATTCCTTCGGATACAGCAATGACAACGGAGGATTTCTTTTTCAGAAGGTCTTTCACTTTTGCGAGGAATTTCTCAATGTCAAAGGGAACCTCCGGAAGGTAAATAAGGGCTGGTCCTTCACAGTCTTCTGACTTGGAAAGTGCAGTGGCGCCTGTGAGCCAGCCCGCGTTTCTTCCCATGATCTCCATAATGGTGATCATATTTTTCTTATAGGTGAGGCCTTCTGCGTCACGGATCACCTCCTTGGTGGAAGCTGCAATATACTTAGCTGCGCTTCCGAAGCCT